>Ga0351950_1039_pt1 | contig 24112 bp, 18 predicted proteins | sample BONcelT113001H13_FD_206835 | JGI IMG/M metagenome (GOLD analysis project Ga0351950, IMG submission 206835) | Enriched cells from coal bed in the Powder River Basin, Montana, United States - BONCAT cells T11 rep3 HSBNCT.T11.300.1.H13 ...
GTGGTACAATGGCTATAGGCGTCTTTGGCGGAACTTTCAACCCGGTGCACATGGGACATTTGCGTGTCGCCGAGGAGATAAGGGAGGATTTCCGTCTTGACAGCGTCTATTTCATTCCGTCCCATGTCCCGCCCCACAAGGACGCCGACGCCGCCGGCCCGGCGGGGGAGCGCCTTGAGATGCTTAAGGCCGCCGTCAGGGGCAACGCCTTCTTCAAGGTCTCCGACCTCGAAATAAGAAGGGGCGGGGTATCCTATACCATCGACACATTGAAGAAACTGGAGCGCCGCTTCGATGACATCTACTTTATCATAGGCATCGACGCCTTCAGTCAGATAGATACGTGGTACCATTACGAAGAGCTCTTCTATCACGCCGGTTTTATCGTCATGATGAGGCCGGCTTCGCCGCCCGCCGATATACCGGACATACTGCCGGAGAGTGTGCGCAGGAAGTTGACGGTCCTCACAGACACCACCTGCCGCCACGAATCAGGCAAGACGATATGTCTTCGTCCTGTGACGAAGATGGATATTTCTTCGACGAAGGTGAGAGACCTCCTTAAGGGCAGCCGGTCCATCAAGTACCTGGTGCCGCCCGGCGTGGAGAGGATAATAATTGAAAGGGGATTATACAGGTCCTGACATGAAACTCATTGATATAGTAGAGACATGTGGAAAACTTGCGGATGACAAAAAGGCGCTCGACGTCGTCATAATGGACTTAAGCGGCCTCACGGATATCGCCGATCACTTCGTTATAGCCGGCGGAACCAGTGAACGCCACGTAAGGACCGTTGCAGATGGGATACAGGAAGGCATGAAGGAGAAAGGGGTGAGGCCCATGGCCGTCGAAGGATACGACGAAGGCCGCTGGATCATCCTCGATTATCAGAGCGTCATAGTCCACGTCTTTCTTGAACCGCTCAGGGAGCTCTATGACCTGGAAAGCCTGTGGATAGAAGCAAAAAGACATAGGGTCGAAAAAGCAAATAACAACATAGAGGTGGGGAATGAAAAAAGAGACACTTGAATTCTACCGGAAGAGACTTCTCAAGATGCGGGAGAATATCCTTAACAAGGCAAAAAAGCTCAAAGAGGATTCATATAATCTCGGGACCGACGGGATTCAGGACATGGCCGATGCGGCGAGCAACACGTATAATGCAGACATTTTGATGAGCATAAGCGACAACGATCTCACGCTGCTCAAGGACATCGACAATTCCCTCGACAAGTTGAACAAGGAAACCTACGGTATCTGCGAAGAATGTGAGGAGAAGATCAGTGAGAAAAGACTTGAAGCAAATCCCGTGGCACGGTATTGTATAACCTGTAAGCGACAAATGGAGGAGAAAGGTTTATAACGGATGCGGTATAAGATATTCTTTTTCGTTCTGGCGCTCTTTCTGCTCTTTTACTTTTACATTGCGCATCTGAACCCCGAAAATGTGAAGTTCTACTACGGCGGGGCACGGTCCATCGAACTGTCCTTGGCCGAGTTCATCATCGCTTCCTTCTGTCTTGGTGTCATCATATCGATCATTGTCAGTTTCTTCTACGATGTGAAGACCGGTATAACTTCGTGGATGGCGAAGCGCTCCGAGCGCAAGAGCGAAGAATACCTCGGACTTCTCGAAAAAGCGCGCCATTATGACCTCAAGGGCGACCGTGAGAAGGCCATCGAACGTCTCGACAAACTCTCGCGCCTTAACCCCGGCCGCGAGGAGACATATATCGCCCTCGCCGACATTTACGTCTCCATGGAAGACTACGAGAAGGCCAGCGAGACCCTCGATCTCGCAGAGGCAAGTCTGGGGAAGACGGAGAACGTCCTTTTCAAGAAGGTAAAGGTGAACCTTGCCTCCAGGGATTACAGCAAGAACGAAAGCATACTGAAAGACATCCTGCGCATAAACGAATCGAGCCTCAAGGCGGCGAGGCTGCTTCGGGACCTCTATATATGGAAAAAGGACTGGGACGGCGCCTACGATGTGGAGTTGAAGATCAAGCGCCACGTCAAGACCGAGGAAGAGGCGAAGCGGCTCATCGGCATCCGCTACGAAAAAACGTGCACCCTCTTCAACGAGCGTTTCTCCGCCAATGCCGACAAGATCATCGATGAACTCAAGGAGATCGTGAGCGAGGACAAGCGTTTCATACCTGCCTACATCCTCCTCGGCGAGGCTTACAAAAAGACGGGCAAGCTCAATGATGCCGGCCGGATCTACGGAAGGGGCTACACGAAGACGGGTCATATCGAATTTCTGTTGAAAATGGAAGATCTCTACATAGACAGGGGCGATCCGGGGGTTATCCTGAAGATCTACCGCAGGGTTCTCGACGTCTCCCCCGAAGACCACCTCATCTCCTTTCTCTATGCGCGGCTCTGCCTGCGCCTCGAGATGATCGACGAGGCCATCGACACCCTCAACACCCTCATCGCCGAGGGTGAAGACTTCAAAGGCCTCCATCGGGCCATGGCCGAGGCCTATATCCACCGGGGAGAGTTGGAAAGTGCCGTCGAGGAGTTCCGGGGCGCCTTCCCGATGGAACAGCAGGTCTACATACCTTTCGTCTGCACCAAGTGCCAGGCCATAAAGGAAGAATGGAGCGACTTCTGTGAGAGCTGCTACAGCTGGAACACGATAAATGTGAAAAAGGAGGAATTCCTCCATGCCGATATGAACGAACTGCGCGCACTATACGATGAAGCGGAATGGACCCGAGGTGAGCCAGCATGATGGACGAGCTTCTTTTATCGAACGATAACAAGGTGATCTTCCTTATACTTGACGGCCTCGGAGACGTCCCGAACCCCGCCTTTGGATTGAAGACCCCTCTCGAAGCCGCCAGGAAACCGAACATGGACGGCCTTGCCGCAACGAGGGGCGTTCTCGGCAGGATCATACCCGTCGGTACCGGTATCACGCCGGGCAGCGGTCCCGGTCACCTGAGCCTCTTCGGATATGATCCCGTCGTTGACGAGATCGGCCGCGGTGTTCTCGAAGTGCTCGGTCTCAACATGGACCTTCAGAACGGCGATCTGGCGGCGCGGGCCAATTTTTGCACCATCAGGGAAGACGTGGTAACGGACCGGAGGGCCGGCAGGATCCCGACGGAGGAAACGGAAAGGCTCTGCGCCATGATCACTGCCTCCGTCAAGGAGGTGGAAGGTGCCGAGGTTATCATAAAACCGGGCAAATCCCACCGGTTTGCCGTCATATTCAGGGGGGCGGGCTTGAGCGACAAACTTACCGACGCCGACCCCCACAAGGACAACAAACCTTTTTTGTATGCCTCTGCGAAGGCGACGGCTGCCGAGTTCTCCGCCCGCGTTGTCAATGGTTTCATGGACAGGGTCAGGGGCCTTCTCAAGGCGGAGCCTGTGGCAAACGGGGCGCTGCTTCGCGGTTTTTCCCAAAAACCGGACATAACGCCTTTCACAAAGAAGTACCGCATTAAGGCACTTGCCATCGCCACCTATCCCATGTACCGGGGGATCGCGAAGGTCCTCGGCATGGATGTCAAGGACGAGCCGGGCAGCTATGAGGAAGCACTGGCGATACTGAAGAACAATTACAACGACTACGACTTCTTCTTCTTCCACGTGAAGGAGACGGACCTTGCCGGTGAAGACGGCAATTTTGAAGAAAAGGTCAAGGCGATAGAGGACGTCGACAAGTTCCTTCCCGGGATATCCGGTCTTGATCCGCAGGCGCTCGTCATCACCGGCGACCATTCGACGCCCTGTCCGCTCAAAGGACATAGCTGGCATCCGGTGCCCCTTCTCATTGTAACGAAGACGGGCGAGACGGACGGCCTCGCCTTCCACGAAAAGAACTGCACTGTCGGGAGCGTGGGAACGATATACAGTAAGGAACTCATGCCGCTAGCCCTTGCCCACGGAGGGCGGCTCGACAAGTACGGTGCTTAGCCTTTTTAACTGCGCATTAGCTCTTTTCTATCCCGAATCCTGTGTTGTCTGCGCCACGGATGGCAGTATCCTTTGCCCACAATGTATCGACGACCTTCGGACCGTCAAGGAGACTGAAGTGTGCCCTGTATGCGGCAGATGGCTGGGAAGGCTCATTCCATGCGCGTCCTGCAGCACGACGGAGATGGGGTTTTCCCGGGGCGTGTACGGTTTCTACTACGAAGGGGCCCTGCGTGATGCCGTTCACGCCTTCAAATTCCGGGGCAGAAAGGATGTCGGCAGGCGACTAACCCGGCTTGCGGGGGAGAAGATCCTTTCCTTAAGCGGCACCTTCGATCGCATCGTGCCCGTTCCCGTATCGGGCAGGCGGCTTCGCGAAAGGGGCTTCAACCAGTCGTACATCATTTCCGAGGAAATATCGGCCATCACGGGAGGAGTCCTCGATCACGGGGTGCTCGTCAAGCGCGGCGGTACCCGGGACCAATTCACTCTGTCCAGAAAAGAGCGCAGAAAGAACGTGAGGGGCGTCTTCCGTGTGCGTGACAGATCAATCGTTGAGGGAAAACGCATCCTCCTTGTCGACGATCTCTTCACGACGGGATACACCGCCTCCGAGGCGGCGCGGACCCTCAAGGCGGCAGGCTGCGCCGACGTGATCCTTTTCGCCCTTGCAAGGACGCCGTGATGAAGAAGGTCCTTATCGTCCTTTTCGTTTGCGTCGTCCTCGTCGCCGTTGCGGTTTTCATTACGGTCCACAACCTGCCCGCGGTCCTGTCCCATCTCCTTGCACGGTCGACGGGTATGGCGGTCAGGATCGAAAGGGCGAATGTCTCTTTCAGTGACGGTACAATAGCTGTCGCCCTTGGGAACATGAAGTTCAAGGGACTCCTTTCGGGTAAGGTCGGCACGATTACGGCCCGAATGTGGTTTTCACGGGGGATATTCTTCGACCGCCTGACGGTCAGGGATTTCGATATCGCTATCGGCAAGATCGAAATGGGCAAACGGGACTTTTCCATCCCCATCGGGCTGCTGGAGGTCTCGAACGGTACTGTGACGGCTGGCGCCCGCAAACTCGTCATCGGGTCCATAGTCGCGGAGAACATCAACACAAAGAAACCCCTTCGTTTCGTCGCGTCCATCACGGATCCCGATCATGCCGGCAAGATCAGGGTAGTCGGAGCCAGCGTCGTAGAGAAAGGCAAGCACCACGTCAAAGGGTCCGTTGAGGTCGATGCGTTCGGGCTTGAAAAGATAGACACCATCCTGGGCGGCGTTGTCAATGGGAAGGGGGATTTTACCTTCTACGACGGGGCCCTTACGCTGACGGGCAAATGCGGATCGCCGAAGCTTACCATACGGGATACCTGGCTGAGGAAGCCCCTTGTTGTCGACAGGGTGACCGCGCAGTCGACGATCACGTCGAAGGGGTCCGATGTCCATATATCTGTTTACGACACAAGCTATCGGAACGCTCCCTTTACCATCGACGTAAGCATGAAGAACTTCCTTTTCTCCCGACTCGACATCACGTCGGGCTTCGTGCCCATGGACGCCGTCAGGGAGTATCTGAAGATCGACGGGGTGGGGTATGACGTCTGGGCGTATGTCAAGGACGGTTCCTTAAAGATCAGGAAGATAGTCTACGAGAAGGAGAGGCCCTTTACCGCTCAACTGGAACTGGCGAATGTGACGGGCGAGTATGAGGGCAAGACGCTGACGGATATCTCCGGCGTTCTCAGTATTGTGGATGAGAAGGGGACTTTCTCCGACGGAAAGGGTTCCTTCAAGGCGAGCGCCTTTCATGATCTCAAGGGAACCATCAATTTTGGGAAGAAACCCCGGATACAGGTTGCCGGAAAGTACGCCATCGATCTTCAGCATGCCGGGGAGTTTGTGGACATGAAGAATGTCACGATCCGGAAAGGCGTTGCACAGGGAACGATAGAGCTTGACAGTATACAGGAAAAGGGTCTGAAACTGGGGGGATCGGGCAGGATAAACGGCGCGGAGGTTTCCTGGAGGGGGGAATCCTTTGGTGTGAACGGATCCTTCCATCTGGCCGGACGGGAGATGACCTTTGATCCGTTGGTGGTGACGGGCAAAGAAACGAACGTGGCCATGCACGGAAAGTGGAGCGCTGACGGTCTCATAACCTCCCTGAAAGGCTATATCGATCCGGGGCTCCCGGGAAGGATCGCGGGAAAACCCATCAAGGTATCGGGGAAGGTACTGGTCGATGGCCAGGTGATCGTGGCCGACGGGCAGATAGGAACGAGCGGGAACATCAACATGGACGACGTCGCCTTCGCCGTCCCGGGGTTCATGAGAAAGACAAAGGGCGTTCAGAGCAGGGCCACGGTGAAATTCACGCGGAAGAAGACGGGCGAGATGGTCTTCGACGATCTCTCGGGCAATCTCGACCTCATCAATGTCCGGGCCTCGGGGACAATCAGCCGGGAAGGCAGGATCGACAGCCATGTCACGCTGCGCGCGAAAGACACGGGAAGGGCCGCTTCACTCTTCGCGATCGAAGAGGATTTAAGGGGAGGGGACGTCTTCATCGACCTCACCGTCAGGGACCTTTCCTTTCCCATGACGAAGCTGCCCCTGGTCACCGGGTCAGCGGCCATGAGAAAGGGTTTCATGAAGATACCCGGCATTCCGAATGTCCTCAGCAATATCGATCTCACCGCCGACTTTCGCGGCCACGAATGCGACGTGGCGGTAAGCGGACTCAGGACGGGCCAGAGTGTCCTCAGGAGGGCCTCTCTCAAGATCAAGGGTTTCGAACAGCCGAAGTTCGAGCTCATGGTCAGCATGGACAGGCTCAATACGGCTGATTTCGGAACCGGCAAGGGATTCAGGCTCGTGAGCATGCGAAAGAACGGTGTCCTCGCACTCTCCAGCGGAAATATATCGTTCCGGGCCAAGGATGTGAATTTGGGCGACACCCCGGCACGAGACCTCGAGATAAACGCATTCATGACGGACCGGAAGATAAACGTCTCCGACCTGAAGCTGCGCGTATTCGAGGGCGAGACGGATGTGAAGGGCATGATGGACCTTTCCGGGCCGGTCCCTTCGCTCTATGTACACGGAAGAATGACGAGGGTGAAGGCAGGGCACTTCTTTGCCGCCATGGGGGGCACGTCCCAGGAGATCGCCGGTGAAGCTTTTATCACCGGCACCCTCAAGACGGAGGGGACGACGGTGAAGGATCTCAAGGCCAATCTCAGCGGCGACACCTCCGTATACAGCAGGGACGGGGTCATCAAGAGATGGAAGCTCCTCTCCAGAATATTCGCCCTTCTCAATGTGTACGACCTCGTGCGGGGCAAGATCGACTTTGGCAAGGACGGTCTGGCGTACACCAAGATGGGTGCCTCCTTCACCATCAGCAAGGGGATCTACCACACGAACAACTTCCTCCTCGACAGTCCCTCCATGGTCATAACGGGAGCGGGAGACTTAGACATCAATAAGGAGACCATTGACGCGACGCTCGAAGTGTCGCCTCTGGTGGCGCTCGACAGAACCATCGACAAGATCCCCGTCGTCAGGAGTATCCTCAAGAACAAGAACAAGGGTTTTCTCTACGTCACATATAAGGTTTCGGGGTCATTCGACGATCCCGACATCAAGACGAACTACGTGGGAACGGTGGGTACGAAATCACTGGAGATCCTGAGGAACATACTGGTCTTTCCGAGAGAGGTCTTTGAGAAAAAATGAAGATCGGAATAATAGGAGCGGGAAAGGTAGGCATTTCTGTTAGTTATGTTCTCAGGGGCAACGGGGTCGACGTCATTGCCATTGCCGACAGGATTCCGTCGGCGCTGGAGACGGCTCGCGGTTTTCTCGGCGCCGACATGGTCTATACAGCGGACGTGATGGAGGTCGTGGACAACTGCGACATCGTGGCCATTGCCACCCAGGACAGACTGATAGCCTCCGTCGCACGCGGGATACACGATGCCGCGGACGACCTTACGGGGAAGCTCTTCTTCCACACCAGCGGCGCCGACCCCTCATCGATACTTTCGCCCCTCGACGAAAAGGGCGCGCGCCTGGGGTCGCTCCATCCCCTGCAGACCTTTCCCGACATCGAAAGCGCCATCGAGGTCCTGCCCGACACGAGCATATTCATTGAAGGGAACGAAAAAGCGCTCGCCGTGCTGAGGGTCATCGCCGAAAACCTGGGAGCCGACGTTTATACTATTGCCGCAAAGGACAAGGTGCTCTACCATGTCGCCGCCGTGTTCGTCTGCAATCTCCTTTCGGCCCTCATGTATTCCGGAACGGGCGTCATGGACCGGATAGGCGTCGGTCTCGAACCCTTCCTCCCCATCATACGGGCGACGATGAAGAATATAGAGACGAGGGGCCCCCTTGCAGCGCTCACAGGTCCCGTTGTGCGGGGAGACGACAAGACCGTCCGGTCCCATCTCGCCGCCATGGGGGACATGGCGCTCCACAAGGAGATCTACCTGGCGCTTTCAAGGATGGCCCTCGAAATGGCGATACAGAGGAAGACCCTCGGCGAAGCCGAAACAGAAACCCTCCGCCGTTTGCTGGAAGGTGAGGAAAAGACCTAAAGGCATTATCTCTCGCCCGCTTCGCTTGAGTTCGCGGAGGACGCAGGGAGAGGATAAAAGAGAGAAAAGACCGCCGCCGGATCTCGGAGCCTCCCAATATCCGGCGGCCTTCTCGTCCCGGCCTTCGGCGGGAGATGACAGAACAGGTCTTCGATGGTCTTCCCCGCATACGCTCGCCTGGTGCCTGGTAATGGGTTGTTTTTTCTTTGATGCCGTGCTACAGAGTAGTGGGGACTTTGTTCAATGTGGTGACGCGGGGGGTTGCATGATGGTTGAGAAGCTTGGCCGGCTTTTTTCTCCGGGCTCCGTTGCGGTCATCGGGGCATCCAACAGCTTTGACAAACTCGGCTATCATGTAATGAAGAGCCTTGTCGGCAATTACCGGGGAGAAATATTCCCGATAAATCCGAAAGGCGGGAAGATCTGGGGGCTCACATCGTACCCTTCTCTGGAAGCGATATCCGGGGATGTCCACCTGGCGGTGATTGCCGTGCCCGCGAGCGCGGTACCCGGCACGCTTCACGCATGCGGGCGCAAGGGTGTCAGCGGGGCCGTGCTCATCACGGCGGGTTTCAGGGAGATCGAGGACCCCGGCGGCACTGTGCTTGAGGAAGAGTTGAGGCGTATAGCCGGACAGTACGATCTGCCGATCATCGGACCCAACACCTTCGGTTTTGTCAACTTGAGTTCCACAGTGAACGTATCCTTCACGTCGGAGTTCTCGAGGATCGAAAATGGGGGTGTCGCCCTCATAAGTCAGAGCGGGGGCATCTGCCACCTCTGCGGGTTCCTTGCCATCGAGCAGAGGGTGGCCATGTCAAAGCTCATGAGCCTCGGCAACCGCTGCAACGTCGATTTTCCCGAACTTTTGATGCACCTTGTTGAAAAGGATGATCCCACAAGGGTGATAGCCTTGTATATAGAAGGGCTTGATGAGCCGAGGAAGCTTCTTGAGGCCGCGAAGTCTCTCCGTGGGAAAAAGCCCATCATCGCATTGAAGGCGGGCAAGAGCGAAAAGGGCGACAGTGCGAGCCGGTTCCATACCGGTTCCCTTGCCGGGAACCATGCGATCTGGAAAGGCGCCCTTCGCCAGGCGGGGATACTGGAGGTTGCCACGGCGGAGGAACTCCTCGACACGGCAAAAACCGTCGATGCATGCCCCCTGCCGGGCGGAACCCGCGTAGCTGTGCTCTCCGGCCAGGCGGGCCCGGGTATGATAGCCTCCGACGCCCTGGAGCCCCATGGTCTCAGGCTGTCGCGCTTTTCAGAGGCGACACAGGAGAGGATCAACGACCTTCTGCCTCCCATCGCCATCCGCACCAACCCGGTGGATATGGGGCCTTCATGGTACGACCCGAAAAATATCATCGAGATCCTGAAGACGGTCCTCGATGACGAAAATACGGATGGTGTTATCTTCCTTGCCATGTATGCATCGGCAAACCTGAAGCTGGCGGAGGGGGTGGTCGAATATATGAAGGCCGTGGACCCCTTCCGGAAGCCTGTCGTCGCCTGTTTCACCGCTCCTCCCGGCATATGGGACGAGCCGATAGCCGCTCTTGACCGGAAGAAAGGGATGGCGATCCTGTCCACGCCTGAGCGGGCCGCTCAGGCCATGGCCAACATGTGGAAGATCAGTTTGTTAATGAACTCGAAAGGGGTGAGAACGTGGGATCGTTGATGCTCTCGGTGGACGCCATCACATTCTTTGAAAGTCAGGGGTTTCCCGTCCTGAAGAGCCTTCCGGCACGAGATGAGGACGAAGCCGCCGGGAAGGCGGGGACGATAGGTTTCCCGGTGACGCTCAAGCTTTCGTCGCCGGACGTGATCCATAAGACGGAGGCAAGCGGCATACGGGTGTCACTCAAGGACGAAACGGACGTGAGGCGGGCATTCAGGGAGATCGTCGGAACCTTTGCCTCCGGTAATCCCGGAAAAAGACTCGACGGGGTCATGGTGCAAGAGCAGGGGTCCGGCACCGAGGTGATCGTCGGCATGCTCACCGACCCGCAGTTCGGTCCCGTTCTGATGTGTGGACTGGGAGGGATCTTCGTGGAGGCGATGAACGATGTATCCTTCAGGCTGGTCCCGATAGAGCGCCGGGACGCGAGGGATATGCTTGAAGAACTGAAGGGGTATGCGGTTCTCAGAAATCCCCGAAGCGGTTCCATCGATCTCACGGGGATCGAGGACTTCCTCCTCAGGATCTCGACCTTCCTCAAAGATCACCCGGAAGTCCGGGAGATGGACCTCAACCCCGTGTTCGTCTCCTCCCGGGGCGTCAGGATCTGCGACGCCCGGATAAAAACAGGTTGACGGTCCTTTTTCGCCTGCGCTATCCTTTAGCTTTGAGGGTTATGAGGCAGGCGGACGGATCGACGGCTGCATACCCTTCCACAACACTCATGGTACTGTGACGCGCATGATTGCCAGAATCCCTGAACCGTTCTCCCCGCGGCGCATCAAGCGCATCTGGACAGGTACGCTGCTGGGGATAGCGGTAGGCATCGTGTCGGGCCTCGGCGGAATTGTCTTTACCTGGGCGATCAAGACGGGCACGAAGTTCTTCACCCAGGACCTCATTTTATACCTTTCCCCGGGCCACCTCCCGGATCTCACCTTTCTCGGTTTTTCCTTCGACCGATGGATGATGCTGTGGATCCCCGCTCTCGGGGGGCTCATCTCGGGCTTCCTCGTGTTCCGCTTCGCCCCGGAGGCGGAGGGGCACGGCACGGATGCCATGATAGACAGTTTTCACAGGAAGAAGGGTGTTGTGCGCAGGCGCGTGCCGGCCGTCAAGACCCTGGCCTCGGCCATCACGATAGCGTCGGGAGGATCGGCGGGCAAGGAGGGGCCGATCGCCCAGATCGGTTCTGGATTTGGTTCCATACTCGCATCCTTTCTTAAGTTGAGTGAGAGGGAACGGCGCATCCTGCTCCTTGCCGGGGCCGCGGGCGGCATAGGGGCCATATTCAAGGCGCCCTTGGGCGCCGCCCTCTTTGCCGCCGAGGTCCTGTACAGCAGCGCCGATTTTGAATTCGAGGCGATCATTCCCTGCATCCTGTCCTCCGTCGTGGGGTTTATGGTCTTCACGTTCTACGACGGGACGGCGACGATCTTCCAGATCCCCGCTTTCGCGCTTGCGACCCCCGGACAGTTGCCGTTCTATGCCGGGCTGGGACTCCTGTGTGCCTTCGTGGGCTATCTCTACATCAACACGTTCTACGGCACGAGAGACCGGTTCTTCAGACGCCTTGACATGCCGAAGTGGCTCAAGCCCGCCCTGGGTGGGCTCATGCTCGGCGTACTCGCCTTCTTCCTGCCGGAGGTCCTCGCGGGAGGCTATGAATGGATCCAGTCGGCCATCGACGGACGGCTTGCCCTCGGACTCATGATCGCCCTCGTCTTCGGTAAGATCGTGGCCACGTCACTGACGATCAGTTCCGGAGGGAGCGGAGGCGTATTCGCCCCGTCCCTTTTCATCGGCTCCATGCTCGGAGGTTTCTACGGAAACATCTGCGGGAGGATGTTCCCGGAGATCGTGACCCAGCCCGCTGCCTTTGTCCTTGTCGGCATGGGAGGCTTCTTCGCCGGGGTTGCGAAAACCCCCATTGCGGCGCTCATCATGGTTGCCGAGATGACCGGAGGCTACAACCTCATTCTCCCGATGATGATCGTTTCCGCCCTTGCGTTCCTTCTTCTCGGGAAGACGACCCTGTACGAGAAGCAGGTGATGACGCGCGTCGATTCTCCCGCGCACGTGGGGGATTACTCCGTAGACATCATGGACCACCTTCTGGTGCGAGACGCCGTGGTACCGGGGAGGAAGATCGAGACCATCCCCGAAGAGATGAGTTTCAAGAGCATGGTGGATCTCATGGTCGATTCGTACCAGCAGGATTTTCCCGTGGTGAACAGAAACGGCAACCTTGTCGGGATAATCTCCATGACCGATCTTCGCACGGCCATGGCGGACACCTCGCTGCAGCCCCTTCTGGTCGCGCGGGACATAGCGGTGACGGGAGTGACGGCCGTTACGCCGGAAGACTCCCTGAACATGGCCCTGCAGCTCATGGCCGACGTGAACGTGCGGGAGTTGCCGGTGGTGGAGAGGGAGGAGCCCGGCAGGATCATATCGATTGTAAGCAGAAAGGACATCACCCGCGCGTATCACAACGAGATGGAACGAAGAAGCACCCACAAAACGGGAGGGACGGGGAATAAGGCCGGGGTGCGATAGAGGCGGAGGTAGGGTACGGGAATGGAAAGGCCGGTCGTCTGTCCCGAGTGCGGATTCCGCCTGCCCTGTCCGGCATGGGGTATCTTAGCTACTCTTTGACGATTTCTATCTCGTTCGATAAGGTCATTGTTGGCATTTGTTCAAATGGTCTTCTGCAGAAATCGAATTGAATCTTGTATCGGCCCGGTACTGAACCTGCGGGCAGTGTTGCCTGGATGGATCGGGACGCATTCCGGTCGTGTATCATGATGCATTCTTCCCCGTTCCGTCCTTCGATTGTGAGAGTCGTCGTGCCGTTCTTGCCGTCACCGTCCTTGACCAATGCGGCCGCTTTCCGGACCCCGAAGGGAAAATCACTCACTGATGTGAGGAAGAAGCGGACCCTCTCTCCCTGCCTGTAGCGGTCAAATTCCGTCGAAAGGTAGAGTTTGCGGTTGAATTCACTTTCCCTGGTTCCGGTCTTTGACGTTGCCGCTTCCCAGAAACGGGGCTTTCCGGAATCGAAATGGATGTACTTGCCTCCATAATGGCCGACGCCGCAACAATTCTCCTTGCGGATGGCCTCCCACAGGGCCTTGCCGTCAACCCCCTCCAGGTAGAAGTCAAGCGCCAGGCCGTCCATATGGGTGCTCGTTCTGGCCACATTGCCGCCGGCTTTCTTCAACTTATGGTTGTAGGCGGGACTTCTGTACCCTGAAATAAGGTGGATCGTTTTACCCGGGGCGATCCTGTCAGTGATGTAATCGAGCAGAACGATAAGTCTGAGGGAGATGTGCTCTCCCTTCCGGCCGTCGGTAAAACCGAAGACCCCGTCGATCGTGTCGCGGGCCTTCTCGTCGAACCTGCCCTCGGCATCAAAGAGGTCCACCGTTGCTTCCCGTCCATTGTGTTCGTTCCGTATACTTATCTTTCCGTCCCCCATCCGGAAGAAACGGGAAGGGTCCGAAGATGCCGTGCTCAGACAGGGGAGGAGCATTGTCAGTGCAACGGCGATCAACAAAGACCGGTACGGGAACAGAAAGCGGGGCAGTATCCCGGGTGAAATCATCCGGAATTATAATAGGTCTCGAGGAGATATGCAACCGAAAGACGGCTGCGGGGTCCAAAGATAAAGACATTGTTCCTTGCAGCATTTGATAACAATCCCAACGTCATGCTATAAACTTCATCTGGTCAATATGGAAAAAGGAGGCATCGGAATGATCACACTTATCGCCAGGCTGCCGATCACCGAAGGGAAGATGGACGAGGCACTGGGAGCCTTTAAAGAGTTAATGCCCAGGGTTGCCAAAGAAGAGGGAACGGTTCTGTATTCGCTCAACAGGGAGAAAGCCAGCCCGAACACCCTCGTCGTGGTCGAGCAGTACAAGGATAAGGAATCTCTGAAGTTTCACTCGTCGACACCATATCTGAAAGAGTTCTTTGAAAAGAGCGCCTCATTCACAAGCGGAAACCCGGAGGTTGTCGTAATGGAGGAGATAAGCAGAACGTGAGGGGCATGCGGGGCCTCGCGATGCAGCATAACCCCCACTCCCAGACCCCGGGAGAAAATAGAAGCGGAACGCCCCCCCAAGACCCTTTTGCGGTAGGTTGCGGGGCGCGTGGTCCTGGCTCCCCCGGGCAGCCACGCTCCGGATCACACCCAGGAGAAACGGTTGCAGGTTGCAGGTCTCAAGTTTCAGGAAAAAGGCGGTTGCGAGTTACACGTTGCGGGTTGCGGGTTAGAAGCGAAAAGATGATGCGGCATGGGGGGTTTTGTTTGTTTTGGTGTAAGGTCGGTGCGGGGGGCCGCGCGGGGTACCTGAAACTCAAGACATCTGGCCACCAAGCACCTCCATCCTGATCAAGTCATCTTAATTCATCTGAAGGTGGCGGCGTGAAAAAAGGGAGTGTGGATTTGGAAGTACACCTGCAAGTCTTGCATCGATTATATCCTTAGGAACTGCGGGTTACGGGAAGAAACAAAGTACAGCGCTCTTCCCCGCATTACTTCTCTCGTCAGCCTTTGCCGTCCAACGCCCTCCTCACCGCATCCGCTAGCTCCTGCTTACTTACGGGTTTGGTGAGGAATTCCCTGACACCTATCTCCCCGGCGCTCTCCGAAGAGATGGTGTCACTATGACCGGTGCAGAGGATGATGGGGATGTCTTCTCTTACATTCACAAGTTTTTTGGCGAGTTGAGCCCCGGCTATCTGTGGCATGGCGTGATCGGTGATCACGAGGTCGAAAAGGGAAGGATCGTTCGAAAAGGCTTTCAGGGCCTCCCGGCTGTCTGTCATGGCCGTCACTTTATAGCCAAGTCTCTCAAGTGTAACTCGACCCCATTCAACGAGCATTTCCTCATCATCGACGAAGAGGATCCCCTCGTTGCCGCCGGGGATTCCAACAGGCCGCACAACCTCTGTCTGCACATCGGTCTTCACTTTGGGAAGAAGTACGCTGAAGGTAGAGCCCACCCCGAGTTCACTTTCAACAGTGATCGTGCCCTGGAGGTCTTTTACGATGCCGTATACTACCGAGAGACCCATACCAGTGCCCCTACCTGCTTCCCGTGTGGTAAAAAAGGGTTCAAAGACCCTTTTCATGACACCGGGGCTCATACCGGTACCGGTATCCTTAACTACCAGTTGCACATACTCTCCTGGCGATACGTTCGCTCCAAATACAGGCGAGTCTGGTTCAAAATTAATGTCCGTTAAGCTTACGTCCAAGGTTCCCCCTTTTTCTTGCATGGCAAGGGAGGCATTGGTGGCAAGGTTCATAAGGATCTGTTGTATCTCTATCGGGGCCGCTAGGATCCTATCCGAGGTTGCGGTGGCGGTAAACTTGATCTCTATGGTGGCGGGGATCGAGGCTCTTAATAGCTGGACCGTCTCATTAATGAGGGGTAAGAGGGGCAGAGGGTTTCTTTCATGGGTTGTCTTCCGGGAAAAGGTGAGGATCTGTTTCACCAGGTCTCGCGCCCTCATGGCTGCCTTTGAGACGTTCTGCAGATTCCTCTTCACGTCAGGACGGTCTGCAACATCCTCGAGAGCCATCTCCGTAAAACCGAGGATGGCAGCGAGCATGTTATTGAAGTCATGGGCTATGCCCCCTGCAAGGGTGCCAATAGCTTCCATCTTCTGGGACTGGCGGAGCTGATTTTCGAGTTGTTTCTGCTCGGTGATGTCGCGGGAAATGACAAGCAGCGATTCCACCTGTCCATCAGTTCCAAATTCGGGAGCTATCCGCGAAGCGATATGCTTTAGACCTTTTGGCACGAGCATATCCCATTCCAGGGAATTGTTCTGACCGGTCGACATCACCTTTTCCAGGATATCGGTAAATAATTGAGACAACTCGCTATCCAGGCCGACCTCTCTGTTTGTCTTTCCCAGGAAATCCTCGGCCCGTACTCCATATACCGTCTCAAACGCCGGGTTAATGTAGGTGTAGCGTAAATTTCGGTCAAAACGCAGGATAACGTCCGGGGCATTCTCGGCGAGTGCGCGGAACTCATTCTCCGCCTTGTTACGTCGTGCGATCTCGGCAATCAATGCCTCATTGGTTTCTTGCAATGCCCTAGTTCGTTCGTTCACCCGTAATTCCAGGTCATCCCGGGACCGGCGAAGTTCCTCACCGGCACGCGTGTTTTGGATCATATCGGCAGCCTGGCGGGTAAGCAGGTCAAGTCGCCATAGATCCTGCTCGTCGGGCTCATAGGGAATAGACCAATGCGTCGTAAGGATGCCGAGTAGCTCACCGTCGCGGCTGGTGAGGGGCGTAGATTGCACGGCGCGCACGCCAGCGTTCAGCAGGACCGGCAGCGATGGTGTTCCGACGAAGAGCGGGCTCATTTCCACGTCCTCTACAACCAGGCGCTCCTTGCGATTGATCACCTCCCCGCATACGGAAACCACGTTCTCGGCTGCGGCAAAGAAATCGAGGAAAGAACAGTCATGGCCGTGATGAGCGGCGATGCGAAGTGAATCGCCCTCTATCAGTTGCAGCGTTCCCTTCTCGGCCCCTACAATAGCGACGGCCGCATCCATAATCTCCTGCAGCAAGGGTTTCAGTTTACCGGCTTCGAGTTGTTGAGTACTCAGGGTGTGCATCCGGGTGAGGGCGTCGAGATTGGTCGATAGACGATTCTCCATTCGCTTACGCGTGGTGATGTCCTGGAAAGTGCCGTACATTTTCACCGGATTCCCAGCCTCATTGAACGTGACCATGCCTTCGCTATGAACGTATCGATGCTCTCCGTCCTTTCGGATAATACGATAATTCTGGCTATACTTTCCATGAGTAAGCGCATCCTGCACGGCTTTTTCAACCAGGCTTCGTTCCTCCGGATGGACGAAGCTCAGAAAATCGCTATAACTGGGCATAAGCTCGTCAGGCTTGAGTCCCAATAGCCGATATGTTTCTTCCGACCAGTGCAGGCGGTTCGCCATCATATCCCAAGACCAACTCCCCAGGTGTGCAATCTGCTCCCCCCGCATCAACAGAAATTTGCTCTTACGCAATTCCTCCTCTGTCTTCTTACGCTCCTCCATTTCTCGGTCAAGTTCGGCAGTCCGATTCTCTACCAACTCTTCCAGGTGGTCTTGCTGCAGGACCAGACTAGCCTTGGCCTTATGCATCGTCTCGATTAAGAAAGAGATCATGACGCTGGCCAGGGCAAAGAATAGTATCCTCACCCAATCGGCTGTACTTCCGGTAGTTAATTGCCACAGTGGCTTCATCCATATATAGTTCACGATAAGCGCTGAGAGAACGGTGGTCAGCAACCCCGCCCGAAGGCCCCCGTAAAGTGCGGCCAATATTACGGCGGGGTAGTACGTCAGAAACACAGGATCCGCTCCAAGAGTTGGCGAGAAAGAAAACTTTGCCGCTGTAGCGGCACTGACAATTGCTATGGCCATCGCATAGGGGTAGCGTGTCTTACCGGAGATTTCCCCTAATAAAACTGTCTTTCTTCCATCCTCCCCTCGCTTGGACGCAAGCACGGCCATGATCATGTAGGGGCCGCTCAAGAACTGCGCGGCAATTCCGGCCCAGCCCACGAGGCTCCCTACAGACGGCTGTATCAACACGCCGAACAGTCCAACTGCGATCAGGAAGAGGGCGAGGGAATACCAATGGGAGAATGGGGATAGGTCGGAGTTGTCCCGGCTTCTGAGCAAAGCCGCAGCAAGCATGAACATGACAATGGCCGAGCCCAGTACAAGGAGCCGAATCTGAGTGCCGCCCCGGCCCTGTACGAAGAAGATCGGCAGCCAGCCCGAGAGGGTCGCGAACACAATGCCGCTTCCCACAGCCAGAAGGGCGGCACAGCCTGCCGTGAGCCACAGGGGTGTTGCGCGGACGGCCCCCTTCGAACGGAGCGAGTACGCAACACCGGCCAGATGGCAAAGGGCCGACAGCCAGACGAAGGAATTGTGAATGGTAACGATGGTATTAGCGTTGCCGTGGGCGACAGCAGTTGAGACCTCACCGGCGCTGCCCCATAAGACCACGCCGCAGCCAAGCAGCAGGAATCCCGGTGAACCTGTCATCTGAAAAGTCTGGATAACGATGCTTAGGATGAACAGAGATGCCAGCACCGAAAAAAAATGCTGAGTACCATTACCAGGAAAGGTGACTTGTAGACGAGGTTCGGACCTGCTGCCCACAACAGGACTATCGTCCCAAAGAGGACAGGGATGGGGAGCCAGGCGAGGCGTTCAAGCCGAGTCCTGTTCTGCCAGGGGCTATGTTGATAGGTAATTGCCTCTCGGTTCACGTCTTGATCCGTGTTGTTACTCTTAGGCCATTCCTGCGCTACCCTTTCTTGCCGAGCGAGATAGAAATAATTTAACATGAATACTTTTCTTTGACAAGTACGACGAGCCGTGGCCGATCTAACCTATTTCCGTTTGAAACCCGCAACATACGGGAGGAGTTGACGACGACAATTACAGGAAGGAGCTCTCATTATTTCCCGAACCTCATTCATTCATCATCGGATCGGCAGATCGATGAAAATATCTACAAAAACTCGAATTAAAAAAAGGAAGATTAAGGCGTTGATCTCCATCGAGTCCACATAAAACTGTGTTCCTGCTAAAATCGTTGGGAAACGCCAAATCACTCGTTCCATTTGAGACTGTTGGACAATATCGGAGTATGCTCGCACAATAGGAAGATGGGACACCTTCTCATCGCATCAAACCAGTTGGGTATTCCAGGGTTGGAGACTTCACAGTCAATAGCAGTTGCCTTTGCCAACCTTTCCCCCAACCTCCAATCCCTCTCTCGTGCGGGGTCTCAGGGCCGGGCAGCCGTTAGCGTAGGATCACGGGACCCGTTGTGGTTTCGGGGCGCGCGGACCGGGCGTGGTAGTGGCCGGGACCGATGCGTCTGACTGTCCAAAGCTGACAGCATGCTAATAACTTGACTCTGCGGACGATTACCGGGCATTTCGTGACCCACCTCTGTCAGCACCGTCCTTTTGCTTCTAACCTGAAACTTGAGACCTGCAACCTGCAACCGTTTCTCCTGGGAGAAAGGGAGAGGACATTCGTTAAAAAGTAAATAACTCATGGGCACGACGGATTGCCCTGCTGATACACCACGAGAGTTTCTTACTTTCTAACGAACGTCTTCTTGGTTCCCCCTTAAGCTAACGTCTGCCCGGGGAAGCTAGGACCACGCGCGAGCGGGGAAGCCGGCTATGGGTTATTCTACCGGGGTTTGCGCCGGGCGGGGTCATTGGCAGGAGAAAGGGGTTGAAGCTCGCCTGAAAAAAAGGTTACTTACTTTCTAGCGAACGTTGATCTCCTGCTGCATCGAGGCGGAACGTGGGTGCTGATAGCAGGAGGGTCACGGAACTGTCAATTGAAATGTTGAAGGATGTCCCCACCTCTTACATGTTTATTGAAAATCGTTTTCTTAACAAAAGAGCCTGTTCTCTATTCAATGGAAGACAGCCTAACCAACCATCCCCACTTTCAAACACGTAAATAATTAGGATGTCGCGGTTGCGTAGTTCCTGTTCCAATCTCAGAAGTTGTATCTTGAAGGACTTATACATCAGATCAGTTTTAGAGGACGAGAATACTACCAGAATACGATTCTTCCCTTGGTAAGAACTCAAATCGACCTTATCTTTGTCGTTGCCTGAGGCTAAACCAACCATCATGATAAGAAAAAACGAAAGAGCGAGGAGTAAACCTGTCCCCAACTCTTTCGTTTCTTGTTTACTTCGGCAAAATAACTGCGTCAATGACGTGGATAACTCCATTATCTGCCATTACATCTGCCTTGACGACCGTCGCTCCATCAATCTTTACACCCGCCTTTGTGTCTATGCTCACATTCTGGCCCTGAACAGTCTTTGCTGTAGTCAACTTCATGACGTCAGCAGCTGTAACCTTGCCCGAGACGACATGGTACGTCAGGATGGACGTGAGTTTCGGAATGTCTTTTAACAGACCTTCGACGGTACCCGCCGGCAGCTTGGCAAAAGCATCATCGGTGGGCGCAAAGACCGTAAAGGGTCCCGGTCCCGAAAGCGTTTCAACCAATCCAGCCGCCTGAACGGCCGCTACCAATGTTTTGAAAGAACCCGCTGCAATTGCAGTCTCAACGATATTTGCCATAATTTATTTCCTCCCTTTTTTGTTGCGCAAGAAAAAACAGATTCCCAAAACCGTTAATTACCAAAATACAGAATAACGACCCTTGTTACCGATTTCCTTTCTCCAAAATACAGAACACGGACTCTCGTTACCGACCTCCTTTCTACCAACAAGTTCAAGTTTCATAAACTTACAACTAATCAGTACTAATCAGAATCTATGGGTAGAAGAGAGAGAAGTCAAGGGGGGGGGGGAGAGATGGTCAAGATCTTTCAGACAACCCCCGGCGGGTTTTAAGTGGTTTGGCCGCTCAAGGTTCATACCGCTTCTTTCTCCGACAGCGTGGTCCAGTAAACATCATCCGGGGTCCTGTCGTCAAGGCCCTGATGAGGACGCCGCATGTTATACCGGTCAAAAAACCTCCCAAGCTCCTTTTTCGCATGGGTGATTGATTCATATGCCTTGAGGTACACCTCTTCGTATTTTACGGTCCTCCAGAGACGCTCAATGAAGATGTTGTCCCTCCAGCGTCCCCGTCCGTCCATGCTGATCCTGATGTCGTTATTGATGAGAATGTCCGTAAAATCAAGGGATGTGAACTGGCTCCCCTGATCCGTGTTGAATATGTCCGGTTTTCCGTATCGTGATATCGCCTCTTCAAGCGCCTCTATGCAGAACGAGGTGTCCAGCGTGTTCGATAGCCTGAAGGACAATACCTTCCTGCTTGCCCAGTCCATGACGGCCACGAGATAGCAGAAGCCCCTTGCCATGGGGATATAGGTTATATCGGAGCACCACACGGCATTGGCCTCCGTGATGTCGAGCCCGCGCAGGAGGTAGGGATAGATCTTGTGCTCCGGATGGGGTTTTGAGAGACGGGGCTTCCTGTAGAGCGCCTCTATGTCCATCCTCCGCATGAGGGTCCGGACGTGGATCCTGCCTGTTTTATATCCCCTCATCTTGAGAGCACTTTTCATACCCCGTGAACCGAGGTGAGGCAGTTCGAGATGGATCTCGTCGATGAGGCGCATGAGTTTTCTGTCGGCATCGCTTACCGGGGCAGGTGTATAGTAGACGCCTGACCGGGAGAGCTGAAGTATATGACACTGTTTCGTGACGGGCAACGGATGCTCCCTGTCGATCATTTCTTTGCGCCCGGCTCGCCCACGCGCCCGAGCGCGCTGGATAAAAAATCGTTCTCCATGGCGAGCTGCCCGATCTTGGCGTGGAGTTCCTTGATGTCCGGTTCTTTCTGGGAGGACTTCCCTTTATCGAAGACGTCCGGGGCTTTCTCCAGGAGGATCCTCTTCCACTCCGTGATCTGGTTGGGGTGGACCTGGAAGCGTTCTGACAGCTCCACTAATGTCTTGTCCCCCCTGATGGCTTCCAGCGCCACCTTTGCCTTGAATGCCGCTCCATGGTTCCGTCGTGGTCTCTTTGTCATGTAACTGCCCCTTTCTTCGTCATTATAGAGCAGCTTTACCACTTAAGTCATTGTCTGAATTTATTGTACCAGCTCTGGGAGCGTATCTATTTTATCAGAAGAGAGACTAACGTCTTTTAATTCGAGTAGTTGACAAAAAAGAAATGACAAGGATGAATCATTTCTCAATGTATGCTTAAAAGTGACACGAAGAGGATCGTGAAAAAAAGCGGGAGGTTTGTTCAAGAGAACCTCCCTCTCGAAAGACGCATTGCTAGTAGTTTTCTGCTAGAACCTCCCAGTAACTTTTGGGATGTTTGCAGGCTGGACATTGTTCGGTGGCGTCCTTTCCTTTAAAAACATACCCGCAATTCCGGCAGTGCCATGGCACCGGAGAATCCTTTTTAAAAACCTTTCCCTCTTGTACGCTTTTCAAAAGACGGAAAGGGAGGGGACGTTCGTTAAAAAGTAAATGACTCATGGGCACGACGGATTGCCCTGCTGATACACCACGAGAGTTTCTTACTTTCTAACGAACGTCCCCTTGGTTCCCCCCAGTACCGACAAAATATATATTAAAAAATTGTAGTGCGTGGTAGCTTTATATGCAACTCTAGGCCATATTCCCGGTGCGATTAATCTGCCATGGGCGCATATCATGGATGATAAGAATAAGCGTCTGCTGAAGTCTGATGACGAAATTGAAGGCATTATTAGGGCCCACGGAGTAAGTCCCGAAAGAATGGTCATTTGCACCTGCGGGACAGGGAGGGAGGCAACGAACGAATTTATTCTGTTCAAATGGTACCTGAATTACCCGAAAGTGAAGATCTACGAAGGGTCCTTTACCGAGTGGACATCATACCCGGAAAACCCCACTGTGACCGGAAAAAGTCCGCGGTAGCAAGGACAATTTCACCGGGTAATCAGAGAGGAGGCATACCATGATTTTTTAGCGTATTGAATCTGAGGGTCTCGTCCATGGTCCATGTTTCATCGGAGATGGTCGGGCAGTGATCGACGGGCCATTGAGGCAAGGAACACAGACGACCTGTATTGAGCAGTGAATGAGAGGTAAAGCATGAGTAAAAAAGACAAGAAGATCATTCTCATAGCGCAGTGCCTGGTCAATCCTTATTGCCGCGTACACATATTGGGGCAGAATTTTCCTTTGTCTAAAGAGATCGTGGACTACCTCATGGAGAAAAAGGTGGGGATAATCCAGTATCTTTGTCCGGAGACTACGGCTATGGGGTTGATGCGGAATCCTCAAGGCAGGCAACAGTATGATAGTATTTTTTTCCGTGACCATTGCAAGGATCTGTTAAAAACCCCCTTGTTGATGGTTAGGGAGTTCATTAAGAACAAGTACCGCTTGACCTGTTTTCTGGGGTTGGAGAACAGCCCTACCTGCGGAATTCACTGGGGCAAGCATAAAGTAAACCGTTATCAGACGGAATCTCCCAATCCGGTGGATCACCCCGCACCAGATGAACCCGTCCTTATGGGGATTATGGCCGAGATATTATCTGAAGAACTGGCGAAGGAAAATATCCATGTGCCGTTCTTGGAGTTTCCCGCATTGTCACCGCAGGATTCGGAAAAAAGAAAAATATTCTGGGAAAATTTGCGTAAGATGATAGAGCCTGGCTCCGTGGAGGGGGACCATGATGACTAAAAAGTGTATATACTGCTTAGCATTTTCATAGTTCCTGGAAAGCGGTGCCTTATGGATGTTTTTTTATAAGCGGTGCGAGTGAAAACGTTCCTAACCCTCCTCGCCCTAGTTATGGTGAAACAAACTGGCATACAGAGGTTTCCACTGGAACGTCGTTGCATCGACTTTTAAGTATGATACAGAAAACAAAGTCAGGTCAAGCCCTTTGGAGATTTCAAGACATGGGACAAGAAGCAGGCACAAAATGCGTGACGCCGCGCCATGATCCTCGTCAGATTTTCAAAGCGAGCAAGACACTCTCGGGACTTTACGCTCGATAGAAGTAGCGCGGTCAATTGGGCACCTCGGAATTGCAGGGGCGGCGAGTCCATCGTCATTGGTCATTTTTAACTCCTATAGCCAATCGTCTATCGCCAACAATTTATTTCCTGTTTGACAAAACCACTCAAGGCGATTTTCTTTCCTATCCGATCACCACGATGCCGAGATAACCGTCCACCGTGATCTGGTCACCGGTAGAGATCAGCTCCGTAGCTCCGGGGATACCGGTGACGCAGGGAATACCATACTCCCGCGCAATGATGGCCCCGTGAATCAGCATTCCTCCCCTGCGCTCCACAATGGCAGCCGCCAGG
>Ga0351950_1040_pt1 | contig 24057 bp, 20 predicted proteins | sample BONcelT113001H13_FD_206835 | JGI IMG/M metagenome (GOLD analysis project Ga0351950, IMG submission 206835) | Enriched cells from coal bed in the Powder River Basin, Montana, United States - BONCAT cells T11 rep3 HSBNCT.T11.300.1.H13 ...
CCTGCGCATGCTATTCCTCCTTGAGCGTGGCCAGCACGATGAGGGTATTGGTGCCCGCAACGCTGTCGACCCGTTTGAGTTCGTCCGTCAGGAAGCGTTCCAGCGCGGCGGTGTCCTCCACGGCTACTTTGAGCAGATAATCATACTCGCCCGCGATGTGGTGGCATTCCAGCACACAGGCAAATGCCACGGCAGACCTGCGAAAGGTATCCGCGGACGTAGATGCGGTCAACCGCACCTGTATAAACGCGAGCAGCGTAAGTCCTGCGCGTTTTCGGTTAAGTTTGGTTGTAAAACGCTCTACAATACCGCTTTGCGTCAGTTTGCGGATGCGTTCCAGCACAGCGGGCACCGACAGGTTTACCTGCCGCGCAATGGCGGCTGCGGATGTGCGGGCGTTTTCGCGCAGGATCGTCAGCATTTGCGTATCGATAGTATCCAAAAGCATCACCTCTAAAGCAAACATACCGTACTATCGGCGTCATGTAAAGGCATTTGCAATATTATGTTACTTATTAAAGCCTTTATAGCTATATGACCTCATTTTTTCTATTTAGGATAGCCGACTCCGTTTCGGTTTCCAACGAATGTCAATCGAACTGCCGTGACGTGGGGGAGAATCCACCCGCGCTTGTACCAAATTGATGATGGGTGGAATGCATAAATCATTCTCAACGGCAGCGCCGTTCATTCATGATTGCGCGCTGCAAGCCTCGTACAGTGGGACGTAGTGGCGATCCGGACGGAAGAAAAGTAACCGAGAGGGCTTGACAAAGGAAGCAGAAGTAGTACAATCTTCTTGTATTTATTCGCTAAAGAATACTTTAACGAATAAATAGATATCAAGAAACCAGTTCTGCTGCAAATTACCCCGAACGTACTGACAGCCCCGTTTTTAATCGTTGCAATACAAACTAACCTCGATGGCGACAGTGCTGACGCATCCGCCGCATGATGCCCCCAGCCGCAAACAGCCGAATAGAAACCGCCATAGATTTCAGGTACTGCCGACCGCTACGCACGCGGACACCCCCCAAAGGAGGCCTGTCCATGCCCGACCTGCGCTACCGCGAGCAACTGGACCAGCAGCGGTTGGAAGACATCCGCCTGATGTTGCGCAGCCTGCCGCGCTCCTGCGCGGATTTCATCCGTAGCTTGATGAACACCACCAGCATGCTCACGCGCCTGGCATACACCATCGACTTGGGCACGTTTTTTGAGTTTGCTCTCAAAGAACTGCCCGTGTTTACCGCATCCGCCGCCACCGAGGTGACCGACGCGGAGATCGCAACGCTCAAGCCCCGCGATATCGAACTGTACGCGGAATACCTTTCCCTGTACTACAAGCAAAGCGGTGAGGACGAAACCACGCAGCGGAAACTGCGCAACCAAACCTACGGCGTCATGCGCAAGCTCTCCTCCCTGCGCTCGTACTTCAACTACCTCTTCCGCACGCAACGCATTCCCGCCAACACCGTTTCACTGGTGCCCCTGCCCAAGAAGCACGAAAAGCCCATTTTGCTGCTGGAGCGCGACGAAATGGAAAAACTGTTGGCCGCCATCGCCACCGGCACAAGGCTCAACGCGCGGCAGGCGGCGTTCCACCGCATCACGCAGGCCCGCGATTTTGCCATCGTGATGCTGTTTCTGGGCACGGGTATCCGCGTGAGCGAGTGCGTGGGCATTGATATGGAGGATATCGACTTCCGCGTGAACGCGCTGCTGGTCACGCGCAAGGGCGGCAATCAGGTGATCCTCTACTTCCCCCGTGAGGTCGCAGACGCGCTGAAAGCCTACCTCACCAAGCGCGAAGCCATCGACCCCCTGCCCGGGCACGAGCACGCATTGTTCTTATCGCTCCAGCGCAGGCGCATCACCCAACGCGCCGTAGAGCTGATGGTCAAAAAGTACGCGATGCTGGTGGTGCCGCTCAAGCGGCGCATGAGCCCACACAAACTGCGCAGCACCTATGCAACCAACCTTTATCAGGCCACCGAGGATATCTATTTGGTGGCCGAAGCGCTGGGCCACAGCGATGTGAACACCACACGCAGGCATTATGCCAGCATGAGCGACGCGCGTATGCGGCAGGCTGCCAGCCATACTGACCTGCACTATGATACCGCACTGCAACAGGCTGCAGCACAGCCGTCGGTAAACGGAACGGAACCAGCGCCTGCATTGCCCATCGCATCCGCTGTGCCGTCCGCGACACCGCCGCCTGAGGCGAGCGCCGCGCCATCCCAAAACGCCCTTGCCCTCACACCATCCTCGGACGGGTATCTCACAGCATCGGAAAGGCACAATCATACCGCCCCGCCAGCCCTCCATGATCACGACCTGCCGCCATCCCCAAACGCAACCGTAGCGGCGATGCCTCCCGCGCTGCCCGGCAAAGCAAACGGCTTGGCTGGCGGCAGTGAAGAAAGCGTGCCGCGCCTGGAAACCAGGCCGCCTTCTGTCGCCGCATCCGACGAGCGGCCCGTATTCGCTCAAACAATCCCCACCGCCACTGACTCCGTTTCAGACGCACCACTAACGGATATGGAGAGTACACATTCCGGCGGTGCGCCGTATGTCCGCAACCGACGAGGCGACCGCTGGAAGGGTCAAAAATAATAGCATAGCATGCGAATTCAATACTGTAACGCTTCCATTTCGCTCGCGGCATTTTTGCCCTCTGACAAGCCGCGCAGTCTCGAAGTACCGCTGCTTCGCCATCGCGTGCGTCCTTCGTTATCGCTTATGATCGCTCGTAGGCGAAGGCGAAGCGTGGCTTCATGGCGCTTTCACGACAGAGCCATGGGGCAAAGTCACCGTGGCTGTATATGGTACGAGCTGAAAACCGAATCAACGCATCCTCACATAGCGACCATCAAGAAGCGGCGGGCATTCCCCCGCCGCTTTTTTGATTCACTTGGCAACGATGATATCCTCCCGCAGGCGGTAGAGCGTTGCGCCGCGCGTTTTGTGGCAGAAAGCGTCCACAAACCAGTCGATGCCTTTTTCGGCCTCGAACTGTACCAGTGCGTACCGCTCCCCCTTTTTCTTTTCACCCTTCATGTTGGAGTCGGTCCAGCGCACGGTTTGCGTTTCCGGATCGTAGTTAGCAATGAACACCAGGCTGTGCGCGCCTGTTCCGTAGTAATAATCCGCGGACATCTGAAAGTAGTCACCCTTTTCCACCTGCATCATGAATTCGCGGGCGATCTCCTTGTTTTCCGCCAGAGACAGCGTATCGTCATAGCGGAAGTTGGCAGCCTCGTAGAACGGGTTGCCCTCGGCAGCGGGCACATCCTTCCAGTAAATGCCGTAAGCAAAATCTCTGCATTCGTCCTTGGGCAAGTTGTCCGGGATTGCCAAAGGCACGTCCGGGTATTCCGCCATGCGGTAGCCGTCGCGGTTCTCACGGAACAGGTAAACGGTGAAGTTTTTACACACGTAAATGTCGCTTGCGTATTGGGCGCGTTGCAGCCGCCCCGCTGCCTTGTCAAACACCTGCTGCGCTGTGCCAATGATATCGCTGATGAACTGGTCACGCGCGGCATTGTCCGCCAACGCGGTTGCGGCAGGTCCAACACAAAGCGCACAGAAAAGGAGCAAAGCAAGGATTTTTTTCATGATTGCCTCCACGATTTCGCGCACCGTCTATTCAAACCCTTCAAACCGCCTGCACCACACATACTTGGAAATGGCGCTGTTCTGCGCGCTGTGCACGTAGGTGCACAGCAGGTCACGGATGAATGGCGGCAGCACACGGTTATACTTGACTTCCAGTATCAGCTCGTTATGGTCAAAGGGCGACACGGTGGGCACATAGGGGTTGAACAGGTCCACCGACCCAAGCCCCGTGCGCAACTGTTTGTCAAAGGTGATGCGCACCTCTTCCAACGGGTGCAGGTATGCCTCGCGCACATAGTCCACCAGCACCACGGGCCTGAGCAGGTGCAGCGTCATCTCGCGGAACATATCGTGCAAAAGCCCGCTGCGCGTGCGCTCAAGCCCTGTCGGGTCACCCGCGATCAACTGCTCGGCCAGCAACTTGGGGATGGGCACCGAGCGTTTGGAAATCAGGCTGCCGATCTTGGTCTTGCACTCCATGCGGATAAACCGGTCGGTGTAGTTATAGATGCGGATGCGGTACTTGTCTCGGTCTTTCACGCCGCTGAGCTTGTCGCGCAGCGCCGCGTTGTCGATCGTATCAAAGTACAGCGAGCGGATGTGGTACTCGTTGCGCTCCGGATCGCCATTGGGGTCGCGCTCCAGTACCTTATCCAGCGCGCCTGCGAGCAGGTGGTACTCCATGGGGCTGATGTAATACTTCAGCTCATGCCGAAGCGGTACGGCAATTGGCACGCTATGGCGCCTCCTTTACGCTGCGGGGGTCACGCGCCCACTTCGCTCTGGCAGGCCACCAGCGTCGCGTCATGCACGCCGTCGATGTCCAGCATGCGGGTCACGATCTCGTGGCGCTCGTTCAGGCGCACCTCGTAGGTCATTTCCGCGCCCGCGCGCGTAAGCGACTTGCTGCGCAGCTTAAAGCCCTTGACCGAGCGTCGCAGCTCAGTGTTGATGGCCTGCTCGCAGTATTCGTCGTAATGCACCACCAAAAGGTAGCCGTTGGGGTTGGTAAACTTGACGATGGACAGCACAAACATCAGCAAACCGATGCACAGCACCACAATAAGCGCTACCAGATGCAACCCCGCGCCCAGCAAAATGCCCATCGTGAGCGCCCAGAACATGTATGCTGTGTCCATCGGGTCCTTAACGGCGGTGCGAAAGCGTACGATGGACAGCGCGCCCACCATGCCCATGGACAGCGCGATGTCGCTCTTGATGCACATGACCACCGGCGTTGTGATAAGGGTGAGCATGATCAGCGTAATGGCAAACGACGGGCTGTAGAGCACGCCGCGGTACGTCCTGCGGTACACGATGGCGATCACCGCGCCCACCACAAACCCCAGCCCCATCGCCAGAAACAGATCCGAGGGCACGATCGTCTTGAACTCAGCGGCCAGGCCCGTAGCGGATATGATGCTCGCTACGGAGGTGGATTGCGTCAGTGCGGAAAACAGCATGATAAATACCCCTTCCATGTGCAACTTGGATAATCATATGCGTAGGATGCCGGTTTGTCAAGCAACGGCGGCCTGTGGTGGCTCAGCCCCACTTTTTACCCTCGGTGTAAATGGCGTCGTCAGGCAGGGCAGGCTTTTCGCCAAAGTAGCCAAGCATCTGCTCGTTGGTCAGCTGCAAACGCTCCTGCACCATCTCATAAAAGTAGGTAGGCCGCTTGCGCAGCACGTTGCGCGTATAATCCAGGCGGGTGTTCCAGTAGCGCAACGCGCCCTCCGGCGTTGTGGGCGAATCGATGTTGATGGCCTTGTCGTTTTCTTCCGCCCAACGGCCAAAGTGCATGGGCATTTCCGCAGCGAGCGTGTCCGCCATGGTGTTAAAAACGCCAATCATCGTGTCGGTCGTGAAAAACTGGTAGATTTCGCCCAGCCGCGTAAGGTATTTATCCAGCATGTCACGGTTTTCCAGAAGCTTGCGCAGGATTACGTTGTTGATCTTCTGCTCGCCCGCGCCGGTTTCTTTCAGGTAGCTGGTCATGCTGTCAAAGCCGCTGCGAAACAGCCCGTAATCGGAATCGTAGAAGATCCAGCGCCACTTGCTACCCTCGGTTTTCAGGCGGTAGTAGCGGATGTTGCCCGGGTCGGAGTTGCCAAAGAACATCTCAAAGCACATGTAGTCGATATAGTTGTCCACGTCGATGTTGTCCAGCATGTATTGCAAATCGCTTTGGCTGGTGCCGGGCGAGCTGCTCTTGATACGGGCAATCATTTCCTTGTATCCCTTGTCGCTGCCAAACACCAGCTTGCTGCTGGCTTCCAGGATGTCCATTTGTTCTGCCTGCGCCAGATCCAGCCCCTCATGCTGGGCCACAAAGAAGCGGTCTGCACGCTCGCGCATGTTGTAATGGCCCCAATACTTGCCGTTCAAGTAGACAACCACAGGGTTGGCCGCCTGATGGATGACCGAGGAAGGCACATCCGCCTGCGCGTTGAAGGCGTCGATCAGGCGGCTTTGGAAGGCGTCGTTCATGCGTGTCCAAACGCAATCGTTGCCGCTGTTGCGCAGCACGAAGCACTTGTAGCTGGTAAACGGACGGTCGTCAAACAGGCTGGCCACAAAATACTTTTCACCGTATTTCGCCTTGGCTTTCACTTTAAACGTCTTCTGCGGCATGTCCAGGCTGTACTGCCCCTGCAGGCCAAACTCCATGCCCTGGTTTAGCTGCTGCGCGCCGTCCTTCAAGTACATCTCCACATAGCCGGGGCGCATGATCTTGCCAAACTCGCGGTAGACAGCGTTTTTAAAGGGGATGCCCTTGCTCTTGTCGATGTTGGGGCCTGAGGCCAGCATGCCATTCTCAGCGTTCCAAAGTTCGTTGGGGTCCGCTACGATGCTCACGATCGGGAAGGCGTGGTACACATTGGACAGATAGGTTTGCGTGATGGTTTCGCTGGGCTGTAACATCCCCTCTGGGTCGAAAGCGCGCGCGCGCAGCACCGTCACACGGCTGATGTTGAACACATCGCCTGCGTTGTAGGGCGTGGCGTTTTCGGTCGGCGTGGAGCCATCCAGCGTGTAAAAGACCTGCGTGTTTTTTGGGATGTTGATGGCAACCTGTACGGAGCCTTTATATTCGCCGCCGCGCTGGGTGAACGACGGGTTGTTCGCATAGCCATAGTATCCGGTGCCGTTTGCCGCCCCGGGCGTGGGTGTGTTGTAATAGTAGAAACCGGCATATCCCAACGAGCGGCCATAGCTGTGGTCGGTGGGGATGATGGAGAGCGGTATACGGTCAAGCACTTTGCCGCTGGGGTCGCACAAGGAAATGGTCTCGCCGCCAGCGCGAGGGAGCTTGAAGCTGGTGTGCAACTCGTAATAGGAACTGACGGCAGTATTGCCGTCCAGCAAAATCACCTTGTATTCCCCCGGCTCAATGGCAGTTCCCTGCGGGAACTGCCATTTGCGGGGGCGCTTCAAACTGTCGCTGAGGCCGTAGTAGCTCAGGTCAACCGTGCGGCTGGATGCGTTGTACAGCTCCACATAATCGCTGGAGGTGCCAGTGACACCCGAGAGCACGGTGTCGGTGGAGGCTACGACCTCGCTGATGTACACCCCTGTGGGGTTGAAGGCGCGAATCAACTCGTCGGTCTTGCTCTGGCCGTTTGCGTCATTGGCGTTGCCGGGTGTTGCAAGGTTGAAGAAATCCCACGCGCCGGTGCGGTCGCGGCCCACTGAGTAATCCACGGGTACGTTTTCGATGGTCACGCGGTCTACCAGCCTGCCGTTTGCGTCGCTTAGCACCAACGTTTCCCGCTCGGCGCTGATGGAAAAGCTCGTATGCGGCACGCCGTTTTGCTGTAGCTTGTTCTTGCCGCTGCAATAGATCAGGTAATAGCCGTTGGGCGGAATGGTGGCCGAATCCGGAAAGCGCCACTTGAGCGGCTTGTTCTCCTTGTCGCTCAGGCAATAGCCCGCCAGCGACATGGGCATGTTGGTGGTGTTGCGCAGCTCCACCCAATCGACGATTTCGCCGTCCTCATCCGGTATGCCCACCTTGGGGTCCGGGCACACCTCGTTGATGATCAGCGCGCCGCTTTGCGTTGCGTTTTCTGCCCGGTAGGCCTTGAAGCCCTCCTCGGTGTTCTCATAGCGAGGGCTGTAAAACTGGGTTAGCGCATACTGCCTGACGCCGTTTTCGTCCACACCCGTGAGCACATAGCTCTCGTCGGCGGTCATGGCGGGCGTGACCAACTCGTCTATCAGGTACATATCCGGATCGTAGAGGTACAGGTGATCGCCCACGGACTTGATCTTAAACTTGCCGTGGAATGGCCGAACGGGGTCCAGCTGGTAGCGGTTGTCCGCAAAGACGATCACCCGCTCGCCCGCCTTGAGCTGATAGGCCGGAAAGGGAAAGGTAATGCGATCCGTGCGGTTGGTCAACATGATGCCTTCCATGTTCAAATCCGCGCCCGTACCGTTGTAAATCTCCAGCCAGTCGCTGAAAGCCCCGTTTTCATCCGGCACGGCAGAGGCGTTGGCCGCCATCACCTCGCTGATCACCAGCCCGTCGTATACCGTTGTGTTGACGTGTTTGCCAGCCTGCTTGGGAAATATGGCATACATGACCGCCAGCAGCACGGAAAACAGCAGGATCAGCGGCAGTGCCGCGCGAAGGCGGCTGATGCGCTTGCGCGGCGCGTAATCCTTGGTAGGCCTGCGCTGTTGCGGCGCGTTTGGCTGCATGTGGGCGTTCCCCTCCTGTCTTTCACAATCATTTTTTCATAACCTTATCAATTATAGCATGAAACCCATGCCTTGGGAACAGCGTTCGGGTTTCGCAGGCGGCATTTGCAGCGCTAAGATGTAACAAAACGCCGCCCTCCGGCTTGGCGAAGGGCGGCAGGCTGTGCGGGGTGCGCTCACCCCTTGGCAGCGCGGATGAAGGCCCGAAAGAGCGGATGCGGGCGGGTGGGGCGCGACCGGTACTCCGGATGGTAGACCACCACCGTATAGAAGGGATGCCCGTCCAACTCAAACGCCTCGGGGTAGCCGGTTTCCATGCTGGTGCCCACCATGCGGTAGCCCTTTTCCATCAGCGGGCCCACATAGCGCTGGTCCACCTCGTAGCGGTTGCTGTGCCGCTCGCGTATGGTTTGCGCGCCATAGACGGACTGTAGCATACCCTCCGAAAGGCGCACATCCCCCCCGCCCATGCGCGTCGCGCTCCGGCTGTCGTTCTGGCACACGCGATCCTCCGGGATGCGCACCACAGCGTTTTTCGCCTGCGGGTCTACCTCGGTGGTGTTCGCATCCGCAATGCCCAGCAGGTTGCGCACCGCTTCGACCACGGCCAGCTGCATCCCAAAGCCGATGGCCAGAAACGGCACGCCGTGCTCCCGCGCATAACGGGCTGCCACCACCATGCCGATGGTGCCGCGGTCGCCGTAGCCGCCGGGCACCACGATGGCCCGATAGCCCGCCAGCAATGTGTCCGCTGTTTCGGGCATCAGTTCCTCGCTGTTTATCGGCGTCACGTTCACGCGCACATCCTCGGCATACCCCGCGTGCAGCAGCGCTTCGTTCATCGACAGGTAGGCGTCCGGCACGGTCACGTACTTACCCACCAGCGCCACATCGACCTGCTTGGCCTGCTCGCGGATGGCCCTAACCATGCCCCGCCACTCGGTAAGCTCCGCAGGCCGGTTATCCAGCCCCAACTCAGCCAGCACACAGCGCGCAAGGCCCTCTTTCTCCAGCATCAAAGGTACCTCGTAGAGGCACGTCACGTCAATGTTCTGTATCACGTTGCCAACCTTGACGTTGCAAAACAGCGCGATCTTATCTTTCGCGTCGGTGGTCATGGGCACTTCGGTACGGCAAACAATCACGTCCGGCTGGATGCCAACCGAGCGCAGCGCTTTGACGCTGTTCTGCGTGGGCTTGGTTTTCAGCTCGCCCGCCGTTACGATGTAGGGCATCAGCGTTACGTGGATGTAGCAGCAGTCATCCGGCTGTTCGCATTCCCAGCGCATCTGACGGATGGCCTCCAGATAGACCGCCGCCTCCATGTCGCCCACCGTGCCGCCGATCTCCACGATGTGGATCTCCGTATCGGCATGCAGCGCCGCCTCGCGGATGCAGCGCTTGATTTCGTTGGCAACATGCGGGATGGCCTGTATGGTGGAGCCGTGGTATTCGCCGCGCAGCTCGTTTTCGATCAGCTTGCGGTGGATCTTGCCAGTGGTGGAGCTAGCTTCGCCCGTGAGCGTGATATCCACAAACCGCTCGTAGTGGCCCAGATCCAGATCGGCAGCGGTGCCGTCGTCGGTGATGAAGGCCTCGCCGTGTTCCAACGGGCTTAGGAAGCCGGGTTCCACATTGTAGTACAGGTCGAGTTTCTGCAACCCCACACGGTAGCCCCGCGCCTTGAGCAACCTGCCCAGCGATGCCGCCGTGATGCCCTTGCCCAGGGATGAGACAACGCCGCCCGTGATGAATACGTACTTCATGCGAACCGCTCCTTTGTGTGTCTTGCTTCTCCATTGTAGGGAATGCGGGCCCCTATGTCAATGCGCGGCGCCCGCCTAAGGCGTTACCTGCATCAGCATCACGGGCGGGCGCTCGGATATATCGCCGCTGGTGAACCTGCAAAGCGCCATGGGTTTGGGGTCCGCGCCCGACAGTTGCAGGAAGGGCTTTTCGTCAGTGATGGGCAGATCCATGCTGTAGCGGGTCTGGTAATGCATGGGGATGGTCACACGCGGGTGAAGCAGCGCCACGTTACGGGCCGCGCCCGCCGCATCCGTCGTGTATGTGCCGCCCACGGGGGTCAGCAGCACATCCGGCGTGCCGATCGCCTTTGCCTGCTCCGCGCTGAGCACATGGCCCAAATCGCCCAGATGCACGACGCGCAGCCCCTCCGCCTCGAACACAAAGATCAGGTTTGGGCCGCGCAGCGCGCCGTGCCGTGCGTCATGCCAGCTGGCGACGGTGCGCACACACACATCCTGCGCGGGCAAAAAGGGTTCCTCTGTGTCCAGTACGACGGGCTTTCCGGCCACCATGCCCAGCGCGTCATGGTCAAAATGGTGGTGGCTTACGCTAACCAAGTCGGCCTGCAACATGCGCACAGGGTAATCATGAAAGGAGCCGTACGGGTCGGTCAAAATGGTGTAGCCGCTTTCCAGTTGCAACGTGAAAAGCGCGTGCCCGTAATACCGGAGTATCATGGCATTCCCTCCCCGTGATTATGCGTGAGCGGCAACGCCGCAAGGATGAGGCCCGCACCCGCCGAGGGCAGCGCTTCATGCCGCCTTAAGCGCCGCGCGCAGGCCGCAAGCAGGGCGGGCGCGGCCTTGCAAAGCCCGCCCCGCCGCGCCAAAGCCTTCACCAACGCGCGCAGCAGCGGGCGCGGCTGGGCCGCCCATGGTGCCGGGTGCAACAGCAGCAGCCGAACCAGCGCATAACAAGCGTGCAATGCTTCGTCGTGCGGCCACGGGGGCCAACCGCCTGCGCTGTGCCGCGCCGCAAAGGCAGCCCAGCGCGTTTCGTTCCAGTCGATGGCAAGCAGGCCGCGCTCCGTCACGCGGCACAGATACCCTGCCGCTGTCAGCCGCGCGACGGCATCGGCCAGCGCTTCCGCCACCATGCGGCGCGGCGCGTCGCTCACCAGCAACGCGTCGTCTTCCGCCGCGAAGCGCACAAACGCACCCCCGCCAACCAGGGCTTTCACCGCTTCCCGTTCCGCCGCGTCCATCACACGTCCCGTTTGCGCATGAAATGCAGCTTCAAATCATGCATCGCGGCATACTGGCCGGACAGATCCAGCTGGTACTGAAGCGCAACCTCGCCGCTGTCGCCCTCGCGGGTGTAACTCGCGCGGATGCAGTACAGCGCCATGTCCAGCGCGCCAAAGGGCATTTTGTACTGCCCCTCGTAGCGTTGGCCCTTCTGGAACACCATATCCACATCGTAAGCGCCGCGGCGGCGCATGGTAATCACACCGCCCGTGATGGCAATCTCAATCTTCTGCGGCGGCTCGCTCTCGTCGATGGTTTCCTCAAAACGGATCAGCGTTTCGTTTGCTTTTTCGATCAGTTCGCCGGTGGTGATCATGCGCATCGTTTCCTCGGGCTGCTCGTCGGTGCTGGTTTTCGAATCCAGCGAAATCAGGATCGGCATGCTCTTGATCGCCGCCATACTACCTCCCTGTTTCCCGCGCGGGGATAACCTGCTATAATAGGTAAATATAGCACAAGAAAGGGTTGTGTGCAATGCTGAGGCTGAAAGCCCGCGCGAAAATCAACTGGTCGCTGGATATACGGGGCACCGTTACCCAGGAATACGAGCGCTTGGACAAACCCGCATCACCCTACCGGGGGTACCACTTGATGGATATGCTGATGGAAAGTGTTGCCCTAGCGGACGAGTTGACGCTGGAATACCGCAAAGCGGGCCTGTCTTTGGAAGTATCCGGCGCGGACGTGCCCGCCGGCGAAGATAATCTGGTGCTCAAAGCCGCGCGAACGCTGCAAAACTGTTTTGGCGGCGACGATGGCGCGCACATCACGCTTCATAAAAGCATCCCCACCGGCGCTGGCATGGGCGGGGGCAGCGCGGATGCGGCGGCGGTTTTGCTGGGGCTGAACCGTTTATGGGGTGTGGGTGCGTCGCCAAACGGTTTGCAAAGCGTCGCGTTGATGGTGGGCGCGGATGTGCCCTTTATGCTGGCGGGCGGGCTGGCGCGCGTGGGCGGCATTGGAGATGCAATCACCCCCCTGCGACCCTTGCACCGCGCCACACTGGTGGTAGTGCAGCCCTGCCTGCCGCTATCGACCCGCGAGGTGTTTGCAGCATACGATGCGCGCTCGGGGGTAAGGCACCCCGATACCGCCCGCGCCGAGGCCGCGCTGCTCGCCCGGGACTATGCCTCGCTTTCCGCCACGGCGGGCAATGTGCTGGCGCAGGCCAGCGAGCGGGCGCGCCCGCAGATTGCCGAGGCCGTTGCCGCATTGCAAGCCACAGGAGCGCATTTCGCCACCATGACGGGCAGCGGCTCGGCGGTGTTTGGCGCTTTTACAGATGAGAACGCCGCTCAGACGGCATACCGGACGCTCAAAAAACGTTGGCGACGCTGCTGGCTTACGGAAACGGCGGAGGAAGGCATCACCATCACGGAAGAATAGAAGAAAGCCGCGGGCGCAAGCGTGTCCGCGGCTTTTCATCGTCAGTTGCGCAGGCTTTGCAACGGGGCGGGGATGCGTCCGCCGCGCTCGATGAACGCGTCGTTGCCAAACGTGTTCACTGGCATGATGGGCGCGTAGCCGAAAAGCCCGCCGAAGTTGATGCTGTCCCCCGCCTTCTTGCCTACGGCGGGGATGATGCGCACCGCCGTGGTCTTGCTGTTGACCATGCCGATGGCCGCCTCATCCGCGATGATGCCCGCGATGGCGTTGGCGCTGGTGTCGCCCGGCACGGCGATCATATCCAGCCCAACCGAGCATACGCACGTCATGGCCTCCAGCTTTTCCAGCGTCAGGCAGCCTGCCGCCGCAGCCTCGATCATGCCGATGTCCTCGCTCACGGGGATAAATGCGCCACTCAAGCCCCCCACATGGCTGGAGGCCATCACGCCGCCCTTTTTGACCATGTCGTTGAGCATGGCCAGCGCTGCCGTGGTGCCCGGCGCGCCCGCCATCTCCAGCCCCATTTCCTTTAAGATGTAGGCCACACTGTCGCCGCGCGCGGGGGTGGGGGCCAGCGACAAATCTACGATGCCGAAGGGCACGTTCAACCGCTTGGCTGCCTCCTGCGCTACCAACTCGCCCACGCGGGTGATTTTGAAAGCCGTGCGCTTGATGGTTTCGGCCACCACGTCAAAGGGCTGGCCGCGCACCGCCTCCAGCGCGCGCTGCACCACGCCCGGGCCGCTCACGCCAACGTTGATCACGCACTCCGGCTCGCCCACGCCGTGGAACGCGCCCGCCATGAAGGGGTTGTCCTCCACGGCATTGGCGAACACAACCAGCTTGGCGCAGCCAAAGCAGTCCGTATCACGGGTAAGCTCCGCCGTACGCTTGATGATGTGCCCCAGCCTGCGCACCGCGTCCATGTTGATGCCGCTGCGAGTGCTGGCCACGTTCACGCTGCCGCAAAGGCGCTGCGTGCTGGCGAACACCTCCGGCATGGAGTCCACAAGAATGTTCTCCGCGTCGGTGCTGCCCTTGTGCATCAGCGCACCGTAGCCGCCGATCAGGTTCACGCCCACATCGCCTGCGGCATTGTCCAACGCGACGGCGATGCGCATGGGGTCGCTGCCGGAAATCATGCTCACGGGCGTCACGCTCAGACGTTTGTTCACGATGGGCACGCCCAGCTCGCTTTCCAGGTCGCTGCCCACGCGCACCAGGTTGCCCGCCATGCGCCGTATCTTCGCATACACGCGCTCCGCCGTTTCCGCGTCGGTGTTGCCGCGGCAGTCCAGCAAATTGATGCCCATGGTGATGGTGCGGATGTCAAAGTGCTGCTCCTGAATCATATGGATGGTTTGCAGAATCTCATCGGTTTCGAACATGGTCGCCCTCCCGTCAGATGCGGTGCATGGCTGTAAAGATGTCCATGCGCTGGATGTTCACGATCACGCCGATGGCCTGCCCCACTTCGGCCAACTTGTTCGCCGTTTGCTGAAAACTGTCGGCTGCGTGCTGGATGTCCACCACCATGAGCATCGTAAAGCACCCGTCCAAAATGGTCTGGGATATCTCCAGTATGTTGATGTTTTGCTCGCACAGCGACGTGCTCACCTTTGCGATGATGCCCACCCTGTCCTGCCCGGTCACGGATACAAGCGCTTTTTGCACAGCGGTACCTCCCCCACGTCAAAGCTGATTGTTACCATACCGCAAGCCTACCCCGCTGTCAATGCGCAGCTTGATTTTTTTCAGTTTTCGTGTATCATGATCAAAGCTTGACACGGAGGCGGTACCATGCAGAAACGCGCTTTGGCCATCCATGACATATCCTGCCTGGGGCGGTGTTCGCTCACGGTGGCGCTGCCCATCCTGTCCGCGGCGGGCATCAACACCGCGGTGGTTCCCACGGCGCTGCTGTCCACCCACACGGGCGAGTTTACGGGCTACACGCATCTGGACCTGTCCGATCAGTTGCTGCCCATCGCCGCGCACCTATCCTCGTTGGGCTTGCACTTTGACGCGTTCTACACAGGCTACTTAGCCTCGCCTCAGCAGGTAGAGCAGGTTTTGCAGATGCGGCGGATGCTCTGCGACGATACCACGCATGTGTTTGTCGACCCCGCCTTTGCCGACCACGGCAGGCTGTATTCCCTGATGCCCGCTACCATGCCCGCTCGCATGTTGGAACTGGTCAAAACGGCGCACACTATCGTGCCTAACCTGACCGAGGCCGCGTTTTTACTGAGCGAGCCCTACCGAGCGCAGGGGTACGACGCAGGTTATATCCGCGGGCTGGCGGAGCGCCTGTCCGCGCTGGGGCCTGAACGTATCGTGATTACAGATGTGTCGCTGGAGGCGGCCGAGGCAGGCGTGGCGGTGTACAACCGCGCGGGCGGCAGTTTTCACATCTACGCAAAGCCTAAGTTGCCGGGCGTTTTCCACGGCACGGGCGACGTGTTTGCCAGCTTTCTACTCTCCGGCCTGCTGGGCGGGCTGGCGCTGGACGACGCCGCGCAACTGGCCCTGCGGCTGACGCACGAGTGCATCCGCCTGACGCTTGCGGGTGGCGAGCCGCTGCGCTACGGTGTACAGTTTGAACGCGTACTGCCGGAACTGATTGCCGCGCTGGGCGTGGGTGGCCAATAAAGTTTGCGAGCGCGGCAGCCCGCGATGCCAGCCGTTACCACCCGCACATCATTTGCAAAACCAATGCGAAAAGCGAAGCCGCCCAATCGTCGGGCGGCTTCGCGGCTTTGATGGGGTATCGATTCGCTCAAGCCTTCGCCTCGCCGAACACCTCGTCCAGCTGTGCCTGTGTAAACCCGCTCTTTTTGGTGAGCAGGCTCACCACCGGCACCAGGATCAGGCTCGTTAGCATGGCCGCCGCGCCGCTGTAGGGCGCCAGCGACATATCACCCGTGGCAAGCGGCGGCACCAGCGACACCAGCGCGCCAACCGCCACACCCGCAAACGCGCCAGCCTTGGTAACGCCGCGCCACAGCAGGCCGTAAAGGAACGGGGCAAGGAACGCGCCCGCAATGGTGCCCCACGACAGTGACATCATCGAAATGATGGGCGTGTTTTGCATCGTGAAGTTTATCAGCAGCGACAGCCCCACAAACGCGACACACAGGCTGCGCATCGTCCACAGGGTGGTCTTGGGCTTCATATTGGGCGCGAGCGCGCCCAGCAAGTCCAGCGTGATGACCGATGAGGACGAGAGCACCAGCGCCGTAAGTGTGGAGATGCTGGCTGAGAGCAGCAGCACTACGAACAGGCCCAGCATGGCGTCCGGTATGCCCACAACTTCCTTATTGGTCAGGATGGTGGGCATGATCTGATCCATCGGCAGGGTTTTCGCACTCACCATGGAGGCGAGGCTCGCGCCGGTGGCGGGGTCGGTTATCTTGCTCAGGATCACGCGCCCAAAGCTGCCCGCGAAATAAGCGCCGCCCGCTACAATCAGCGCAAACACGGTGCTGATGACCATGGCGCGCTTGACGCTCTTCTCGTCCTTGATGGCAAAAAACTTATGAATCATCTGTGGCATACCCAGCACACCCAGCGAGGTGAGGATCACGTTGCTCAACAGCCACGTGCCCTTGCCCTCGGGGGGCAGCAGCGTGTTCATGTTTTGGCCGCCTACCTCCGGCGTGCCCAGCAGGTTGAGCCCCTCGCCCACGCCACCGGCAGCCTTGACCACATAAAACACCACCGCGATGATGCCAAAGAGCATGATGATGCCCTGAATGAAGTCCGTTATTGCCGTCGCCTTGTAACCGCCCGCGAACAGGTAGATGGAACTCAGCAACGCGATGCCAATCACACACCACGTATAGTCAAACCCAAACGCCTTGGTGAACATGTTGCCCAGCCCCTTGTATACACTGGCGCTGTAGGGCAGCAGAAACACGAAGATGATCAGGCTGGCGATGATTTTAAGCGTTTTGCTGTGGTAGCGTTTCTCAAAGAAGCCCGGCATGGTGCTCACCTGCAGGCGCTCACCGATGCGCCTCGTCGGCTTGGCCAGCAGCAGCCACGCAAGCAGGCTGCCGATCACCGCGTTGCCGATGCCGCACCACACAGCGGATAGCCCCACGTTCCAGCCGGTGGAACCCGCGTAGCCCACGATGATGACGGCAGAAAAATACGCGGTCCCATAGCCGAAAGCGCTCATCCATGGGCCCACGCTTCTGCCGCCAAGCAGAAAGCCGTTGAGTGTCAGGTTTTTACGGGCGGTGAAGATGATCACAACCACCATCATGAGTGCATATGCTACCAATACAAACAGTTTCATGCAAAACCCCTGCCTTCCGTACTACAATGCCCCGCTGTGGAGACGCTACGGTATGATTATACATACTCTGGCATGAAAAGCAATAGAATCGTACAAAGAATACGGAAAAGATACAACGTGGGCCGCAGCCCCCGCGACGCCTGCCGCACAGGCGGCACAGGCCGCGCACGCATAGATAATGAAGTGATTGACAAACGCATAGATTATTGTATGATAGAAAAAGGCCCAAACCGCGCGCGCGAGCGTGCGCCTGTGCCCGTAGGCGGCGCGCAGCGCCGCCCTGAACGGAGGAAGCATTTTTGGCGGAGGAAACGCTGGCGCTGGTATCACTGGAGAGCATGGAATCATGCCTTTCCCTTTTTGGCGCAAACGACCGAAACATTCCCCTGTTGGAGAGCGAACTGAACGTGCGGCTCGCGATGCGTGGGTCAGATATCCGCATCACCGGCGACGCGCCCAACGTGTCGTTAGCCCAGCAGGTGCTGGATAAGCTCAAGTCGCTTTGCCTTCGCCATGCGCAGATCGACCGTACCACGCTCCGCTACGCCGCCGCGCTGGTCAAGCAGGGCGATTTGGACGCGCTGGACGACATCGCCTTTGAGACCGTCGCCGTTACCCACCGCGGCAAGCCCATCCGTTGCAAAACGCTCGGGCAGTATGAATACGTCAAAGCCATCCGCGCGCATGAACTCACCTTTGCGCTGGGCCCCGCGGGCACGGGCAAAACCTACCTTGCCATGGCGTTGGCCGTTGTGGCCCTGCGCAATAAGGAGATCGAACGCATCGTGCTCACGCGCCCGGCGGTGGAGGCAGGCGAAAAGCTGGGCTTCCTGCCCGGCGATCTGAGCCAGAAGGTAGACCCATACCTGCGCCCGCTTTACGACGCGCTCTACGACATGATGGGGGCGGATGCCTACCAGCGCCTGACCGAGCGCGGCGTGTTGGAAGTGGCCCCGCTGGCCTACATGCGCGGCCGTACGCTCAGCGAAAGCTTCATTATCTTGGACGAGGCCCAGAATACCACCCCCGAGCAGATGAAGATGTTCTTGACGCGCTTTGGCGCGGGCAGCAAGGTGGTTGTGACCGGCGACGATACCCAGACCGACCTGCCGTTTGGCAAACAGTCCGGCCTGCTGCAAGCCGTACAGGTGCTGGCTAGCATCCCCGAGATCGCGGTGGTGCGGCTCACCAATGCCGACGTGGTTCGCCACGACCTGGTTCAGACTGTCGTGAAAGCCTACGAAAGCTTTGAACGGAAACGGATGGGGAGGAATACGGGGCATGACGCCTAAAAAGCGCGCCAACGCAAGCCGTGGCAAGAAGCAGCACTGGTCGCCCACGTCGCTCTTTGCGCGGCTGCGTAGTGTCGGGGCCAAGTGCTGGTATGTGATCGCCGCGGGCACCGTGGTGCTCATTGGCCTGTTCTGGTTTGCCATCACCCCAGAGCGTTACGATTTGGAAGCGGGCGATATCTCGTATTACACCATCACCGCCTCCAAGGATGTGGTGGACGAAATCGCTACTGAGCGCAACCGCGACGAAGCCGCGCGGCAGGTGGAGCCCACCTACTTCTTTCAAGAGGGTGTGACCGCGGACGTCATGCACCTGCTCACCTCCGTGCTTACCCAGGCCAACACCGTGCAGCAGTACGGCAAAGCCACGCTGGAGCAGCGCGCCCCGGGCGACACACGCAAGCAAAAGGCCTACGCCTTTACCACCGCGGAGATAGAATATGCCAAGGCCCTGTTTGCACAGGTTCCGCTGGCCGATTACCAGATCAACACACTGCTGCGTGCCTCCGATCAGGAAATGCTCGACCTGAATGAGAACATCACCACCGCAGTGGAAAACACCATGAACACCACCATCCGCGAGGGGTATGTGAACGAGTCAATCCAGTATTTGCAGCAGATCATCGGCTACAAGACCGATATGGATCTGCTGCAAAACGTCGTGACGCCCATCCTACGCAAAGTGGTGCAGCCAAACATGATTATCGATCAGGAAGCTACGCGTAACCTGCAACAGGAAGCGCGCGACTCCACCGAGCCGGTTATCTACAAGCAGGGCCAGAACATCGTACTGGCCCGCGAGCGCGTTACCGTCAACCAGCTGGCGATGCTCAGAAGCCTTGGGCTGCTGGACGACGCCAATATGGACATGATGATGTACGTGGGCGGCACGCTGATGGTGCTATTGTCCATGGCGGCATACGTGCTCACACTGCTGCTGTTTGGCGTCAAGTATCTTGCAAGCCCAAAGCTGCTCGCCATCCAGATGATCATCCTGTGCGTTTCACTGGCGGCCAGCATCGCGGCCAAACTGGTGGATCTGTACCTGCCGCCGGTGTTGTTGGGCGCGATGATGCTCACGGGGCTGGTGGGCGTAGCCAGTGGCGTCGCGTCCAGCCTGACGCTGGGTATCCTTGTGAGCGCGCTGATCGCGGGCGGCAACAGCACCTACGGCACCGAGATGGTCAACCTCCTGCTTACCTCGCTCATCAGTGGCGCGGTGGCGGTCGCCATGATCCGCAACCGACCCTTCCGCCAACAGGTGCTGCTCGCGGGCGTGGTTACGGCCCTTACCAACATCCTTATCATTCTGACCATCGGCTTCATGACCGACACTTCGTTTAGCTACGTGTTCACACACGCGATGTGGAGCGCGGCTGGCGCGCTGCTGGCCTCGCTGCTGTGCGTAGGGCTTGACCCCATCATAGAATCCGCCTTTCACCTTGCCACGCCCAGCAAGCTGCTGGAACTGAGCAACCCAAACCACCCGCTGCTGCGCAGGCTGCTGATGGAAGCGCCGGGCACCTACCACCACAGCATCATCGTTGCCAACTTGGCGGAGAGCGCCGCCGAAGTCATTGGCGCAAACCCGCTGCTGGCCCGCGCTGGCGCATACTTTCATGACATCGGCAAGCTCAAGCGTCCGCTGTATTTCAAGGAAAACCAGATCGGCGAGAACCCGCACGAACACACCAACCCCTACGTGTCTGCTGCGATATTGACGGCGCACACGCGCGACGGCCTCATGATGGCGCAGCAAAGCCGCCTACCGGAAGAGATACAGGACATCATCATCGAGCACCACGGCGACACGCCCGTGATGTACTTCTACCATAAAGCGCTGCAACAGGCCAACGGCCAGCCTGTGGATATCAACGACTTCCGCTACGATGGCCGCCGCCCCCACCTGAAGGAAAGCGCCATCATCATGCTGGCGGATACCGTGGAGGCCGCCGTGCGTTCCATGGCTGAGCCCAGCCCCAAGGCCATCGAGGAGTTTATCGAGCGGCTGGTGCGCGGCAAGCTGGAAGACGGCCAGCTCTCCCGCGCGCCGCTGACGCTCGCGGATATCGACCGCATCTGCGAGGCGTTCTCCGCGGTGCTCAACGGTGTGTTCCACGAGCGGGTCGAGTACCCCGCCATTTCACTGGAGCAGCTCAAGGTGCAGGGTCTGCGCAGCCGCGTCGTGCCGCAGGGGTTGCAAAGCGGCACAGAGAGCGCCGAGTTGCGGCCTGTTCCGCAGCTTGACATGAAGGAGGGCGAGCTGGCCGCACAAGAGGCCGTCAGCGGCCAAAGCGGGCAGACCGCTACCGAAGCGCCTGCGCCCGAAGCCCAGGCAGCCGACTTGCCGCAACCAGGGGAGGCAAAAGCCCATGAGGCTTGAGTGGGAGCTTGAAAGCGGGCTGGCATTGCCCGCGCCCCACGGCATGAGCGGCAAGCTGCAACTGGTGGCCGACTGTTGCGCTGCTACGGAGGACTTGCCAGCGCCGTGCGCCGTGCATGTGCTGCTAACCGACGACGCGCGCATACAGTCCGTAAACCTTGCACAGCGCGGGGTGGACCATGCGACGGATGTGCTTAGCTTCCCAACGGTTGCCTATGCGAAAGGCAAAACCGCGCGCACCTCGCTCTGGGCGCTGCGGCGGGAGTACGATGCGGACCTGCGCGCCTGCTTTCTGGGCGATGTGCTGATATCGTTACCCCATGCACTTTCGCAGGCGCACGAATATGGCCACAACCTGATGCGCGAGCTTTGCTACCTGCTCGCGCACGGCATTTTTCACCTTTGCGGGTACGACCACGCCGTGCCCACCGACCAAAAGGAGATGCGAACCATGGAAGAAAAAGCGTTGCGCATGGCGGGTGAAACCCGGGGTGACTCGCCCGCGAGCCCGCCCGACGACGGCCAGCTGCTGGCGCTGGCCCGCGAAGCCATGCAGCGTTCCTACAGCCCCTACAGCCGCTTCCGCGTAGGTGCATGCGTGCTGTGCGAGGATGGGCGCGTGTATACCGGCTGCAATGTGGAGAACGCTTCCTTCGGCCTGACCAACTGTGCCGAGCGAACCGCCATTTTCAAAGCGGTCAGCGAAGGCGCAACCGGTTTCAACGCCATCGCCATCGCGGCGGAGGGCGCCGCCCCGTGGCCCTGCGGCGCTTGCAGGCAGGTGCTTAACGAGTTTGCGCCCGATATCCGCGTGTTGGTCACCTGGGGCGAGGGGCAGACCGGCGAAATGCGCCTGTCCCAACTGTTGCCTCACGGTTTCGGCCCTAAGGATTTGCCCTGAAGACTGCGCGCAGGCCCCTGCGGCCCGCCGCGCCCGAACCAATCAACACCAAAGAAACGAGGAACCTCATGCAACAGCAAACGCCCTTCCATTCCGGCTTTGTCGCCATCGTGGGCCGCCCCAACGTGGGCAAGAGCACGCTGATGAACGCCTTGCTGGGTGAAAAACTCGCCATCGTGAGCAGCAAACCCCAAACCACGCGCAACCGCATTTTGGGCGTGAGCACACAGCCGGGCAGCCAGATCGTCTTTTTGGACACGCCCGGCCTGCACACGCCGCGCACGCGCCTGGGCGAATACATGATGCAGGCGGTGCGCGACGCGCTGGCGGGCATCGACGGCCTGATGGTCGTGGTAGACGCGACCGCCATCGGCAGGCAAGACCGCGACGTGGTAGCCGAAATGGGCGCGCGCAAAGAAAAAAAGGCGCTCGTGCTCAACAAAATCGACCTGCTGCCCAAGGACAGGCTGCTTTCCATGATACAGAGCTTTGCCGACGCGGGGTTTGACGACATCGTGCCCATCAGCGCGCTGACGGGCGACGGTATTGAGGAACTGCGCAAGGTGCTGGTTGCCATGCTGCCCGAAGGCCCCCGCTATTTCCCCGACGATACCCTGACCGACCAGCCGGAGCGCTTCATCTGCGCGGAACTGATCCGCGAAAAGGCGCTGCTGCACCTTGGCGACGAGGTGCCCCACGGCATCGGCGTGGAGATTCTGGCGCTCAAGAAGATCAGCGACGGCCTTACCGAGATCGACGCGACCCTTTACTGTGAGCGCGCCGCACACAAGGGCATCATCATCGGCAAGGGTGGCGCGATGCTCAAGCGCATCGGCTCGGAAGCCCGTGTGGACATCGAGGCCCTGTTGAACGCGCACATCAACCTGCGCCTGTGGGTCAAGGTGCGCGAGGATTGGCGCAACCGCCGCGACGACCTGCGCACACTGGGATACATGCGGGAGAATTGACGCGGGCCCTTCGCGACCCCGCATAAGGCACATAGCGCTAACGCTTCATTTTATCAAACAGGCAAAAACATGACTGCCCCGTGTGCATCTACGCCGCGCAGCGTAAAAGTGAGCCAATCGGTGTAATACCAGGCGCGCCTGCAGTTGATATCCGCGCGGCACACACCGCCAACCGTCCATACAAACGGAGAGCCCGGCGCGCAGCAACGCCGCCGGGCTCCCGTTTGTTTTCATTGCCGTGCCGGTCAGTAGATGTTGGTCAGCAGCGCCGCAAGCAGCACGCTGCCCAACAGCAGCACCGCGAGCACCAGCGATACGATGCGCACGAGCGTCTTGCGGCCGTCGGCCTTCCGTTTTGATTGGGCTGGCATAGCGTTCATCCACCTCTTTTCGCTGGTAAGGTTGGCTCCGTTACAGACAGCCTGTTTTCTCCATGTGCGTAAGCGTGCGCATCAGCGCCAGCTTGCCGTGGCTGTAGGTAAGGCTACCTTGTAAGTACGCCGCGTAGGGCGAGCGCATGGGCGCGTCCGCGGAGAGCTCGATGCTCGCGCCGGAAACAAACGTGCCCGCCGCCATGATCACCTGCTCCTGATAACCGGGCATAGCCCACGGTTCCGGCAAGGCCATACTGTCTACCGGCGAGGCCATCTGGATACCCTGACAGAAGGCGACAAGCCGCTCGGGCGTGCCCAGCGTGAGCATCTGGATAATGTCGGTGCGCACTGCGTCCGCTGGCGGTGTAGTGTCCATGCCCAGTTCCTCAAAGATGGCCGCTGCAAGCGTCGCGGTTTTGACCGCTTGCGCCACCACGTGCGGCGCTAAGAACAGCCCCTGAAAGAACGACTGGTAGCCCGCAGCGTAACTGCCCACCTCCAGCCCGACGGACGGCGCGGTCAGGCGGTAGCCGATGCGCTCGACCAGCGCCTTGGGCCCCACGATATAGCCACCCGTGGGCGCGAGCCCGCCGCCCGGGTTTTTGATGAGGCTGCCCACACAGATGTTCGCGCCGAAGTGCGTGGGTTCCCGCGCTTCCACAAACTCGCCATAGCAGTTATCTACCATCAACACGGCGCGGGGGCATTCCGTGTGCAACATAGCGGCCAGCGGCGCTATTTCCGTGGGGGTGATGGAGCGGCGCGCGCTGTAGCCTCGGCTGCGCTGCACGGCCACCACGCGTGTGCGCGACGTGAGCGTTGCGCGGATGGCCGCCAAATCAAGCTGGCCCTGCGCGTTCAGCTCCACCTGCCGATAGCCAACGCCCATTTCCGCCAGCGACCCGGGCGCGTTGCCGTTCATGCCGATCACCCCACGCAACGTGTCGTACGGCGCGCCGGAGGCGTACACCAGTTCGTCGCCCGGCAGCAAGAGGCCGAACAGGCACAGCGACAGCGCGTGCGTACCTGACGCGATGTGCGGGCGCACCATGGCGGCCTCGGTGCC
>Ga0351950_1042_pt1 | contig 22601 bp, 11 predicted proteins | sample BONcelT113001H13_FD_206835 | JGI IMG/M metagenome (GOLD analysis project Ga0351950, IMG submission 206835) | Enriched cells from coal bed in the Powder River Basin, Montana, United States - BONCAT cells T11 rep3 HSBNCT.T11.300.1.H13 ...
AAAATCAATCTTCATCACTTTACTTGCAGCGGCTTTTGTCATAACAATCAGCGCCTGCAACAGGTCAACAACTCCAAAAACCGATGTTGAAACAACCATCGGCGAAATGGCAGTTTATACCTGCCCTATGCACCCGGAAGTTCAGAAAGATGAACCCGGCGAATGCCCCATATGCGGAATGGACCTCGTTGAAAAGGGATCTTCCGACTCAACATACATGCATGACCATTCTGACACCATGCACATGCATTAACCGGGTTTGAGATGTGCGATTGCCGGGCTGTGTCATGTGTGAATGGTTCGCCCGGCATTCGTTCTCATCCCGCCCTTAATCAGTCAACTAAACCTGAATCAATGAATTAATCTCAAATTCATGTTAAACCGAATTCTAAAATATTTTCTGGAACACCGGGTGATCTCGATGATGCTTTTGGTCGTTTTCATTCTGTTGGGAACCGTGTATGCGCCTTTTAACTGGCGTACAGGTGCGTTGCCCCGTGATCCGATTCCGGTAGATGCCATTCCAGATATTGGCGACAACCAACAAATTGTTGCTACCGAATGGATGGGTCGATCGCCAAAAGACATTGAAGACCAGATCACTTACCCGCTGAGCAGTTCGTTGCTGGGTATTCCGGGAGTGAAAACCATCCGCAGCACCTCCATGTTTGGGATGTCGTTCATCTACCTGATTTTTGATGATGATGTGGAGTTCTACTGGAGCCGTTCACGGATTCTTGAAAAACTCAATTCGTTGCCATCAGGCACTTTGCCGCAGGGAGTTCAACCTACGCTTGGTCCCGATGCCACCGCGCTGGGGCAGGTTTTCTGGTACACGCTCGAAGCCCGCAATCCTAAAACAGGCAAACCGACAGGAGGTTGGGATCCTCAGGAACTGCGCACCATTCAGGACTTTTACGTCAAATATTCGCTATCATCGGCCAGCGGAGTTTCTGAAGTCGCGAGTATTGGCGGTTATGTAAAAGAATACCAGGTCGATGTTGATCCAAATGCGTTGAGAGCCTTTGGCGTGTCGGTGATGGACGTGATGCAGGCGGTGAGCAAAAGCAATCTGGACATTGGCGCCGAGACCATAGAACTGAACAAAGTTGAATATGTGATCCGGGGTTTGGGCTATGTAAAAAGTCTCGACGATTTAAACGAAGCAGTAATCACCGTTCGTGATAATGTGCCGGTTCGGATTCGCGATGTGGCAAAAGTCAGCTTTGGCCCTGCTCCGCGTCGCGGCGGCCTGGACAAGGATGGTGTTGAAGCTGTTGGCGGAGTGGTTGTTGCCCGATATGGATCAAATCCGCTGGAAGTGATCAACAATGTCAAGAAGAAAATTGCCGAAATTGAAACAGGGCTTCCATCGAAAACCCTCGCAGATGGAACCATATCGAAGGTTACCGTTGTTCCGTTTTACGACCGTACCGGCCTGATTCAGGAAACAATCGGGACGCTGGAATCCGCTTTGTCGCACGAAATCCTCATATCGATCATTGTTATTATCGTGCTGATTTTCAATCTCCGCGCTTCCATTATCGTATCGTTCCTGTTGCCCGTTGGTGTGCTGATGACCTTTATCGCGATGAAATGGATGGGCGTGGATGCCAACATTGTCGCCCTTTCAGGAATTGCCATTGCCATTGGCGTGATGGTGGATATCGGGATTGTGGATGTGGAAAACATCATCCGACATCTTGAAATGCCCGGGAATCAAAATGCCCGGGGTAAGCGTCTCATTCAGGTAATTTATGAAGCGACTGCAGAAGTCAGGGGCGCAGTTACGGTGGCACTTGCGACCACGGTTGTTAGTTTTCTTCCTGTTTTTGTAATGGAAGGGGCCGAGGGAAAGCTCTTCACACCATTGGCTTTTACAAAAACTTTCGCACTGCTGGCTTCTTATCTGTTGGGAATGATTGTATTGCCAACATTGGCTTACTACTTTTTCAACTTCCGGATAGATACCAGAAGAATCAAAAATGTTTTAAACTGGACATTGATTATTACAGGCGTGCTGATTGTTAGCATATGGGGAATCTGGCCGGTATTGGCGCTTACTGCAATAGGAATCAATAACCTGTTGGCTCCGCGTTGGCCTGAGAACCGAAAGCATTTCACCAATCTGATCACAATTGCAATCACCCTTTTGTTCGCGGTGTATTACCTTGCCATTGGCTGGTTGCCGTTGGGTGCGCACATCAGCAATTTCTCCAATTACCTGTTTGTCGGTTCAATCATTGCTCTGGTACTGGCAATTCTTTCGATGATCGTATATTTCTATGTGCCGATTCTGGAATGGGCGCTTCGCAACAAGTGGACATTTTTGGTTCTGCCGGTTGCGACCATCTTTTTCGGAATACTCGCATGGCAGGGAGTTCACCGTGTTTTTCGTTTTATGCCTGAAGGGATTCAGAAAACAGAACCATGGCAAAGTTTCAATAAATCATTTCCCGGACTGGGCAAAGAATTTATGCCTGCCCTCAACGAAGGTTCGTTTCTACTGATGCCAACCAGTATGCCACATGCGGGTATTGAAATGAATCAGGAATACGTTGAAATTCTGGACAAGCGATTGTCGGCCATTCCCGAAGTGGAGATTGCCGTCGGAAAATGGGGACGCATCAATTCAGCCCTGGATCCCGCGCCGGTACAGATGTTTGAAAATACGATCAACTATTTACCTGAATTTATTCTGGACGAAAACGGGCGCCGGATGCAATTTAAGGTTGACAAGGAAGGAAGCTTCCTGCTTCAGGATGGATCAACCTACAGCCGTGAACGCGATGGATATCGAAAGCTGACCAAAGAGCAACTTATTGCAGATAAAAATGGTGATAACTTCAGGCAATGGCGGCCCGAAATAAAGAGGCCCGGTGATATCTGGAATGAAATTGTAAAAGTGACGAACATTCCGGGATTGACATCCGCACCTCGTTTGCAGCCCATAGAAACCCGGCTTGTCATGTTATCGACCGGTATGCGTGCGCCCATGGGACTTAAAGTGTATGGCCCTGATCTGGAAACCATCGAAAAAGCGGGGATTGAACTGGAGACTTTCCTGAAGGAAGTTCCTTCGATCAAAGCGCCTTCCGTTTTTTACGACCGGGCTGTTGGCGCTCCCTACATCGAAATAAAACTCAACCGGCCAGCCATTGCCCGCTACGGAATGACGGTTCAGGATGTGCAGGAGATTTTGCAGGTGGCCGTTGGCGGTATGGCTTTAACCACTTCGGTTGAAGGGCGCGAACGCTTCCCGATCCGGGTACGTTATGCCCGCGAATTGCGTTCAAGCCCGGAAGAGATCAAAAAAATCCTGATTCCTTCCATGACAGGTGTTCAGGTGCCGCTTGGCGAACTCGCCGACATCACCTACACCCGCGGGCCACAAATGATAAGAAGCGAAAATACATTTCTGAACGGTTATGTAATTTTCGACAAGGTTGACGGACGCGCCGAAGTGGACGTAGTGGAAGACGCGCAAAAATTCCTGAAAGAGAAAATTGAATCGGGCGAATTGGTTTTGCAGTCTGGAGTAAGCTATGCTTTCGCCGGAAATTACGAAAACCAGATTCGTGCAACCAAACGTCTGGCCATTGTGATTCCGCTCAGTTTGATCGCTGTATTTATGTTGCTCTTTTTTCAGTTTAAAACATTTACCGCTTCATCCATTCACTTTTCAGGTGTATTTGTTGCCTTTGCCGGAGGGTTTATCATGCTCTGGTTGTACAGCCAACCCTGGTTTCTGAATTTTTCAATTTCCGGAATCGAAATGCGCGATATGTTCCAGATTCATACCATCAATCTGAGTGTTGCGGTGTGGGTTGGTTTTATTGCCCTTTTCGGGATTGCCACCGACGACGGCGTTTTGATGGGAACATATATTCATCAGGTATTTGAAGAACGCAATCCAAAAACAGTAGAGGAAGTTCGTGAAGCGGTTGTCATTGCCGGAAGCAAACGGGTCAGACCCGCCATGATGACTTCTGCGGTAACCATTATCGCTCTCTTGCCCATTCTCTCATCAACCGGAAAAGGGGCAGATATCATGATTCCAATGGCAATTCCGACTTTTGGAGGTATGATCATCCAAACCATGACCATGTTTGTGGTTCCCATACTGCAAAGTTTCTGGAGGGAAGGTGAAGTGAGGAAAATGGATAGAAAAGGTATCAATCCTGAAAACCAAAAAACATGAAACAGATAATCATATATATTGTAATTGTTGCCTTATTGATCATTCAACGGCAGGGATTTGCACAAATGACTGACAGTTTGGTTTTGGATAACTATCTTGAAACAGCCGCCAAAAACAATCCCGGGGTGAAGGCAGCATTTAACCAATATCTGGCTGCGTTGGAAAAGGTTCCGCAGGTCGGTTCCCTACCCGATCCGCAGGGATCATTGGGTTTTTTCCTGCAGCCAATGGAGTTGCTCAACGGAAATCAGGTGGGAAGCATCGGTGTGATGCAGATGTTTCCCTGGTTCGGAACCTTGAAACTGGCCAAAGACGAAGCTTCGCTGATGGCAAAAGCTCAGTTCTCATTGTTTCAGGAGAGCAAAGCCATGCTTTTCTATAATGTGAAAGCAAGCTGGTATAAGTTGGTGAAATATAAACGCGGAATCGTCTTGATAAATGAAAACATTGCCTTGCTCGAATCAATAGAAAAACTGGCACTTGTTAAATTTCAGTCCCCTGCAGGAAGTTCTTCCGGTTCATCTTCCGGCTCCTCCATGCAGGGAGCACCTTCCGGAACGGGAAATCCAGGAGCTATGGGTGGCATGAACAGTCAAGCGGCGGCTTCAGTTCAGCCGCAATCAGGAATGTCTTCAGTAACTTCCGGAGGAATGGGTTCCAAACCAACCGGATTGGCCGATGTACTGAGGGTCAGGATGGAAATCCTTGATCAGAAATACCAGTTGACTTTGCTGAAAGATCAGCTAAAAACCGAAGAAGTCAATTTTAATTTGTTGTTGAATCGTGATCAAAACCTTGAAATTGATATTCCGGACACGCTGAAAATGGAAACACTTTCAGTATCAGCAATGGTTGTGGCCGACAGTATTCTGAGTAACAATCCCATGCTGGCCATGCTCGATGCCGAAGGGCAATCATATTCCACGATGGCCGATAAAGCACGTAAAATGGGTTTGCCCATGTTGGGCGTTGGCCTGAATTACATGGTTATACAGAAGCAGGCCGGCAATCAATCGATGATGAATGGGAACGATATGGTAATGCCTATGGTGAATTTTACCATTCCCGTTTACCGTAAGAAATACACGGCCATGCAAAAGGAAGCCAGATACTTGCATGAATCAACCCTGCTGAAATCAGAGGATATGAAAAACATGCTTTTGCTTGAATACCGCCAATTTGCTCAGGAATACAACGATGCTGAGAGGCGCGTTGAACTGTACAGGGAACAGGCTGATCTGGCCAACAGAACAGCCAACCTTTTACTGGCAGGTTTTACTTCAACCGGAACCGACTTTGAGGAAATTTTGAGCATTCAGTACAAAGTGCTGGAATATGGATTGAAGCACATTGAAGCGGTTGCAGATTACAATACAGCAGTGGCGAAGGCTGAAAAACTTATGAATGCTGTCAATTACTAATAAAATCAACAATGAAGACAACCAATATATTTTCAAACAAATACCTGAGAGGTGGTTTACTGATTGCCTCCGGCCTGCTTCTGGGATGGATTTTCTTTCACAATTCTGCTTCTGAAAAGGTGGGGACAACGGCAGAAGTTCACGATCAAGCTGCAGAAGGACATGATGTGTGGACTTGCTCCATGCACCCGCAAATCAGGAAAGATGAACCCGGTGACTGTCCGATTTGTGGCATGGATTTAATTCCATTGCTCAAATCGGATGCAGTAATGGATGATCAGGCCATTGAAATGAGCGAATCGGCTATGAAATTGGCCGAAGTTCAAACATCGGTTGTTACCCGCGGGAATGTTGCCAAAGAAGTGCGGCTGTTTGGAAAAATTCAGGCCGATGAACGATTGCTGAGAACGCAGACCGCCCATATACCAGGCAGGATTGAGCAATTGCTTGTGAATGTAACAGGCGAAAGCGTAAAAAAGGGACAACTGATTGCCAGAATTTATTCACCTGAGTTGTTTACTGCTCAGAACGAGTTGCTCCAGGCTATGGAAATGGCTGATAAATATCCGGCGATGCTTGATGCGGCGCGCGAAAAACTCCGTTTGTGGAAACTTAGTGACCAGCAGATTTCGCAAATTGAAGAATCGGGCAAAGCAACCACCGTCTTTGATGTATTTGCCACCACATCAGGCATTGTTGCCAACCGAAAAGTAAATACCGGAGACTATGTATCCACTGGAGATGTGCTTTTCGAAATGGCAGATTTATCGAGGGTTTGGGCACTTTTTGATGCCTACGAAACGGATCTGTCCTGGATTAAATCGGGTCAGAATCTTGAATTTACAGCGCAGGCCATTCCCGGAAAAACCTTCAGCGGGAAAGTCACCTTTATCGATCCGGTGGTTGATGCCTCCTCCCGAATAACAAAAGTGCGTGTTGAGGTTCCAAATCCGGGGCTGCAATTTAAGCCTGAGATGTTTGTGAACGGGATTATTAAGTCGCAACAGACCGGTTCGGGCGACCAGTTGATCATACCGCAATCGGCCGTTTTGTGGACTGGAACGCGCTCGGTGGTGTATGTAAAGTTGCCCGGAGCCGATCATCCAACTTTTAAAATGAGGGAAATCACCCTTGGCAGTTCAATGAAAGACACATATGTGGTGATGGATGGATTGGCCGAAGGAGAAGAGATTGTAACCAACGGCACTTTCAGCGTTGATGCCGCGGCTCAGTTGGCCGGAAAAACAAGTATGATGAACCCATCGGGTGAAAAAGCATCAACAGTTAGCCATGCCGGAATGGAGATGGGTTCCGGGTCAGGAGATCAGCAAAAAAAAGAACAACGGGAAATGGATTTGAAAGAAGATTCGAAAATGGCTAAAATGGAACATCAAATGATCAGGGTTTCGGGCAATTGCGAGATGTGTAAAGACCGGATTGAAACCGCAGCCAAATCAGTTTCCGGAGTAAGGTCAGCAGAATGGAGTGCTGAAAAACAAATGCTTCATGCTGAGTTTGATCCGGCTAAAACCAGTTCAGATGCCATTCAGAAAGCAATAGCCAAAGTCGGTCACGATACAGACAAATACAAAGCACCGGACAATATTTACAAAGAGCTTCCGGAGTGCTGCTTGTATCGGGAATAAAAATCAAGAAGCCGAAGATGTGCCTGTTGGATATCGAAAACGCTTAAACATAATTCAGATGGAAAACTCAGAAGATAAACTTTACAGGAAGGCTTATTTGTTAAGCTTGTTTACCATAATTTATAACCTGATAGAAGGAGTAGTTTCCATGCTTTTGGGTTATGAAGATGAAACGCTTGCTCTGTTTGGATTTGGTGTTGACAGTTTTATCGAAGTCATATCGGGCATTGGTATAGCCATCATGATTATCCGGATCAAACGGAATCCCACAAGTCAGAAAAGCGGCTACGAAATTACTGCATTAAAAATAACAGGAACGGCGTTTTATCTTCTTTCGGCCGGATTAGCAGTTGGCATAGTCTCATCTCTCATCAGCAATCATCAGCCGGTTACAACCTTTTGGGGTGTAATCATTTCATCAATTTCAATAGCCGTGATGGTCTGGCTGATGCACGCAAAAAAAAGTACAGGAATAAAACTGCATTCCGATCCTGTTATTGCCGATGCAAACTGTACCAAAGTTTGTGTGTATATGTCCATTGTATTGTTGGTGTCAAGTTTGATTTACGAATTAACCGGTTTTGCTTATGCAGATGTTATCGGTGCTGCCGGTTTAATATACTTTTCAATTTCTGAAGGCAAAGAAGCGTTTGAAAAGGCTAAACATAAACACGATATCTCGTGTGAGCACGAATAATATTCAAGGATGCAGAAATGTATTATTCTGTCAAAAAGGATGTAATCATAGTTAAAAAAAAGGACCAATGAATCATTAATTCACCAAAAACACAAAAACATGGAAAAACATAAAAACGAATCCTCCGGATCAGGTGTAAAGCCGGGAACTCATTTCCTCAGCAGCGCAAATGAGCATTCCTCTGTTAAAGTCAGTGATGTAAATCTAAAGGAAGTTTACTATTGCCCCATGAAATGCGAGGGTGATAAAACCTATGATAAGCCCGGTAACTGTCCTGTTTGCGGCATGCACCTGGTAAGGGTTGGCGGTGATGCCAATCACAAAGCTCATCATGATCACGCCAAGCAACATAAAATTGTTTCGGCAGGCAGTGCTTCCGGACCAGAGAAATTCTATTGCCCCATGCACTGCGAAGGTGATAAAACCTATGATAAACCGGGTGATTGCCCTGTATGCGGAATGCACCTGAAAAAAGAAGAAACACAAGTAAAGGCCGCAGTTGGTAAAACCATGTACACCTGCCCCATGCATCCGGAAATCAAAAAAGATGGCCCGGGCAGTTGCCCCAAATGTGGTATGGATCTGGTTCCTGAAAAAGGAGTTGAAACCAGTGAAGAAGAAATGGCTTACAAAAAAATGGCAAAGAAATTCTGGATAGCGCTTGCTTTGAGTATTCCTGTATTCGTCATTGCCATGTCAGATATGATCCCTTTTCTGAATTTTGAAGCCATCGCACCAAAAAAAGTATGGGGATGGGTGGAATTTGCACTGGCTACACCGGTAGTATTTTATTCGGGTTGGATCTTTTTTAAACGTGGTTGGAGTTCCATTGTTAGATGGATGCCCAATATGTGGACACTCATCTCTATAGGCGTTGGGGCAGCATATGTTTTCAGTGTTTTTGCTTTATTGATACCCTCAGTTTTTCCTCCACAGTTCAAAGATATGCATGGGAATGTTCATCTTTATTTTGAAGCGGCAGCAATTATATTAACGCTGGTTTTGCTTGGGCAGATGCTCGAATTGAGGGCACACAGCAAAACCAATTCTGCCATTAAAGCATTGCTGGGACTGGTGCCTCCCGTGGCCAGGGTGATCAGAAACGGAGAAGAAACAGAAATTCCTCTGGAAGAAGTTTTGGTAGAAGACATCCTGAAAGTAAAACCCGGCGAAAAAATCCCCGTTGATGGTGTAATAAATGAAGGTTCTGCAGTTATCGACGAAAGCATGATAACCGGCGAACCCATGCCGGCTGAGAAATCGGCAGGAGACAAGGTTACCGGAGGTACAATCAATGGGAAAACGGCTTTTGAAATGAAAGCCGAAAAAGTGGGTAGCGATACCTTATTGGCGCAAATCATCGAAATGGTGAATACGGCCAGCCGCTCGCGAGCCCCAATACAGAAACTGGCTGATACAGTGGCCAGATATTTTGTGCAGATTGTGATTGCTATTGCTGCCATTACCTTCACAGTCTGGGCCATATGGGGTCCTGAACCGGCTTACGTTTATGCTTTTGTAAATGCTGTTGCGGTTTTAATCATAGCCTGCCCTTGCGCGTTGGGACTTGCCACTCCCATGTCCATTATGGTTGGTTCAGGAAGGATGGCCCAGGCAGGTGTTCTGGTGAAAGATGCCCGTGCCATTGAGGAGATGAACAAGGTAGATATACTTATCATTGATAAAACCGGCACCATCACCGAAGGTAAACCCAGTCTAAAATCGTTTAAATCATTCGGGAATCTGAGTGATACAGAAATCCTGCAATTGGCAGCTTCGGTTGATGCAAACAGCGAACATCCGCTTGCCGATGCGATTGTAGCCGGAGCAAAAGCCAATAATCTGGAGTTATTGAATCTTGGTGAATTTGAATCAGTAACCGGGAAAGGTGTACAAGCAATTTATAAAGATGAAAAAATCGGGTTGGGAAATCACCGCCTGCTTGAAGATTTTGAGGTGACTCCTGACGATAAAAATAAGAAAACCGTTGAAGAGTGGCAATCGGCGGGACAAACAGTCATGTACCTGATCCTTAAAAACAAAGTGGAAGGCATTGTAAGTGTCGCCGATAAAATCAAAGAAACATCTGCCAAAGCCATTAAAGACCTGCAAAACATGGGCATAAAAGTTCACATGCTCACAGGCGATAATAAGCTAACTGCCAAAGTGGTTGCTGCAGAACTGCATCTCGATGGTTTTCAGGCAGAATGCATGCCTGATGACAAATACAAAATTGTAAAAGAATTACAGGAAAAAGGGCATGTAGTAGCTATGGCAGGCGATGGAATCAACGATGCACCGGCGCTTGAACAAGCCAATGTAGGAATTGCTATGGGTACAGGCACCGACATTGCTATGCAAAGCGCTGAAATAACACTGGTTAAAGGCGACCTGAATGGAATTGTTCGTGCAAGGGAATTAAGTCACAAAGTGATGAGGAATATTAAACAGAATTTGTTTTTCGCCTTTGTTTATAATTCGTTGGGCGTTCCGGTTGCAGCCGGTATTTTATTCCCGTTTTTCGGCATTCTCCTCAGCCCTATGATTGCCGCGGCAGCCATGAGTTTTAGCTCCGTTTCGGTGATTGCGAATGCACTTCGCCTTAAAAATTGATAGAACGGGTTTGGTTTGCTTGCCCTTATCGCTGCATGTATGCTTTTTGCTCAGGCAAACACCTGGGTTAACTGTAAATGCGATATGTGCATAGCCCTGATTAAAAAGGCAGTTACATAATTGTAAATTGCCAGGAATGAAAACATTGCATCATAGTTGCAGAGATTTTTTATATTTGCATCCAAATTAAAAGAAGAGCATTGAAATGTTCAGAAGATTAACAGCATTAGTATTTATCATTCTCGCCAATATGATTTTATTGGCTCATGCTGTTGTTCCTCATAGCCATATCAATGGAGTTGTTCATTTTTTTCATCATCATTCTCACTCAAACGGAGAATCTCATCACCATGGGATTCCGGAATCTGATCAAAGTGATAACGGTCATACCAATACTGATTTTTGCTTGCTGAATCAGTCGGTTCAGGCAACACGTAATCAAGTTATTATTATCCCGAAGGTTAATGAGATTCCATCAGTCAACCACATGATTATTTTACCGGTTACTCATATTAATACCCCTCATTTTTTTAATGTATCGCCACCATTTTTCGAAATCCGATATTCTTTAGCTTCTGCTCTTATTTGTTGTGGTACTGGTTTTAGAGCGCCTCCTGTTGTTTAGAATTAATCCTCTCAGAATGCATGCACATTGTGAGATAATTGAGATATTCTAATGATTTACTTTTAAACAACACTCAAAATGAGACTATTCCTGATTTCTTCAACTTTACTTGTCTTTATTTTTGCTGGCTGCACTCAGGCAGCTAAAAAACAGGATACACACACCCACGAGGACGGAAGTGTGCATTCCAACCATTCAGAACAAGCCATCCCGGCACAAGAGTCATTTGTGGTTACCTCCGATTCGCTAACTGCAAAACCTGATAGTTTGAGCAATCATGTGCATGATCATGAAAAGACTCACAAACACAACGGGAAAGAACACAAACATTAACAACTGATTGGTAATTAATTCCAAAATCGTTTCTGATGTTACAGACAAGCGATTTGGAATACTTTGCTATGTCTGTTGCACCAATCCGAACAACCAGCACTATGCTGTTTTTGAACACAAATCTTTGAAAAAAAAACTGATGAAACCATACATGCTTATACTTCTTGTTGCAGCTCTCACAATTGGTTGCACAAACACGGGAGTGAAAAACAGCGATGAACATGCGCACGATGCAAAACTTCAGATAACAGCTTACAACGCTGATTTTGAAGTTTTTGCTGAAGCTGATCCTTTTAGCGAGGGAAATAATTCGGTGATATTGGCTCATTTTACATGGCTCGAAAATTTTAAACCGCTTGATAGTGGCTCGGTTACCGTTAGTTTGATTGTGGGCGAAAATGGCATCCGTCAATCACTTGAAAAGCCAACACGAACAGGTATTTATGCATTTACCGTAAAGCCTGAACATGCTGGTATCGGACGTTTGGTCTTTTCTGTAAAAACGGAGAAGGGTGAATCGCAAATTATTGCGGAGGGAATAGAGGTTTATACAAATAAGCACAATGCCGGACATGCTGCTGAAAAAGCTGAACGGGTCAGCGTTAACAGCGTGGCATTTACAAAAGAGCAATCGTGGAAAGTTGATTTTGCAACAGAATATCCCGGGATAGAATCGTTTGGACAGGTTATTAAAACTACAGCGCTCATACAGCCGGCCCAAGGCAACGAGCAAATAGTAATTGCCAGATCAGCCGGTGTTGTGCTTTTCTCAGCAAACAAACTGATTGAAGGAAAAGAGGTAAATTCCGGAGAATCATTGTTTTCTATTTCGGGCAGTGGCCTGATTGACAATAATATTGCCGTGAAGTATGCCGAAGCCAGAAGCAATTTCGAAAAAGCCTCCGCTGATTACGAAAGGGCGAAAGACCTTGCAAAAGACAAGATTGTATCGGAAAAAGATTTGCTCGCAGCCAGAAACAACCACGAAACCACCAAAGCCGTTTTCGACAACATGAAGAAAAACACCGGTGAATCGGGACAAACCATTGCAAGTCCTATGCAGGGCTTTATAAAGCAGGTTTTTGTAAAGAATGGCGCTTATGTGGAAGCCGGTCAGGCAGTTATGGTTGTTTCACAAAACAAAACCCTTGCCATTATTGCCGAACTTCCTCAAAGGTACGCACCGGTTATGGGAACTATAAATTCTGCAAACATATACAGCCATAACGACAAAAAAACCTATTCACTTGAGCAGCTGAATGGTAAAATATTATCATACGGAAAGTCTGCCAACACGGATAATTATTTAATTCCTGTTACACTTCAGATTGACAACCCGGGCAATTTTGTGCCCGGCAGTTTTATAGATATTTACCTGAAAACCATCTCCAACACGAAGGCTTTAACAATTCCGGTTCCGGCATTGCTTGAAGAGCAGGGACTTTATTTTGTATGGGTTCAGATAACTCCGGAACTGTTCGAAAAACGTGAAGTTCATATTGGTGTGAGCGATGGATTACAGGTTGAAATAATCGATGGCATATCAGAAAACGATCGCATTGTGACCCGCGGAGCCATGCTTATTAAACTGGCTCAGGCTACCGGGACATTGGATGCTCATTCAGGTCATGTACATTAACATCTGAAGGTATGCTGGATAGTATTATAAAATTCTCACTGAACAATAAATACCTTATTTTGCTCAGTTCAGTGGTGCTGGTGGTTTTCGGGATGAGAACCGCTGCAAATATGGATGTGGATGTATTTCCTGACCTGACTGCTCCAACCGTTGTAATAATGACCGATGCCCACGGTATGGCTTCGGAAGAGGTGGAGCGACTTGTAACTTTCCCCATTGAAACGGCGGTAAACGGTGCTACAGATGTTCGCCGTGTACGTTCGTCTTCGTCGCAGGGATATTCTTTTGTTTGGGTTGAATTTGACTGGGGTACTGATATTTTTAAAGCCCGGCAGATTGTGAGCGAGAAGTTAATCAGTGTTTCTACGAAGATGCCTCTGGGCGTTTCACAACCTGAGCTGGCTCCGCAATCAAGTGTAATGGGAGAAATCTTCTTTGTGGGTCTGCAGTCAGACAGCACAAGCATGATGGATCTGCGAACAATTGCCGATTGGGATGTTAAACCGCTTATTCTTGCCACCGGGGGAGTGTCGCAGGTTACCATAATCGGTGGTGATTACAAACAATATCAGGTGCTGGCTAATCCGGCAAAAATGAAGTATTATAAAGTTTCAATTAACGAATTGGCCGAAGCTTGCAAAGGCATAAGCCAAAACTCTTCCGGTGGTGTTGTACGTCAGTTTGAAAACGAATATGTGGTCAGGGGCATTGCCCGATCTTCCGATGTTGAAGTACTTGGCAATACTTATGTGAAATCAGTTAACGGCAAGCCGGTGCGTATAATTGATGTTGCCGATGTCAAAACCGGCAGTGCACCCAAAATGGGTTACGCTTCAGGAAATGCAAGGCCCGCTATACTGATCTCCATTTCAAAACAGCCCAATGCAAATACCCTGGAGGTTACTGAAAGTATTGAAAAGAACCTTGAGGAACTAAAAAAGACTCTGCCGGCAGATGTAATTCTCAACACCAGAATATTTCGTCAGGCCGATTTTATCGAAACTTCGGTTGATAACATTCTCACCTCTTTGATTGAGGGAGCAATTTTCGTGGTGATCATTTTATTTTTGTTTCTGGGCAGTTTCCGTACTACAGTCATATCCTTACTGGCAATACCCTTGTCGTTGCTTGGAGCAATTCTGGTATTAAAAGCACTCGGCATGAACATCAACACCATGAGCCTCGGAGGCATGGCCATTGCTATCGGGTCGCTGGTTGATGATGCAATCATCGATGTTGAAAATGTATCCAAACGACTGCGTCAAAACCGCCTGAAGCCCGAATCTGAAAAACAATCGTCTTTTACAGTAGTTTTTGAGGCATCAAAAGAAATCAGGGCTTCTATTTTAAATGCAACACTCATTATCATTGTAGCCTTTCTCCCTCTGTTTTTCCTTTCGGGTATGGAAGGCCGGATGCTGAAACCACTGGGTATTGCATTTATCGTTTCACTGTTTGTTTCACTGATGGTAGCCATGACGCTTACTCCGATACTGGCCAGAATGTTGCTCTCGGACGAAAAATACCTGGACAGAAACGAGAAAGAAAAATGGCTGGTACGCACACTCATTTATCATTACGAAAAATCGCTGATCTGGTCTTTGAAACATAAGAAAGCCGTTTTGCTTTCCATAATTGGCGTCTTTATTGCTTCGATTCTGGTTTTTGCAACCCTTGGACGAAGCTTTCTCCCCGAGTTTAACGAAGGGGCATTGACTTTATCGGTGGTAAATAAACCTGGAACTTCGCTCGAAGAAAGTAACCGGCTGGGCAATCTGGTGGAACTCGAACTGCTTGCTATTCCCGAAGTTACAAGTACAGCGCGTCGCACCGGAAGGGGCGAACTCGACGAACATTCACAAACCACCAACAGTGCGGAGGTAGATGTGAATTTTAATCTGTCGGAACGAAGTCAGGCTGATTTTCTGGCCGATGTCAGATCAACACTTGCACGAATACCGGGCATTGCATACACCGTGGGTCAGCCCCTGAGTCACCGTATTGATCATATGCTTTCGGGAACCCGAGCCAACATTGCCATAAAATTGTTCGGCACCGACCTCAACCGCATGTTTGCTGCCGGAAACCAAATAAAAGCAGCTATTGCAGATGTTGAAGGACTGGTTGATGTAAATGTTGACCAGCAAGTGGAAATTCCGCAGATTCAGATTCGTGCCAAACGCGATATGCTGGCGCAATACGGCATTACACTCAGTGAGTTTAACAGTTTTATTGACATTGCTTTTGGTGGCGAAAAAATGGCCGATATTTATGAAGGGCAACGCAGCTTTGACCTGATATTGAGACTTAACAGCGACTATACCGAAACAATGGATGGCATACGTCTGGCACTTATTGACACTTATGACGGGAAAAAAGTTCCGCTGGAACAGGTTGCCGACATAGTTTCAGTTTCGGGTCCCAGCTCAATCAGCCGCGAAAATGTGCAGCGCAAAATAGTAATTGCTGCAAACGTTGCTGAACGTGATTTGAGAAGCGTGGTTAAAGATATTCAGAAAAATATTGACGAAAAAATCACCTTACCCGAAGGTTATCGTATTGAATACGGAGGGCAGTTTGAAAATGAGGCCAAAGCATCACGTACATTGATGATTACTTCGTTGTTTGCTATTTTTATAATATTCCTGCTGCTTTATCAGGAATTTAAGAATATCAGACTTTCAGCAATTATACTCCTTAACCTTCCACTGGCACTTATAGGCGGTGTTTTTGCAATCAGATTTACCTCGGGTGTGCTTAGCATACCTGCAATAATCGGGTTCATTACTTTGTTTGGAATTGCTACACGAAACGGAATATTGCTTATCTCCAACTATCAGCGGTTACAAGATCAAGGGTTTTCACTTTTCGAGACTATAACACGTGGCTCTTCTGACAGGCTGAATGCCATATTGATGACTGCGCTCACTGCAGCACTGGCACTTATTCCGCTGGCTTTCAGAGGCGACCTTCCGGGCAACGAAATACAAAGTCCCATGGCCATAGTAATCCTGGGTGGATTGCTCACCTCAACCATACTTAATGTTTACATAGTGCCAATTGTATATAGTTTAATGTACAGCAGAGGCAGCATTAAAAATCTGAAGACATGAAAAAATTTCTGGCAATAATTTTATGGACAATATCCTTCAATGCGCTGTCTCAAAGCTCATTCGATACAGTTCTTACTCTTGTAGAGCGCAACAATACAAGCCTTTCAGCGTATCGCAAAAACATGGATGCCGAAAAAATCGGGAATAAAACCGGCATTTTTCCATCAAACCCCGAAGTAGAATTCAATTATCTGTGGGGCAAACCTGATGGCATAGGCAACCGAACTGACTTTAGCATAACTCAATCCTTCGATTTCCCGACGGCTTATGCTTATCGAAACCAGATTTCGAATCTGAAAAATGAACAGGCTGAACTCGAATATCAAAGGCAGCGCAGGGAAATACTGCTGCATGTCAGTTTATTGTGTGTTGAACTCACTTACCAGAATGGACTGAGGGCTGAGTATAACAAGCGTCTCAGGAATGCGCAGCAGATAGCAGAAGCTTTCAAAAAGAAGTTTGAAACAGGAGAAACCAACATTCTGGAGTTCAACAAGACCCAGGTATATTTGCTTAATCTCTCGAGAGACCTTGAAAATATCAATATAGACCAGCAATTATTGCTTGCTGAGCTGACAAGGCTGAATGGTGGAAAAGAAATTGAATTCACAGATAGCGTGTTTACCATACCACAGCTTATGCCTGATTTTGAACACTGGTACATACAGGCAGAGCAGAACAATGCGGTTTTGAAGTGGATTAAACAAGAGTTGGCTATAACACACAAACAACAACAATTGCAAACAGCACAGAGTTTACCAAAGTTTCATGCCGGATATATGAGCGAAACTGTGGTTGGTGAACAATTTCAGGGAATAAGCCTGGGAGTGAGCATTCCATTATGGGAAAATAAAAACACTGTCAAATATGCCAGAGCAAAAGCCATTGCGACCGAAGAACTGCAAACAGATTTTAAGCTTCAGTTTTACAACGAAATGAAGGCACAACATACAAAAACCCTTGTTCTTCAGCAAAGTATCAGCAGCTACCGTAAGGAGCTGGCACAATACAGCAATATTGCATTGCTGACCAAAGCACTGGAAATGGGAGAAATACCGCTGGTCGAATACCTGACCGGGATTTCATTATATTACGAAAGCAGCGATAAATTGCTTAGTATGGAAAGTACATTGAACAAGGCTTATCATGAATTGCTGAAGTTTCAGCAGGAATAACCGGATGGTTCTTCCATGCGGTTTTAAGCACAATGGATCGCTGATCGGTTTTTTCACTCATACAGCACATTATGCGATGTTTGAATGGATTTTAAAGGTGTTTTAAAAGGACTTTAAGGCATATTTTTTTGCACTTCATGATTATGATTGTGACCCAGTGAAGCATATTGTGCAATTCCGGTTTCAATTCTTTTGAATCATACAAGCCTTGGTTTACAAGATTAAAAGATTCCTCACCTTCGTCGGAATGACGCGACATATGGACATATAAGGTTTTAGGAGGCAGTGACGGCGCAACCGCCACTGCCTCCTACCCCACTTTTTCAGATGACCCTGTCATTCCGAACGAAACGCAATGGAGAGAGGAATCTGCCGGTTACTCCTATCCTGGCCTGACCAGAACCAGGGTTCTACCTGCAAACCCCTGACAGAGTTTTGCTGTCTGACATGAGGTTGGCGTGTATCTGACCGGCTTCCGCTCTTGAAGGGCTCGTAACCCTGCCAGGGGTCTTTGATTTACCAGTTATATTTAAACCACGATTGTCCGGCAAAAATCGAAAAAATTCTTGCCACCAAACAATGCACTGAGCTGCGATGCACTGAGCTTGTCGAAGTGTCGAAGTGCCTCCAAGACTCCATCCCGATAGCTATCGGGATACACAAAATGAATGAATTAAATTGGTGACTTTTGGTGTCCAGATAGCTATCGGGATAGCGCTCCCGCCTAATGTCGGGCAGGTTGGTGGTAAATTTAAAAAAGTAAGGTATTGTTCTACAACTTTTGTCAAAGGGTGACAATATCAGTCATCTGGAATAATATTCGAAACTTTCCCCGGACAACAATGATTTAAAGCACAGCCTCATAAGCAGTATAGAGTGAAGTTAAATCAGATAAAACTAAAAAAAGGGCCCCTTTCGGAGCCCTTTTCAATTATATCGAATTAACGACTACTTAGTAACAACAACCTTTTTGGTGAAGGTTTCGCCTGCATTGGTTACAAATTTAACCAGGTAAGCGCCAGCTTCGTAGTTGCGTACATTAACCAGAAGAGTCTGAGCTCCGGTAACATTGCGTTCAATCACAACCTGACCTAAGTAGTTGTAAACAACAACCTGGCTGATATTGCTGGTAACTTCAATGTTAACCACGCTGTTCGACGGGTTAGGATAGATGCTTACTTCTTTATTGTCAACAACAGGAACGCTGGTGAGCAATACGCAAGCTTCTTCTGACATTCCGCTTTCGCAATCGTCGTAAACAGCAACAACTGTGTAACAGTATGTGTTGTAGAGTTCGAGAGCTTCGTCAGCATCGATGTAGGTAGTTTCAGTGGTTGAACCAATCATAACGCCTTCGCGATAGATGTTGTAACCAATGAGTTCGCGGCTGCTGCTGACTTCGATTGGCAATGCAGCACCCGGAAGTGCGGTATAATTGCCACGCTCAATTGCATTTGAAGTTCCGTAAACGGTTTCATCAACAACAGGCTGAAGAACAGAAGTAACGCCATCAAGGGTTTCAACAAAACCATTCAGGTTCCAGTTGTAGTTCAGACCGTAGGCTGTTGCCATTGATTCCCAAACTGAACCGTCGAGTGACAGCATATCACCAAATCCTGCAATAGCAGGACCATTATCGCAACCGGCTACATAGTCAGTTCCGGTATGGGTTACAGCATAACCAAACCACAGTTCAGTAGCTCCGGTTACAGGTATAGGTGTATTGAGGGTAAACTCATTCCACTGACCAGCAACATAAGAAGCAACAGGCTGAGTAAGTACAAGTGTACTCGCGTTGGCTCCGGTCCATACTTTCAGAGAAAGTGTTCCGTTAGGGCCGTATGGGAACATACGGATTTTGGTAAGACTTGTACCAGCGTACTGAGCAAGTTGTGCAGGGGTAAACCTTACAGCAACATTGAAAGTACCACCACCTTGCAGACCAATAGCATCGTTATTTACGCCATCGTCCCATCCAAGCCATGCAGAAATACCAGGTCCTGTGCTTTCAGGAGCTTCCCAGTTGAGAACTACCTGCTCAACAAACGGCAGATTAACTTCTGCAGTCAGGTTGATAGGAGCATCGCATACACGGTAGATGTTAACATTGTCAACAAGCCAGTTAAAGATATCGGTGGTAACAGCACCTGAAGCGGTGAAGCGTACACGGAATACTTTGCCTTTTGCCTGTGAAGTAATGTCAATGCTCTTGGTATCCCAGTTGAATGTTGCAGCATTGGTATATTCAGCAACTTTAATCCAGGCACCGCCACTTGAAACTTCAATTGCAAGTTTCTCATTTTCGGTTGGATTGGTAAGGGTGTGTTTCAGGTCAAAATCAAGATAGATTTTTCCATCAACAATACCGCTGCCAATCATGTAGAAGCTGGTAAGTGACTGATTGTAATTGCTGGTTACAGGGCTGAAATAGAATTCTGCTGAAGGAGCAGGATTTCCTGCCTGTCCGGCAATTCTCCAGTTACCACCTGAAACTGTCCACTGGTTGGTTTCAAACAAACCTGTGTTGAAGTTTTCAACGAATGGAAGTTCGTATCCGTAAGTAACAGTAACATCAATAGGTCCTTCGATCATTGACTCACCGGTCTGGCCTGCAAATCCGTAAGGAGTGAGGTCATAAACAGCAGTAATATGATAGCTGTAAGTACCTGGGTTGAGGTTAAGGTCGAAATACTCAAGCGTTGGTTTTTCAACGTAAGCTCTGAGACCATTATCACGGTAGATATTGTATCCGAGAAGGTTAGCAGGAACTGCTCCTCCGCCACCACCACCACTGTAGTTGCCAAGTTCAAGGGCAACGATAAGCTGTGGATCCTGCTGGATGTTAGCCAACAATACAAATTTACCAGGAACAACAAGACCTGATGACGCAAGACCACCGGCGATTCCGGCACTAAAGCCAGGTACACCTGCAGCACTGAACATAACACCAGTTACAGCATTGGTTGCAATATCAAACTGATGAATATCAACACCAGCACCACCCTGATCAAATATCCAGATAAATGGACCACCTGCAGAGTTGTTGTCGAATGCTGAACCGTACATTGAGCTGAAAGGAACACTTACAGTCTGTAAGGTAGCACCAGTCATACTGACTTTGGCCATAGTAGCCCAGTCACCAGCCCAGAAACCACCGTTTCCACCATCAAGGGTAGGATCGTAAGCTATATGGCGAACGTTTACACCTGAAGTAGGAATAGTGTTTACAAGCGTATTGGTATTGAAGTTCATACGATAGATGGTTGTCGAAGCAGATCCACCATAGAAGAATTCACCATCATAAGCAAGGTCGCGGATATTGCCTGCACCAGGAACGGTGAAGTCATTTACCCATGTACCATCATGCTGATACTTACCAAAGTTAACACTGTTCCATGAAGCGAGGTAGATGAAGTTAGCATCTGACTCAACTCCTGGGAATCCACCTGCCTGAGCGTTGAATGTCAAAAGAACATCCCACAGGTCACGTGTACTTGTATTATCAGGATAAGTAACGGTTGATACCGTTGGGCTGTACTCAACTGATGCCAAAGGCATTTCGGTGCGTACTTCAGGAGCACTTGCAACATAAGCTGCAGGAGTTACCGGAGCAACCCATGTAAGATGTACATAGTCTGTCATCAGCGGGCTTAAGCCTTCGAGGTTGGTCGGAGGAATAAGATAGCGTGAAGTAAACCTGTAGGTATCAAGTTCTGAGTAACCAGAGCTGTATAACGCAGCAACACCTGCAAGGTATTCCTGTCCGTAGTTCAGGTTGGTGTAAGTAAAGGTAGTTTCAGGTGTGTTATCAACGAGGGCACCATCGAGGAATACGCCGTATCCCTGGAGAGGAACTCCACCAGATGAAATCTGGATATCATCAACTGCCCATCCTGAACCCCAATCTCCGTTATCATCGGAGTGGAAAGCAATCCATACACTGCCAAGACCAGTGGCACCTGAGAATTGAGCTAGGTCAATCTCAAGATTCTGCCATGCACCGGGTGCAGCAACCATTGAACTGATTACTGTCCATGTAGCGCCGGCATCTGTGCTGAGTTCTACATATGCGCTTTGACCCCAGCTGCCATCGAAGTAGCTGGCAAAGTTCAAGCGATATGAAGGAAGATCTGTCCAATCCATTTCAGGCGTGATCAGATAATCGCAGCATCCGTTATTGGATGAACCTTCGGCATCGTCGTTGGCAACAGCGTATTTGGTATGCGGAGGAATAGCAAATGAAGAACTACCTCCATTGGTTGTAGCATACCAGCCAGTTGTGCCTTGAGTTAGTGCCTGCCATCCTGCCGGTGGGAACAAAGATCCTTCGAAGTCCTCGATAACTGCAATTGCAAGAGGCTCATCCCATGTAGCTACAAGGGTAAGGTCATCAACATACAGGTTGCGGGGTTTGTATTTCTTCTCGAGGAGAATAATATTGAAAGTACGGTTTGAAGTAATGTTAGGAGTGATCAGATAATTATCGAAACCAACTTTGGCTGCGAAGAGTTCATAATGACCTTTCCAGATATCTTCAAAAATAACGGTACCATCTTCAGGAACAGTCTGGGTGTAAACATCATAAGGATAATCCAAACCGGTTAACCTTACAACTGCACCTGCAGGGCTGCCACCTGTGGTAAGACTTACATTAACAGTTACATCAACAAGTTTCTTGTGTCCAACAACGTTGGAGAAAACCTTAATTGACTCGCCACCATTGGTATAGTTGGCTGCAACTGCATATGCGTACCAACCTTCTGGTAACGGACCATAAGCTGCATCGGTATAGTTGGTGTTTGCAACAGTTCCGCTGAGCAGGGTAAGTGTTCCGGATTGAGGACCTACGTTAGGATCGAATCCGCTTACACGCCATACTTTATAGCTGGTAACGTCACGGTTTGAAGCACCATCCTGAATTGCACGGTACTGACCTTCACCTTCAGCACCTGACTGAGCCAGAGGAGCTGATAATGAAAGAAGACCACGCTGTTTAGCAGGAACTCTTACTTCGGTTGAAGCTGAACGGGTTACATCGGTAGCAACAGGACCGCTGATGAAAGCACGGATCATCATATCCTGGTATGGAGAAAGACCCCATGCACCACCAGCACTGATGTTACGTGAGTAACTGCGGT
>Ga0351950_1046_pt1 | contig 21405 bp, 19 predicted proteins | sample BONcelT113001H13_FD_206835 | JGI IMG/M metagenome (GOLD analysis project Ga0351950, IMG submission 206835) | Enriched cells from coal bed in the Powder River Basin, Montana, United States - BONCAT cells T11 rep3 HSBNCT.T11.300.1.H13 ...
GACGGACTATGCTGTCCGCTTCCTGGAGGATATGAATCCTCTCCCGCGTCACATCGCCCAGTATCCTGACGGCGAGACCGGGACCGGGGAAGGGCTGCCTGCCGACAATATACTCGGGGACGCCAAGCTCGCGCCCCACCACCCGTACCTCGTCCTTGAAAAGCTCCCTTAAAGGCTCGATGAGGGTCATCTTCATCCGTTTGGGCAGGCCGCCGACGTTGTGGTGGCTCTTGATGGTGGCCGAGGGTCCCTTGAAGGAAATGCTCTCGATGACGTCGGGATAGAGAGTTCCCTGGGCGAGATACCGGACGGAGCCGTTGCCGCGGGCCTCTTCCTCGAATATCCTGATGAAGAGCCTCCCGATGATCTTTCGTTTCCGCTCCGGGTCTTTCACGCCTTTTAAGGCCTTGAGGAAGGTGTCTTCGGCGTCAACGTACTTTAGGTTGAGGTGGAGGATGTCCTTGTAGGCCGCGATGACCTCTTCCGCCTCGTTCTTTCTGAGGACACCATTATTGACAAAGACACAACGCAGGTTGTTCCCTATGGCCCGGTGGATGAGTGCGGCGACCACCGTGGAATCGACGCCGCCGCTCAAGGCGCAGATGACCTTTGCGTCTCCCGCCTCGCGGCGTATCTTTTCCGTTGCGAGCTCGACGAAAGACTGTGGCGAGAAGAGACCTTTAAGCCTGCATATCTTGTAGAGGAAGTTCTTGAGGATGCGCTTGCCCTTGGGAGTGTGATGGACCTCGGGGTGGAACTGAACGCCGTATATGGTGCCTTTCGTGTTGCGGATTGCCGCGTAGGAGGAGTTGTCCGAACGTGCGAGAGCCACAAAACCGCGGGGAAGGGCGAGAACCTTGTCGCTGTGGCTCATCCAGACGATGTCGCCATCCTTGACGCCGTCAAGGAATCTGTCCGCTTCTTCGATATAGAGGTGTGCCTTGCCGAATTCACGTTTCGGGGCCTTTTCGACCTTGCCGCCAAAGGATTTCGCCAGGAGTTGAAGGCCGTAGCAGACGCCGAGAACGGGAACACCCAGATCGAACACCGCCTTGTCACAGATTGGCGCGTTCTTCTCATTGATGCTGCTTGGCCCGCCGGACAGGATGATCCCCCGGGGTTTCATGGACTTCATGGTATCGAGGTCCAGATTATAAGGATATATCTCGCAATAGACGCCAAGCTCGCGAACCTTGCGGGCTATAAGCTGGGTATACTGGGAGCCGAAATCGAGGATCAGGACGAGTTCCTCGTGGTAGTCGCGGAGATGGCTGTCCATATTCTATTCGATCCTGTAGTTTGGCGCTTCCTTTGTGATGATAACGTCATGCACGTGGCTTTCGCGCAACGCTGCGGACGTTATCTGGATGAACCTGCGCTTCTGCTGGAGTTCTTCGATGGTCCGGGTGCCGACATATCCCATGCCGGCCTTGAGGCCTCCCACCAGTTGATTGATACATATGGAGAGCGAGCCGCGGTACGGTACCCGGCCCTCGATGCCTTCTGGAACGATCTTGGATTCCACTTCGTCCTCGGGGATGCAGTAGCGGTCCCGGGTCTTGCCCTCGCGCATGGCCTCCAGGGAACCCATACCGCGGTAGACCTTGTATGTCCTGCCCTGGTAGAGGACGGTCTCGCCCGGAGTCTCGTCGGTGCCCGCGAAGAGGTTCCCTATCATGGCGGTCTGCGCGCCCGCCGCCAGCGCCTTCGTGATGTCGCCGGAGAACTTGATGCCGCCGTCAGCTATGATGGGTATCTCGTGTCGCTTTGCAACGGATGCCGCATCCATGATCGCCGTTATCTGCGGCACGCCGATGCCGGCGACGATACGTGTCGTGCAGATGGAGCCGGGACCCACACCGATCTTCACCGCGTCGCATCCTGCCTTTATGAGGGCCTCGCAACCCTCGGCGGTGGCGATGTTGCCCGCGACGAGCTGGATGTCGGGAAAGTCCTTCTTGATGGCCTTGATGGATTCGATGACATTCCTTGAGTGGCCATGGGCGGTATCGACGATCATCACATCGCACCCCGCCTTGATGAGTGCCTCTACACGCTCGTCCCTGTCGGGTCCCACACCCACGGCCGCGCCGACGCGGAGCCTTCCCAGCTGGTCCTTGCAGGAATTGGGATACTTGCGCATCTTTTCAATATCTTTAATGGTGATGAGTCCCCTGAGGTCGAAATTCCTGTCGACCACGAGGAGCTTCTCTATCTTGTGCTTGTGGAGGATCTTCTTGGATTCCTCGAGGCCGATCCCTTCCTTCACCGTGACAAGGTTCTCCTTCGTCATGACGTTCTGGACCTTCCTGTCCAGGTTCGTCTCGAAGCGCAGGTCCCTGTTGGTGATGATACCTACGAGTTTTGGGCCCTTCGTTACGGGTATGCCGGAGATGCGGAACCGGGACATGAGCTCCAGGGCTTCCCGTATCTTGCTTTCCGGCCCGATCGTGATGGGATCGACGATCATGCCGCTTTCCGATTTCTTGACCTTTTCCACCTCATGAGCCTGGTCGGCAACGGTCATATTCCGGTGGATAATGCCGATGCCGCCTTCCTGGGCGAGACAGATAGCCGTCTTGGATTCCGTCACTGTGTCCATGGCGGCGCTGAGTATGGGGATACTGAGCCTGATGGTCCGGGTGAGATAGGTGGAGACATCCACGTCGGCAGGCATTACATTGCTCGCAGCCGGTACGAGAAGAACGTCGTCGAAGGTTAGTCCTTCTCTGAAATCTGTCGGCCCTTTCTCTGACATGATTCACCTCATGGGGATAGTATACGTGTATGTATGGTGCTCTTTATAAAAATATGTATGCGCCGTCGGACACTGACTCATACATAAAAGGCTTGCCATTTTATTATGGTCAAGTATAATGCATAAGGTTCAAATAATCAAAAAAAAGTTTCCCTCTGGGAACCACCAGTTATCCATGATAAATACAAAGGGCCAAACACTTCTCGAGGTAACCGGTCTTCATACATCCTTCTTTACCGGCGAAGAGGTCGTATCAGCCGTTAACGACGTAACATTTTCGGTTGACAAAGGGGAGGTCTTCGGGCTTGTGGGGGAGAGTGGTTCGGGTAAGACCGTGACGGCCCATTCCATCATGCGCCTCGTCCACCCTCCGGGCAGAATCGTTTCGGGCAGGATCGTATTTGAAGGGAGGGACCTTCTGGACTTGAGCGAAAGGCAGATGGAAGAGGTCCGCGGGAGCCGCATAGGCATGGTTTTCCAGGAGCCCATGACCGCGCTCAACCCTGTCCTCAGGATAGGGGAGCAGATAGCCGAGACGATTGAGATACACAGGGTCCGCCAGGGGAAGGGCGTGCGGGAGAGGGCGCTTGAACTCCTTCGACAGGTGGGGTTCGACGACCCCGAAAAGAGGTATTCCCAGTATCCCCATCAGCTCTCGGGCGGCCAGAGGCAGCGTGTTCTCATGGCGATGGCCGTCTCCTGCGATCCGTCCCTCATTATCGCCGACGAACCGACGACCGCTCTCGACGTTGCCACGGAATCCCAGATACTCGGTCTCATCCGGGGCCTCGTCGATTCCCTGGGAATGTCGATGATATTCATCACCCACGATCTGACAATAGTGAAGTCCATGGGCCAATCCGTCGGACTCATGTATGCGGGGAGGATGGTCGAAAGGAACCGCGTGGGAGACTTCTTCAAGGAGCCCCTTCACCCCTATGGCCGGGGCCTTCTGGAGTCGATCTTCGGGTTTTCGGGCGGTGCAAAGAGGCTCAAGGCCATCCCGGGTTCGGTTCCGAAGCTTTCCGAGTTGCCGGCGGGGTGTAAATTCCATCCCCGATGTCCTTTCGTTATGGACGTTTGCAGGGGGGATGAGCCTGTCATGAAAGAGGTCGCAAAGGATCAATGGGTTCGCTGTTATCTGTACTAGACGTTAAAAAGCACTATGAGGTCCGCAGGTCCGTCTTCTCCGTGGCCAAAGAGACCGTACTGGCCGTCGACGGTGTCAGCTTCGAGCTCGATGCCGGCGAGACCCTCGGCGTCGTGGGCGAAAGCGGTTCGGGAAAGAGCACGCTGGCGCGGTGTGTTCTCCTTCTTGAAAGACCGGACAGCGGCCGGATCGTCTTTGACAGCGTCGACCTGCTCAAGGCCGGCAGCGAAGAGGTCAAGAAGCTGCGCAAGCGGATGCAGATCATCTTCCAGGACCCCTATTCGTCGCTCAATCCGAGAATGAAAGTCCGCGAGATCATCGCCGAACCTGTCCGTTTTCATGGTATAGAGAAAGGCAAGGCGAACGTCGGGGTGCGGGTGGCCGGGATATTGAGAAGCGTCGGCCTTGACGAGGATTTCCTGCAAAAATACCCCCACGAGATGAGCGGCGGCCAGAGGCAAAGGGTGGCCATAGGGCGTGCCCTCGCGACGGAACCGGCCCTCATTATCGCGGATGAGCCCGTTTCTTCCCTTGACGTCTCCATACAGGCCCAGATCGTCAACCTTTTCCTCGATATCCGCGAGAAATCCAATATTGCCATGGTCTTTGTCTCCCACGATCTCAACATCGTCCGTTTCCTGTCGGACCGCATCCTCGTTCTCTATAAAGGAAAGGTAGTGGAAACCGGCAGCCGCGACCAGGTTTTTCTGAACCCTCTGCATCCCTATACGCGAATGCTCATCCGGGCTTCGAAGGGAGAATTTGCCCTGAGAGAGGATCCGCCGGGCGATGGCCGGCCCCGGGGATGCCCCTATTATGACAAGTGCGATGATAGAAGAGAAAGTTGCAGAGAGCAGGCCCCCGGGCTCAGGGATGGCGAAGAGCAAAGGGTTGCCTGTTTTCTGGCCGGATAGCCTCCATGCCGGGGAACGCGAATCGCAGATTCTTTCCTTACGAATCCTAACGTCTTATGAGTACAAAGAAAATGAGATCATCATATAGTCTTTCTTGCCGGGGCAGATACCTTTTCTCAGAAGTGTGATGAAAATCATTTACATCGTTAACAGTTGTGTTAAACTACCGATAATTAGAACTACTAACTTACATAATTCTCAGGAGGTGTAGTATGCTAAAGCTTCACAAGAACACGAAAGGTTTCACGTTGATCGAGCTTCTCATCGTTATCGCCATCATCGGCATCCTCGCGGCGATAGCACTTCCGGCGTACATGGACTATACCCGGAAGACAAGGCTTACCGAAGTGACGAATGCTATGGGGTCCATTAAGACCGGCCTCATCACATGGATGTCCGAATCGGCAAACCCGGCCGCGACAACCTGGACGGGATCAGACGCTGTCGCTGCGGGATTGGGCATCACTGTTCCCACGAAATATGCGGACGGCGGCGGCGCGGGCGTCGCCAGTGCGACTACCCCTGTCGTCACTTATCAGGACGGCGGCGTGGGCTCGACCATCGTATGGGCAGTCGGCGGCATCTCCAATGTCACCGGCAACCTGGTCCTGACCGCGGGTGATGCGAACCTTCAGTCATGGAGTTGGTCCGCCAGCACACTAACTGCCAAGTACGTACCGAAGGACTAGTTATTCAACGGACGGGGGGCGCGTCAACGCCCCCCCCCGCCTTTTATGAGGTTTATGGACCAAAAGGGTTTTACGATATTAGAACTGCTCATCGGCGCCGTTGTTATCCTTCTCGTTGTTCTCATCGCTCTTCCCATGCATGCTATGCGCGGCAAGAGGACGGAACAGGTCAATGTGAGGGCGCAGCTTCACTGCATCAGGGAGGCGGAGGAATCTTACAGGTTGCGGCATGGGGGCTACACGGATGACTCCAGTAAACTTGCGAACTGGAAACAAAGGACAAAGAGATACCATTTCAGGATACGTCACGCCAGTTCGACCCGTTTTGTCGCCGAGGCAAATGGCGACCTCAATAACGATAGGATATGCGACGATACCTGGATCATCGATGAGAACGGGGTTTTGACAAACGTAAAGTGAGTGCAAGAGACAATGCATACCCTACATCTGATAATTGTTTTCGTTTTCGGAGCGGTAATCGGCAGTTTTCTTAACGTCTGCATCTACAGGATACCCAGAAAGAAATCGATCATTCACCCTTCATCGGCATGTCCTGCCTGCGAAAAGCCGGTGAGGTTTTACGATAATATCCCCCTCGTGAGTTATCTCTTTCTCAAGGGGAAATGCAGGGATTGCGGGGCGAAGATATCCTTTCGTTACTTTCTCGTGGAGCTCATAACGGCTGTCGTCTTCATGATGATCTACCGCCGGTGGGGGCTCTCCTATGAGTTCTTCATTCAGATATTCTTCACGGCGATCCTCATCGTTGTCTCTTTCATTGATTACGATTTCCAGATCATCCCCGACATACTCAGTGTCGGAGGTATGGTCGCGGGATTGGTCATATCCTTTGTCAGACCCGGTTTCCAGGTGATGGAGGCCGTCTGGGGCGTGCTTATCGGCGGCGGCGTGCTTTTTGTCATCGCCTACGGCTATCAACTGATCACGAAGCGGGAAGGCATGGGGGGCGGCGACATCAAACTCCTCGCCATGATAGGGTCCTTCAGCGGGCTTAAAGGGGTGCTCTTTTCCCTCATAGGCGGTTCCGTCGTGGGTACCCTGGTCGGCATCCCTCTCATGCTCATGAAGGGCAGGGAAGAGGGTGGCAAGTATGCGATTCCCTTCGGCCCGTTTCTGTCCCTGTGCGCTGTGCTGTATCTTTTCATGGGCCCGGGGGTGATCCACGCGGTAAATGAGTTCATCATGCATCGATAGGGGAGATAATAGATGAGAAAGACCTGCTTTGTCCTTGCCTGCCTGATATTCCTGGGGATGGCCGCCGTTTCACAGGGAGCTACCAACAACGACTACTGTGTCAACCCCATATTCTCAAGCAACGCGGTGAAGCCCAATATCCTCATAGTTATGGATTTTTCGGGAAGCATGCAGTTTCCGGCATATCTGCCGGAGAATTTCGGCAGTTACAGCAACAAGAGCGTTGCTCTCTGCGGGACGTCTAACATAAGCACGACAAGCAACTCTTCCAGAAGGTACGACAAGGATCGCGATTATTACGGTTATTTCGATACCACGAAATACTACGTTCAGACATCGAGCAGGTACTATGAAAGCAGTTGCGGACCTGATCTGACCGACAGAATGGGGACTGGTTCTACGTGCATATCGGGCAATTTTCTCAACTGGCTCACTGCCACAAGGATGGATGTGGCGAGAAAAGCGCTTACCGGGGGAAGGTTCAATACCGGTGGTGGCGCCACGTTTCTCGAAAGTGAGGGTGGGGCATACGTCATTAACGATTATTACAGTAACTGCAAGTATGAGATCACCGCCAGCAGCGGGACGGCTCAACGTCTTCTGACTATTACGAACCGAACCACAACGACGACGTGCAAGCTCAATGGTGTTTCGAATCACAACATCTTCGCCGTCGCGCCTGCCGGAGTGACCGTAGAAGGTGTGGTCCAGAGATTCCACCCAAAGGCCCACATGGAATTCATGGTGTACTCTTCAGACCGCAACAGAGTGGGACGACTGCTTACGGCCAAAGACTCCCCGCTGTCCACCCTGGTTTCGGCGATCAACAACGAACAGCCCTATGGTGGTACGCCGACAGGCGAGGCAATGTGGGAGGCATACGATTTTTACAAACAGGAAGAGCTCAATTCATATTACAACAATGCAGCCTATATCAATAAAGGTTCGCAAAAGGATCCCTATTACGATGGTTCTACGCCTATCTGGTGCCGAAAGGGTTTTGTTCTGCTCATATCGGACGGAGTCTGGGATACTACTGCGGGGGGGCAAGACCCGATGCGGGTGGCCCACAAAATGCGCACCGAGGACATGAGGTCCGACCTGACCGGGGACCAGAACATTACGACCTACACAGTGTACGCCTTTGGTACAGGGACGGAAGGGAAGAACGCCATGAGGGCAACTGCGATGTTCGGTGGGTTCGACCGTTCGACGACCAGCGATTACCCTTATCCGTATACCACGTGGCCCTCAACGGACAGCCGCTACATAAATTTTCCCCTGACGCAGTGCGACTATCCGACGCGATGGGATGCACAGTGCGTCCAGTGGGACAAGAACAAGTCAAACCTGCCCTACAACTATTTTGAAGCCGATGACGGCAACCAAATGGCGACTCAGCTCGAGGCCGCTCTGCTCGACATGCTTCGGCGTGCTTCTTCCGGTACCGCAGCGTCGGTCCTCGCGTCCGCTGAAGGCAGCGGCGCGAATATCCTGCAGGCCTTCTTCTTTCCGAAGAGGATGTTCGACGACGCGGAGATAGATTGGACGGGGGAAATGCAGAACCTGTGGTACTACATCGATCCGCAGATAGGCAACAGTACTATCCGCGAGGATACGGTCCGCAACAATGTCCTCGATATCTTCAGTGACGACATCATCGAGTATGAGTTTGACGTCGGTCTCGGCAAAACGAGGGTCAGGAGATACGCGCCCAACGCCAGTGCTCAAAAAGGCTCGGAGGACAACCCCTCCCCTGTTGAACTCGACGAGGCCAGGAACCTGTGGGAGGCCGGCATCATGTTGTGGGCCAGGGATCTGGCGACATCTCCACGCACGATATATACCACTGTGGACGGCATAAATCGTATCGACTTCAGTACAGCGGAGGCTTCCTCGAACGGGACCCTCCAGACCTATCTTCAGGCGACGGGTGACCCCACAACCGCACAGAACATAGTCAATTACATACATGGCCATGACATCGCCGGCTACCGCAACAGGACGGTGACGACATCCTACTCGGGCGGCACCGGTACGAACGTATGGAAACTGGGAGATATCGTTTCATCGACACCCCGGCTGAAGGCATCGTTCCCTATGAATTCCTATCATCTCTATCCTTCGGAAGGGTACAACGACCGCACGTACTACCAGTACGTCAACGACGTGGATGCCGCGGGCAACCCGACAGGCAGTTACAAGCAAAGAGGAATGGCCTTCGTGGGTGCCAATGACGGCATGCTTCACGCATTCGAACTGGGTAAGCTCACCTTCAGCAATCTGTCGAGCACGGAGGCAGCCCGCCTGGAGACGGTGGACGTTCCCCTCGGTACGGAACGGTGGGCCTATGTGCCGAAGGGCGCGCTTCCCTATCTCAAGTATCTCATGAACAATGATTACTGCCATGTGTTCTATGTGAATCAACCCGTCATCATCGTCGATGCCAGTGTCAGCGCGGGTGGCTCCCTGAGCCAGGACCCGACCTACACAAAGACAAGGTCAAGCTGGAGGACCATTCTCATCGGCGGGATGGGTATGGGGGGCGCGTGCCGCGATAGTACGTCAAGCTGCAGTACAGCAAGTGATTGCGTAAAGACGCCGATCTCGGGTGTGGGCTTTTCCTCCTACTTTGCTTTCGACATAACGGACCCCATCAACCCCACACTGCTCTGGGAGTTCTCGAGGGATGATCTGGGATTCTCCACGACAGGTCCAGCCATCGTCCGGATAGGGGACCCTGCCAAGAACGGAAAGTGGTTCGCAGTTTTCGCCAACGGTCCGACGGGCCCTATAGATACCACCTACCATCAGTTCATGGGGTCCTCGGACCAGAATCTGAAGTTCTTTGTCCTCGACCTGCTCAGCGGTCCGCAGGCGGCGGTGACCGTCATCGACACAGGGATCACGAAGGCATTCGGCGCAAGCCTGGTGAATTCATCCTTTGACGTGGACAGGGGCAACCCGAATGCATCGGGTGCCACACCGTACTCCGACGATGTGATCTACATGGGATATACAAAGAAAGGCACGACACAATGGACAAAAGGCGGAGTCGTGCGCCTGATGACCCGCAACGATCCGAATCCCACGAACTGGGCCGTCAGCACCGTCATAGACAACATAGGCCCCGTCACGACAAGCCTTACCAAGCTGCAGGACCGCAAGAACGGGAAGCTCTGGCTCTATTTCGGTACGGGAAGATACTTCTACCGCCTCAACGAAGGACTGACGATCGACGACCCCGACAGCCAGCAGGCCTTTTACGGAATAATCGAGCCCTGTTATATGTCATCGACGAACATGATGAACCTGACGTGCACGACGACGCGTACCGTGGGGGACCTCCAGAACCAGACAGGGTCGTCTTCCACTCTCGCTCCCACGGCGCTCGGCTGGTACATCAATTTCCCGACACCCGATTCCGGCTACAAGGCCCACCGTGTTCTTGCCCAGCCGGTGGCGTCGTACAACGGTGTGGTCTATTTTCTGACAAGTTCTCCATCCACCGATGTCTGCTCCATGGGAGGCTATACCTACCTCTGGGCTGTCTGGTATGATAATGGCGGCGCGCCCCCGGCGTCCGCCCTGTCGGGGATGATCGTAACACAGCTGTCGACAGGCCAGATCGCAACACCGATCTTGAAGACGACAAGCGGCGCCTCGGCTTTGAACGTGGCCGGAGGAAAGGCGATGGCCGTGGGTCAGGGTGTGAACATTGGCGGAGGTTTCTCGCTTCTGGGTCCGCCGAAGCCTTTGAGGAAGATACTCCATATGAAGGAAAAATGAGAGATCGCAGGGGATTTACACTCATCGAGCTTCTTATCGTCATAGGGTTGGTGGCGATACTTGCGGCCATAGCGGCTCCGAATATGTCCGGTTTTGTGAGGAAGAACAGGATTCAGAATCAGACGATACGGATCTACAATGATATTATGAACATGAGGATGATGGCGATGCACACGAACCGGATGCATTTCATGGAATTCGGGCTCGCCGGCAACCAGTACCGGGTGGTGGAAGACACCGACGGGAACAATGCAAACAATGCAGGCGCCACCGATACGATACGTCTTGCGAGAACGGCCATGGTTCCCTTTACCTACGCGAACATAAATCCCGGCAACGAAGCCATCGAGATCCAGGCCGGAGCATTTACGAACAATCTTGCGACCTTCGATTCCCGCGGCATCGCGACAGGGTTGTTGAACGTGTCGGGTGGCGCGATTTGTATACCGTCGGCAAATCTCAGGCCCAATACCAATTGCATAGTTGTCACACCCACGAGGACCAGAATGGGAAAGTATAGCGGAGCGGCGGGAGGGTGCAGTGCTGCGGCATGCAATTAAGAACAGGAAAGGGTTCACGCTCATCGAGCTTCTTGTAGCGATGCTGGTTCTCTCCATCGGCCTCATGGCCATGCTCGACGGATTGGCGAACTATGTGAGGATAAACATCGACAACCAGATGCGCAACGAAGCCATGCGGATTGCCGAGGCAACCCTGGAGACCCTGCGTAATGCCGGGTTCAGCGATGTACAGACGGGCGCCGTTGTCATAACGTCTCCCGAACAAAGGAGGTTTCGCAACATTCCCATTAGTTTTGCCGTGAGTTGGACGAGGCAGAATATCTCCTCCAGCAGCGTCGCAATACAGGTGAGTGTTACATGGAGCCACCGGAGCGTCTCCCATCGGCACGATGCGGCGTCCATCATCAGTACCGATGCATGAGGTGAGGATATCTATGGCCGGAAACAGAAAAGGGTTCAGCTTGCTGGAAATACTCATCGCCATAGTCATCATGGGCATTGTCATGGCGATGAACAGCCAGCTCCTTCAGGACCTTATACGGGGGCAGCGGCAGCAGGCGGGTATCGTTACGAGCCAGTTTGAAACCGCCCTTGGACTCGAGATGCTAAGAAGCGACGTGTCCAGCGCGGGGTTCGGATTAGCCGACGAATTCAAGAGCGCACCGGGGACATATACAGAGGCCTCGGCCGACCCTGCCCAGCAGTTCAATAGTGCTCCGAATGTTCCAAGGGCCCTCATGCACAACAATAACGTGGGGGCGTTCACAAATTACATTGCCAACTCCGATTATCTTGTCATCAGGTCTCCCGCGGTTGGTATGAATACCGCCGCCGGAAAATGGACGAATATCACCGGCACAACGGTGCACATCTGGAATGACGTGAACCTCGACATGGTGAACGGGCAGGATTACATGATCGTCATCAAGCCCCGTTCGACCCTTGGCGGAAGGTCGCAGCTCATCGTTTCCTCGGGTGCCTACAGTCTGCAATACATCACGTCAACCCTGGACCCTGCCTTTCAGCCCTCATCGAGCACAGGGGAGCGCTATCTTGCCTTCGGCGTCGAGGACAGCGTTGCACCGACGATGCCCTTCAACAGGGCGGACTACTTCGTCAAGCGGCCCGCTGCCACGAATGTCAACTGCGCGCCGGGAACGGGAACCCTGTACAAGGCCATCGTCAAGCATGGCCCCGCGGGAACGGGAGGGGGTACGGAAGAATGTCCCCTCGTCGAGTGCGTAGCCAATATGCAGGTTATCTTCAGACTCGATACGAACCTGGATGGAGTGCCCGATCAGACGGTCAACGACATATCCGGGCTCGATGCACTCTCCATCAAGGAACAGGTAAAGGAGGTACAGGTGTACATCCTTGCACATGAGGGCATGCTGGACCGCAGATTCAGATATGGAGGAGCTAACCCCGTTACCGTCGGGCCGTCCGCGGTAATGGGCGCCAGTGTTAACCTCACTGCATACGGCACAGATTGGGACCATTACCGGTGGAAGATATACACGCTGATCATCAAGCCGAAGAGCTTCTACTAGGAAAGGAATTGAAAGAGGACAGTATGACACCTCAGCAGGATACCGGCATACTCAGAATGAACCGTGGGGTTGCACTCATATCGGCATTGATCGTTGTTTCTATTTCCGCGGGGATCTTTGCGGCCATCATGTACTATTCCATGACGGCGTCGGAGCTTTCGGGGCTGCAAAGAAAGTACCAGAGCTCGAAAGAGGCGTCCCTCGGCGCCATAGACATCCTTACGAAGGATGTGCTGCCCCGCGTGATATCGGGAACGGAACTCTCGGCGGCAGTGACGGGGATGGTGATCCCCAGCGTCTTACCGGCTATCCAGGCGGACGCGGCGAAAGACGCCTGTTTCCGTGCCAAGCTGACAGGTGTCACATCTACCTGGCCCGGAGGCACCTGCGACAGCGGTCCCGACGCCACCGTCAACAGCGACATCGTCTTCAGCCTGAAGAGCACCTCCACTTCCACGAGACCCTTCGTGGTAAGTATGAAAATACTGGACACCGTTACGGGAAACTCGGACAAAACGGGCACAATACTGGAGACGGCGAGCGGTGTGGTTGACGACGCATCGTCCATCATCAAGATCCAGCACTTTCCCTTTCTTTACACGATCATGACGGACGCACGGCCGCAGAACAGCACGACTGAACGCGCCAACATCGAAGTCCTCTATGCCTACTAAGCGACCAGTACGACCCGCGAGACCTGTCAGGTCAACCCCGTCGACGGTGACGAGGGGCGGCAACAAAAAAGTCCTCGTTGTCGTCATCCTTGTTGTCCTAGCTGTCCTTGCCGTCCTGTACTACTTCCTGAGCAGGGCTCCGTCGGGACAGACCGGGCAGCCCGCCGCACAGACACCAGCCGCTGACGGACAGGCAGGGCCACCTGTATCGGGGACATCGGCGGATGCGGGCGTTGCCATGGGGAAGGCCAGGCTGCAACTCGAATCCTCAAGTGATAAGGACGTTGTCAGGGTTGTCATTGACAGGCCGGCCGGCACGGAAGACCCGGACACTGTGTACAGGTTCGAGTGGACCGTGAACGGCAAACCTGCGGGCGACGGAAGCGACAGTCTGAGCGGGTTCAAACGGGGAGACAGGGTGGCGGTGAAGATCACGCCTTCGCGGGAGGGGAAGGCCGGTTCGTCGAGGATTCTTGATTTTCTCGTTCACAACACCCCGCCCAGGGTGACGCCCGGGCAGGATATGAAGTTCGAGGGCAATACATTTTCTTACCAGGTCAAAGGAACAGATCAGGATGGTGATGCACTATCGTACACACTCGAGGACGCGCCCGAGGGCATGACGATAGACCCTCAATCCGGAGCGATCAGATGGCAGTTGAAGGAGAGCGACTACGGGGAGCGGACCATCAAAGTGAAGGTGAGTGATGGACAAGGGGGAGTCGCGAACTACAATCTCAAGGTGGATTTCCAGAAACCTTCCCCTCAAAAGTCCGCGGGAGACAATTCGAATTGATCATTCAAGCACTTTCTCCTGCAGTTGATATGATTCCTTGATTTTATTAGCCATTACAAGAAAAGAATCTTATCACCATGGTTGGATGTTGCATTCGTTTGTTGTATTATTTTATAGCTTTATAAGTAAAACGTGAGGAAGTTAGATTAATATGAAGCCTAACCTGGAAAAAAATGTGGGTAAAAAACTGTTGACAAAAAAATGGGCTTCTGCTAGGTTTTCAACATGATAGGGGCTGAAAGACTGCGTCGTGCTCCTAACTCCGTCTGATACATCGGGGGAAATTGCAGCCCGGGAGCCCGGGCACATGGACCGCATACAGGGTGAATATGTCAAATCCATTTGAAGCGTTCGGTACCTTATTCCTTGTCGTGCCCATAGCGCTCTACCTGTTCAGCAGTTACGTTCTTTACAGGATCGGCAACAAGTTCGGGATCGGTTCCTTCTGGCATTACCTCATCCCCTTCTACAATATGGTGCTCATGTGCAGGTGCGGAGGGGTGTCGCCCTGGAACGTTCTCGGACTGGTGGTTTTTCCCATAAACATATACTCTACGATCAACATATGGGGCAGTATCGCCGAAAGACTGGGGAAGAGTTACTGGCTGTACGGGATCACCACTCTCATCATCGGAATACCCGTGTTGATCCTTGCCTTCGACTCGTCAACGCCGGCAGGGGGCGATATCTTTGTCCGCGAGCCTTTTCCTGCGGAACCTTCTCAAGCGGAACCTTCCCTGCAATACAGCGGAGATAATGGCGCCTATTCGGGCTCCGGCGATGTCGCGCCTCCGGAGCAGGCGGAGGACGAGGCGGTTCTTGTGGGAGAACCCGTGCCGGTGGGTGCCGACGTTAAGCGGAAAAAGTACAGGACGAAGAGAGGCATCTTCGAATCCATCAAAGAATCGGGGATGTTCAGCAGCTTTGTCATCAAGCAGGTCGACGAACTGGTTGGTATCGATATCGGCACGACATCCGTCAAGGCATGCAGCTTGAAGAATGTAAACGGTGTCTTTTCAATTCAGAGTATCGTGAAAAAGACCTACGAGCAGGAACTCATCAGTGACGGCCATATCGTTGATATCGATTTTCTCTCCCAGGAACTGCAGGGCATATTCAGGGAGAACAACATAAAGTCGAAGAACGTGGCCTGTGCCCTGTCGAGCTATTCCGTGATCTCGAAAAAGATCACCGTTCCCTTCATGGATGATGAAGCGCTGGACAACATGATCAGCGTCGAGGTGGAGAACGCAATCCCCTTTCCCATGAAGGACATCTATTACAGCTATTATGTCATAGGCGTGGATCCCGAGAAGCAGAACATGATGAACGTGAAGATAGTGGCGGTCAAGAGGGAGATAGTGGACGCATATATCGCTACGTTCAATATGGCCGGTCTGAATCTACAGATACTGGACGTGGATATGTTCGGCATATCGAACGTGGTCGAGCAGATATACGCCCCGAAGGAGTACTCCGCCCTTATTGTCGACATAGGGGCGTCGGTCACCAATATCGCCATCCTCAACGGAGAGAATATCGAATTCACCCGCGAGATCCTGATGGGTGGGAAATACCTCACCAGTCAGATACAGAGGTCGATCAAGGTCAAGTACAAGGAAGCCGAAGAAAAGAAGATCACCGCCGACTCGAACGTCGTCTATCTCTTCGAAGACTTCATTTTCAATATATCGTCGGAGATAAACAAGACCGTCCGATTCTATCTTGCCACAAAACCGAAGGAGAATATAGGAAAGATCTTCGTGACGGGGGGCTCGTCGCTTCTGCCGGGGATCAAGGAAAAGATCGTCGATGAAACAGGTATCCCCGTGGAGGTCATCGACCCGTTCCTCCTTGTCCAGACGGGCGAACAGGCAGGTTTGTACGGGGAGCTTAAAGAAGTGATGGTGGTTCCCGTCTACCTGTCGGCGCGCGTAACGGAGCTTATGGGATGATATGATAAAGGTTAATCTCTTACCCTACAAGAAGGCAAGAACAAGCACGCTCAAGATCAATATCGTCACCTTCGTGTTGATGCTGATCATCGGGAACATATTGTTCTGGTCCATCTACCTTTATAACGCGCGGGATATCGGCGATTACGAAAGAAATATCAGGTCGGCCCGCCAGGAACTGGCGAAACTGCAGCCCTTTTACCAGGAATACCAGAGGATACAGGCGGCCAAGAAGGAAATAGAGCGGCGTATAAAGGTGGTCAACGAGTTGAAGGCGGGAAGGGCGCTCGCGGCAAGATCGCTATATGACCTGTCGACGAAGATGAAAGAAGGGGTCTGGCTCAAGTCATTCAAGAGAAAAGACGATAAATTCGAGATGGAGGGAAGGTCCCTTGTCAACGAATCGATATCGGATTTTATGGAAACGCTGTCGAGCCTGCCGTACATGAAGAATGTTGAGTTGAAGAGCATACAGGACGTGACGGAAGAGGGTCTCGTGATCAAGAAGTTCATCGTTCAGGGGAATATGTCCTTATGAGAGTCGGATTCGAGCCGAAGAGCCTTGGAAAAAAGATAGAGAAGATACCTCAGAAGTATATTCTCATCGTCATGATCGTCCTCGTCCTTGTCGTGCTGGGGGCTTTGTATTACTTTGTGATGATGCCGCAGCTCGAAACGAAGGCCAGGCTGGCAAAGGAATACAGCGATCTACAGGTGGAGTTGGGCAGGCTCAAGAGCATACAGCAGAACATAGCGAAACACCGGAAGGAGTACGCACAGATGCAGGAACTTCTCCAGGAGGTCATGAGACAGCTTCCTGAGTCAAAGGACATTCCGAACCTCTTGAGGAGCGTGACCTCCGTCACTGAGGAGACACGCCTGAAGGTCAAGCAATTTGAGCCAAAGCAGATAAGACAGAAGGATTTCTACTCGGAACTGCCCTTCGAAATAAAGTTCCAGGGAAGGTTCAGTAACCTGGCATCCTTTTTGGACGGAGTGAGGAAACTGGAACGCATCATCAGCGTTTCCGACTTTTCGATAGAAGCCAAGGGGCCCCCGAACAATATCCTTCTCGAGGGATCATGCTCCGCCAATGCATATGTATATTCGAAGGAGCCGGCAAAGAAACCACCAGCACAAGGAGCGAAAAAGGCTAATGTCCCGCCTGCAAAGTAGTCTCATAATCTGTGTCTGCTTTTTGTTGGGCATATCTTGTGCTTATGCGCAGAATCCCAAGGCTGCGCCTGCCAAAAAGGAAGAGGCCGCAAAGAAGTTCAACGTGGAAGACTTTGCCTACGAAGCTCAGGGCCGAAACCCCTTTGAGCCCCTCTTGCTCCTGAAGGCGAAGACATCGAGGGGTGTGAGCGTCAGGGCATCAAAGGAGAAGAAAGAGCCTCACAGGGTTGGCTACGAACTGGAGGAACTGCGGTTTGTCGGCGTGATCAAGAGTGGCAAGGGAATGATCGCCATGATGGAAGATATGCAGGGCAAGGGTGTTTTCTTCAGAAAGGGGGACCCCTTGAACGACAACATGTGGGTGATGGACGTTTCAGCCAGCAGTATGGTGGTAGGCCACAAAACAAAAGGGGAGACAAAGAAGATCATCGTTGACATCCCCTCGAAAAACTAAAAGGGTGAAACATGAGTAGAAAAATGGTGGTTTTATTTTTTCTGTTACTTTTAATTATACCCTTATTGTGCTTCAGCCAATCGGCGAAAAAAACGTCCTCTGCCGCAAAGGTCTCTTTTGATTTCATGGATGCCGATGTGAGGAATGTCGTCAGGATTCTTGCGGAAGTTTCGGGAAAGAACATTGTAATATCGGATGCCGTTAAAGGCAAAATAACGATGAAGCTCGAAGACGTTTACTGGGATGAGGCACTTGAGCTGGTCGTTGAAACGGGCGGCTTGAGGAAAATAGAAGCGGACAACATTATCCGCGTAGTCACCATCAAGGAGTTTGAAGACGAGATAAAGAGAAAGATAGGTGAAAGGGAGTCCTTCAGAAAGGATCGTCTCGAAAGGCAGAAGATGGGCGAGGAGTTCGTCACGGAGACCGTCTATCTCAGCTATGTAAATCCGTCCGATATGGAGAAGATGCTCAAGGGCGGGTCAGAGGCTGCGGCTGCCGGAGGACAGAGAAAGGGTTTTGTATCGGAGTTCGGAACCATCACGCAGGTTAGTTGGAACAACGCTCTCATCATCAAGGATACGAAAGAGAACGTTTCCAACATGATCCGAATCGTCAGAGAGCACGATACAAAACCGAATCAGATACAGATCGACTGCAAGATCGTACAGGCAACCACCAACTTCTCGAGAGAACTGGGAATACAGTGGGGAGTTCGCTCAAATCAGACCTCGAACATTCTCGGGAACAAAGAGGTTCTCGTGACGGGCGGGAGAAGTTTCACCTCCGCAACAGAAGGTGGAACGGGAACAATGGTGTCAACGACAAACCTCCTGGGCTTCAGGACAAGCGGCTCCATCATACCCTATAATGTGAACCTTCCTGCCGCAGTGGGCGCGGGAAGCGGCGGGACCCTCGGATTCTTCATAGGGAGCGCTACCGACGCCTTCCAGCTCGATGTGCAGTTGTCCGCCCTCGAGGATGAGGGAAGGGGAAGGATCCTTTCCAATCCAAAGGTCATTACCTCGGATAACAAGAAGGCCATAATCCAGCAGGGCAAATCGATCCCCTACAAGACGTATTCGCAGTCAGGGACGCAGACGCAGTTTGCGGAAGCCGTCCTCGGTCTTGAGGTGACTCCCTCCGTGACGAAGGATGGCTTCATCAGGCTTGAGATATTGGCCAAGAAGGACCAGGCGGACTTCGTGAACACCTCCGAAGGCGTTCCGACAATAGACAAGAAGCAGGCATCCACGCTGCTCTATGTTAAGGACGGCGAAACGGCCGTCATCGGAGGCATATATGAGCGTGAGGAAGGTTCCAGCGAGAACGGCATCCCCGGGTTGAAGAGCATTCCATTGCTGGGATGGCTCTTCAAGAAGCAGACGAACCTTGATAACAGGACGGAACTGCTGATCTTCATCACGCCGAGGGTAGTTAAGAACGTTTACAAGAACGAGGGCTAAATGAAAGCTATACTGGCAGTCATCGTATGCTTATCCGTTTTTATATCGGCCAACTGTTTTGCCGCCGCCGAGAACGATCTGGTTGTGGGACAGATAACCGCGAGTCTTGAGAAGAAGTTCAAGATGCTCATCGGTGACAGGGCCTTCACGAACCTGGGAACGAAGTCCGGGGTCATTAAAGGCGATATCCTTACCATTTTTCACCAGGGAGATACGAACAGGGCAGACCCCATCGGCAAGTGCGCCATAGTTGAGATCTACGACTCCAAGAGCGTCTGCGAGATCATCACCATGAACAGGGAGATCGGGCGGGACACAGTTACCATCGAGAAAACCCGCTACGATGATGCGCTGCTTTTCCCTTCCATCTTTGCCTTGCTGACAAAGGTCGTGGAACCCTATTCTCCGGAAAAACAGATAGTTGTCTACGTTCATGAGTTCTTTGATGAGAATCACAACGTGACACGATTTTCGGAAAAAATTAAAAGGGAAACGAATAAGGTCTTTTTTCAGAAAAAAAGGATGAAATCTGCGGGCAAGGCGATAAGCCCCGCACTCTTTGCGTATCTGCCAGGAGAATACAACGAATACAACAGGACCATTGAAGATTACCTGAAGCGCGACCGGATAGACGTCATCGTAGCCGGGACATACAAAGTCGCCGGCGACAGGATACAGCTGTCCTTTTACAAGATCGACAAGAACTGGGAAGATATCGCCCTCGATACCAGCATAGCGGCAAGGCCCTATGCCGCGATGGTGACGGAAGTGACCGTTCCCTACAAGGAAAGGAAGAAAGAAGAGACTGTCACCTGCGATGTCATATACAAGCCTGTTTATCACAGGACGGGCAGCCGCGACGAGCGCAATGATATCATCAGTTTCGAAACACGCGACAACCCCATCCTGGAATATACACTCAGAAGGGCGGAGTTTAACATCGTAGCTCCCGTCGATTTCACGGTGCGCATCGATGGCAACGAAATACGCTTTGACAAATCCAACGAGTACCGGCTTCCATTGACCACCGGCGATCACGAGATAACGGCATCCTTCAAGAAAGGGTTTTATTATAATGACACGTTTCTAGTCGCTCTGGCCGAACCGAATATTGTGAAGAAGACGGCTATACTTTCCATCGACAAGCCTGATGACATTGTCATAGAGATCGAGGCGAATCCTCTTCCCAGGCGAGAGAACGTCGTTTTCAAGATATACCGGAAAGTCACACGGAGCACGTCGATCGTGAAGCCCGTACTGAAAAGAGAGACCCTCAAACCGGTAGAGACCTTCAAGGACTAAGGGCGCGTCCCTCCCAGGACCGCAGGGTCATCAGATGGAAAACCTCGTAAAATTTCTGGCGCGCGTAGGTCCCTTCCCGCGCAGACATGCAGAAGCATTGATCCACGAAGGCAGGATAAGAATCAATGACGCCGTGGCAGCCTCACCGTCATTGCAGGTGGGTCCGCAGGACCGTGTTTCCATAGACGGCCGGTTCGTGACCGCCGAGGCGATAAAGGTTTACATAGCCCTCAACAAGCCCGATGGCTACATATCGGACCTCAAGGACGTTCGGGGGAGAAAGCTGGCGCGAGACCTTATCAAGCACGACCTGAGGCTCTTTCCCGTAGGAAGGCTCGATTATCATTCGGAGGGGCTCATGATCTTTACCAACGACGGCGACTTCGCGAACTGTGTTATGCATCCCCGGTACAACGTTAGCAAGGAATATTTGGTCAAATTCAAGGGTCTGCTGCAAAAGGAAACGGTTGCAAGGATGAAGAAGGGCATCCGGATAGAAGGGGAACTTTACCAGGCGGAGGCGGTACACCTGGTGAAGAGGTCCCCGGCGAATGTCTGGTACAGCATTGTCGTCAATGAAGGCAAGAACAGGATGATAAGGAAGATGGGTGCCGCCCTGGGTCATCCCGTGCTGAAACTCAGGCGCGTGCGCATCGGCAAGCTGCGCCTGGGAGATCTCAATCCCGGCGAATACCGCCACGTAGAAAAGAACGAGATAATCTGATCACCAGCCACTTTCGACTGTCTCGTAATTGATGCCGCAAAGTACCGCTCTTGTCTTTTCCCTGAAACCTGCAGCCTGAGACTTGGGACTTGAGACCGTTTTTATTGGCGGAGAGGGTGGGATTCGAACCCACGGTACGCGTATTAGACGTACAGCCGATTTCGAGTCGGCCCCGTTATGGCCACTTCGGTACCTCTCCGGAGGGTGAAGAACTGTTTGAGCAGAATTGCGCTCTTATCTTTCAATATGCCGCCCGATACCTTCACCTTGTG
>Ga0351950_1053_pt1 | contig 18536 bp, 17 predicted proteins | sample BONcelT113001H13_FD_206835 | JGI IMG/M metagenome (GOLD analysis project Ga0351950, IMG submission 206835) | Enriched cells from coal bed in the Powder River Basin, Montana, United States - BONCAT cells T11 rep3 HSBNCT.T11.300.1.H13 ...
GAGCGGTTGTTTTTAGAGCGTTGGTAGAGGTTGAAATCTTCAAATAATTCCCGTCGCAATCCCTCTTTGTCACAGAGCTCTAAGGCAAAAGCATAGAGATCTTCATACGCGTCACGCGTGAGGTTGAGGTAGTAGTTACTGTCACTGTATTCACTCGGAGTAAGGGAGAGGAGGGCTGTGGTAATCGTCTCAATCGGCGCAAAAGTATAATAGATCATTACCCCTTGCGCACTTTTGCGACGGATGGTCTTCAGCACCCCTTTTTTAACCATACTATCGAGTGCTTCAATCACTTCTCTCGGGCTGTGGCGGAGCGTTTGTGCAAGGGTGGCGGCATCAATGTCGCGCGGCTTATCCCCCCATTGCTGTGTGTGACGTGCGATAAGAGGAATGAGGGAACGCTCCATCAAACTTAAGTCCTCTCGATCGATCAGAGCCATCGGAATGGTAATCATGCGCGCTTAACCGACGTTATAAGTTTAGCTTTTAGCGGAGCGGCTAACATCTCATTTTTTTCTCGTTCACGACGGAGGATTTCATTGCGGTATTCGTGGGTAACACGGGCTTCAAAGAGGGTTCGATCCAACGAAACATAGTCATAAATCCATCGTTTCGTAAGGACTTTAACGACGTTAATATCGGTCTCATCGAGGAGGGGTTTCTCTTCGTTCGCGTGCTTTATCGACGTAAAACGGATAGCCTCAAACCGTTCCAAGGCACTTTTCTCCCCGTCTCTTTTCAAACTCACATCCCGTCTAATATCGTACATTAGACGGTATAAGTTTTCTGCACGCTCTTGCGCTTCCTGATCGACAGGGCTAAGGGCTTGGGTCTCGAACTCTTCCGCGATGAGGGCTATTTTTTCAAAGCCGTTTTTATAGGGCATTTCCCTAAGGGATAAACGCCGAAAAAACTCACGGTATTGTGAAGGATGGATTGTACGTACCAAATCGGCGACGTGCGCGCGGAGGTTAATGTCCTCTTCGATTTTAAAGTATTCCATCAACGAAGTGACGAATTGAGTACGGATTTGATCTTCGGTCGGTCGGTTTTGCATAAATAAAGTATATCACGATGATCTTTAGAGTAGTGTTAGGGCAAAAATAAGGTAAAATGTTAGCGGGTATTTGCGAGAGTACCCTAATCCGCCAAAAGAGGCTCCCATCCTAACGATCGATCATACCGTTATCCCTGAGGGTGATACAGAACTCGGTGATAATCTTTTATATTACGACTACAACATAGATCATCTTCTCTCTCTTGAAGCAAAGGGATTGACGATGGAAGATGAGGGGTATATCAGTGCGTTTCGTTCATTTGAGGGGGAAGTGTATGAGAACTACATTTATGAAAAGCTTCTACGTTATGCCGCTAATGAACCTAAAATTAAAAGCTTCATCATCAAAGGGCCCCATAAAAATCGTACCCGAGCAATGAGCGATGCCCTCCGTGAGTTGGAAAGGGCAAATTATTTATCGTGCCCGTCACAAAGAGATCGGAGAGTTTGACGGACTTTTGTTTACCGACAAAGAGCTCTATTTTGTTGAAATGACACTTGTTAAGTCGGTGAGCAACCTCAAAAAACGGCTTCGTAAAAAACGGGCATTGCTTGAGGTTCTTTTCCCTCGCTATAGTGTCAAAGCTCTTTTGGTTCTAAACGAAGGGGCGACGGGAACCTCCGATCTTCCCCCGTATGCATCGGTATGGCTGACAAAACCTTACAGTGCGCGTCATATTTTGGAACGTCTTAGTTCTAAATCCCCACGTGCTCCGATGATTCGTATCGAGAGCGCTAAGATTGCACATGCCGAAGAGCTCAAAGTCGCGGCATTTAAATATTATGCGACGCTCTCATGGATGCTCCGTTCCCTGAGAGGAAAAGATCCGATTGATGTTGATTTTTTCCGTCGTGCCGCAACTCAACGTTATCACGATATCTATACCAAGGTGTACGTCGGTTACCTTGGTGTCGATGATTTTAAAATCATCGCACCGGATCTATCATGGAACGGTTCGAATGCCGCACGTGTTGTGGTTGCTATTGAAAAAGATCATTCCGGCGGTTATTTTCTTACCTATTTTATCCGGCACAGTTCCAAAAAACTCGATAATGTAGTGATCGGTTCGGGAGGCAGCAAAGTGGCGAAAAAAGATCCGTTCGGGATTACGTTGACTGAAATGAACCATCTTGACAAGGTGATGGACGAGAGTTTTGCCCTTACGCTTGAACAGCATGGTGAATTAGAAAATGTACTCAGTAAACTGACGCATTAACCGTTAATTATCCTTTTTTCACTTATACTTTCGTCACTTCATTAAGTTATAAGGGTTTATTATGAAAAAGGTTATCATTTTATTATTTGTAGCACTCAGTTTGTGGGCTGCTCCTTATAAAGTTGGGCAATCGGTCATGCCGTTGGATTTGAACGATCAGTTCGGAAAACGCTACACTCTCAAAGTGATGCCAAAAACGCTTATTATGGCGTTTGAAAAAGGGACTGGGGCTACCGTCAATGAATATCTTACTGTTCAGGAAAAAGGGTATTTAGCCAAAAATAAAGCGGCTTTTGTCGCTGATATCAGCCAAATGCCAAAATTTATCACCGAGAGTTTCGCATTGCCGAAAATGCGAAAATATACCCATACGGTTCTTCTGATCCAAGATGAAGAGCAAGGGCTTAATTTTCCTGCACAGGAAGGGAAGATTACCGTAATGAAATTTCGCGGAAACTTTCTTACCAAGGTGGAATTTATTGAAACCGCAACTGAACTTAAAAAAGCGATTGAGCAGTGATTACACCGCTCAAAGCCCTGCGTAAAAATCGATTTAAAACAGCACTTATTTTTATCAGCATGAGTGTTTCCATCGCCGCTATCTTTCTTATTAGCGCAATATCGGGCGGTGTGGTGAGCATGTACAGCGCGATGCTTAAAACCGATGGCGATATTATCGTTACGCAAAAAGGGATCGCCGATACTTTTTTCAGTGATATTAATAACTCGTTGAGTGCTGAGATTAGAAAAATCGCAGGGGTAAAGAAGTCGAGTGCTTTGATACTAGGGGCTGCCCCTGTGGATAAACTTCCTATCGTTGCTATTTACGGAGTAAGTGATAATCGATATGACAGCTACACCCTTGCCTCAGGAAGATATCCAAAAGCAGATGAGGTGATGTTGGGTTCAAAAATTTTTGAGACACTAAAGCAACCGAAAACGATTGTGCTTTCCAAAAAAGAGTTTGCCGTCAGCGGTGTGTTTAAAAGCCGTATCGGGTTTGAAGACGGCGGAGTAGTGATGAACCTCTCGGATGCGGGAACATTATTTCATAAAAGTGCCTCTATCTTTCTCGTAAGTCTTAAGGATTTGGGTAACAGTGAAGAGATTGTCGGGAAAATCAATGCATTGAACACCGATATCGAGGCAAAAACGACCGAGAGCTTTATCGACTCCTATAATCAGTTTAAAATTATCCAAACCAGCTCGGATGTGATCGGTGCGATGGCATTTTTGATGGGGATTTTAGGGATTGTAAGCATGATGAGCATGGTAGTGAATGATCGTAAGGGAGAGTTTGGAATTATGCGCTCCATCGGGCTCTCTTCCCGAGTGATTATATTTAAACTGTTGAGCGAGACACTCATCATTGCCCTTGTCGCTTATGGGGTTGCTTTGGGTGCTTCTTTTGGGATATTAGAGCTGATTGAACATGCCGATAAATTTCAAGGATATATCAACGGCGAGATAAGTGCGGTACTCATGATTAATGTCTTTATTGTTTCGGTAACGATGGCTCTTGTCGGGACGTTTCTCCCTGCCCTTTATGCTTCCCGTATTGATCCGATGAGTTTGATTCAGCGAGGTGGCGCATGAAAATCGAAGCGCTTGGAGTGGAACATTTTTACGGTCATGAAAAAGTTTTAAACGGTGTCGATATTGAGATCCTTTCAGGGAGTTTTACCGCTATAATCGGTGAGAGCGGAAGCGGAAAAACGACACTGCTTTCTATTTTGTCGACCTTACTCCAACCTACTCGCGGAAGCGTTCGGTATGATGAGAAAATACTTCAAGAGTTTGGAGATATCGATCTGTTTCGACGACATAATATAGGATTTGTATTTCAATTTCACTATTTAATCTCTTATCTGACTTTGCGTGAAAATGTAGCATTGGCGGCATTGGATACGACACGCATCGATCCGCTTCTTGCAGAACTGGGAATAGAGAAATTAGGAGGGCGTTACAGTGATGAGGTCTCCGGTGGTGAGCGTCAGCGTGCCGCTATCGCCCGTGCCCTTATCAACCGTCCCTCGGTCGTTTTCGCCGATGAGCCTACGGGGAATTTGGATACAAAAAATGCACTCGGAGTGTATGAGTTATTTAAACGCTTTGCCTCTGAGGGGACAGGTTTTGTCGTGGCATCACATGATAAAAAAATAGCCGATTACGCAGATATTATTATTGAGATGGAGGACGGAATTGTTAAACAGATTCATCAATAATGAACTTCCCCTCGCCTTTTTATGGCTGATTTTAGGACTTTTTGCGGGGTTGGTCTATGCCCTAGAGATGCTGGGGCTGGACGGTTCCATGACACTTCTCTCTCCTGAGCGTGCTCGATCGCTCCATATTTCGCAGATGTTGTACGGTTTTTTTCCGCTGATGCTCTCCCTATTACCGTTTGCACTGTTTCAAAAAGAGGGGATTCTCTCCGACATTGCGATTGGACATTTACGCCGTTATTTCGTCGTATGGAATCTCTTTTTACTCTTTATGTCTATGGCCTTGCTGTTTGGAAACATCCGAGGATTGCCGTTTTACGATTTTCCGTATCAGCTGAACTTTTTACTGGCATTTAGCGGTTTGTTTTATCTCCTCGCCCTCGTCGATGCACTGCGTCGCTACGACAAACGCCCTCTGTGGGTAAACGTATCGCTCCTTGCCGTCATCGCCGCTCCTATTGCGCTGATCGTTCTTATGAACCCTGATTACGGGCAAGTGGAACAGACCCTTGTCGGGCCTCACGGAGATAATACGCTGGGGATGAGTTTTACGCTTATCCCGATCTACTATCTTCTGATAAAACTTGTGGCAACACAAGAGTTTAAGCCGCGCTGGCATTGGCTCTGGATCGTTCCTCTAGCCGGTTATGTGCTGTCCCTGATTATTCGCAATTTCTTTCACAGTTTGAGTTATAACGAAGAGTGGTTTTTTCAGTATCTTACTTTGCTTTATTTACCGTTGTTATGGGTGTGGCTCCGTGACGCGGGGGTGAGTTTTAAAACAAACCCCTATCTTATCCTCTCAATCGGAGCATTTATCTTTGTCGATCTTCAAGGGAATTTTCTCTTTATCCCTGAAATTAGAGCATTGATTCACCGCAATGATTTGGTGGTAGGGCATGCGCATATCGCGATGGGGCTTGGGGTGGCATTTATGGCATTGTCGATCCTCCATTATCTTTTACCGAATCTCTTCCGTCGTGTCTATGCGATTGTTTGGACGGTGCTTATGGCGCTTATGGCGGTATCTCTAACGATAGCCGGAGTGATCGAGGCGGGAGGATTTAGCGGAGCGATTGAGCCATTTTTGGGAGCTCGTGCGCTGATCGGGGCATTACTGGTGGGAATGGTGCTTTGGATTACGTACGAGAGAATTAAATTCAAACTCGATTCACCGCTAAAATTCTACCATCTGGGGGGATTTTTAAGCGATGCGGGGGGAGGGGTGATCCTCATCCTCGGGGGTGCGGCACTTTTCCCGTTGCTCGGATTTCATTTTAGCGGCACGTATGAGTACATTGTATTTGCTTTTATGATTGGGACAGGGTTAGCACACTGGTATGGACTCCACCGTGATCCGCATCACTTTGCGGAGTTTACCGCCTCGGTACGTGCGGTATGTGCCTCGGTATTTATTGCCCTTTATCTAGCGGGGACATTGGATGGGATCGCCCTTTTGGTAGCACTTTATGATATTTCATTTGCATTGGTATATTGGCTAGTGCTGCGAGGTAGAGAGTGAATTTCCTCGTCATTGTTCTCAGTTCACAGCTACTGTACTATCTTCTGATCGCTCAAACCGGAGTAGTCGGAGCATTTGACTCTCATATTCATGATCTCTATACACTTCCTATCGGAGGGGTGATCGGGAGCTTGCTTAGCGCTCTTTGGCGTCATCACGGTCTTAAACTGGAACTTTGTTTTTTGTTCGGAGTTCAGATGATGATCTCATGGTTTTATCCTAATTATTCGCTAGGAATGTTGTTAGCATTGGGGTTTGTCGTCGGTTATACAACGCCACTGCTTCTCTATATTTTTGGATCTCAGGGGAAATTTCAGCTCTCTTTAGGATTGGCGATTTCATATGCCATAGGGACGGCATTGTATACGTATCCTTATATCGAGCGTGACGATATAGCGGTAATTCTCCCTCTTATTTCGGTGGTGGCTTTACGATTTTCGCATTTAAAGCGTGTCGAACATAAGGAGCATTTGACATTTCCGTGGCAGCTAATCGGCGTAATGATGCTCTGGATTTTTGCCGATTCGGCACTGTTTGAGACATTGAGCCGTTCCGGAGATATGGATATTTGGAGTGAGTACACCCTTCTTATCATTACATCACATTTGTTCGGGGTATTTTTAGCCTACCGCTACGGAGATGAATTATTGCGGCAGGTTCGCGTTGTGTTAGGACTCTTTGCCGTGAGTTATCTGCTGTACTGGATGAAAGAGCCGATAGCGCTTGCCGTTGTCTATCCGATTGTCATTTCGTATTATAATGTTTTGTTGTTTCATAAGTTGATTCAGGCGGGGGATATCCGGATAATCGGACTCTCCATGATCGGAGTCGGCTGGATCGCGGCATCTGCGGCTAATGCTATCGCACTGCATCATCAGCTTTGGATCGTTGTTTTGGTATTGGGGGGCTTTGCCGTGATATATCCATTTTATTTTAGGAGAGTAACATGAAAAAGATAGTGAGTTTGGTAGCAATTTTATTGGCTACCTCTGCGTTTGCGGGTAATTTGGCATTTGAATCGGGAAGCATAAAAGCACATACCGAAGTATTCGGAGATTCTACGATTGATCCTGTATTTAAAAAAGCGACATCAAAACTCAGCATGGAAGAGTCCTCCGCATCATTACGCGGGAGTATTGAGGTGAGTATTGCCGATTTTGTGAGTGATAATAAAAAACGCGATACCCATATGTACGAGGCGATGGAGAGTGATAAATTCCCTAAAGCAACCTTTGAGATCAAAGAGGTTGTGGCAAAAGGGGGAGATAACGTGACCCTTAAAGGGGCTATGAACATGCACGGCATTACCAAACCGATGGTATTTGAGGGGACGGTAAATGAAGACGCCTCAAAAGTGCATATAAAAGCCAAAAGCAGTATGAAAATGTCCGATTTTGGGATCACTCCTCCAAAAATGGTTTTTTTAACGGTACGTGATCAAGTCGATTTGAATGTTGATATTTCTTTGAAGCGATAAATTTCACCCGCACGCAATATGTGTGGATGAAACGGATAGGATACCGATCGGATAAGTTTCTCAAACCATTCGATAGGCTCATCGATGGGCTCGTCCGAGAGGATAAACGTGCCGTAGTGGATAGGTATCATCGTTTTAACCCTCAAATCACTGGCGGCTTCAAGTGCCTCGGGAGGATTGAGATGGTTATGTTTCATAATCGCTTCAGGACGATAGGCTCCGATCGGCAAAAAGGCTTCGTCAATCTCAAATTTCTCTCCGATCTCCTTAAAATGTTCTCCGTAGGCACTGTCGCCTGAGTGATAGAGGGTATGTTCACTGCTTTGGATGACATATCCCCCCCACAGTGCCTTATTGGTGTCATAGGGAGTTCGCTTACTCCAATGTTTGCTCGGTGTCAGGGTGATAAAAAGTCCTCCCACCATGACCGATTCCCACCACTCCAGTTCAAAACATCGTTCCCGATCAATTTGTCCTTTCAGATAACGCCAAAACCCTGCCGGCGCGACGATAATCATTTTGGGGTTTTGTCTGAGTAGATAGGCGATGGAGGGTTTGTCGTAGTGATCATAATGAGCATGAGTAATGAGGATGACATCGGCATTAAGTTGATTTTTCGGGAGTGGAAGAGGGCTTTTTCGACGGTATAGAGGGATATCTCCCAAAATCGGATCGATGGCAACGGTGGTACTCGCAATTTTTAGCCAAAGGCTTGCATGTCCTAGCCAAAGAGCATATTCACCATCCGGAAGTACTTCTTGAGCAACGACAGGGAGTATTGAGTCCTCTCTGGGACGTTTACGCCAGAATTTTGACAATTGCCATTTGAGTATAGTCGTAAAGGATATTCTAGGGGAAGTATAGCGCGTACTCATTTAGAATTTTTACCCATCTTTTTTGTCCCTATTGTACCTTTTAGAGGTTTAAAAGGGGTATAGGATTACTATTTCGACAATTTTAATCGGAGCTGTAAATGGAACAGTTTGTTTTTATCATAACCTTGTTATTGATTGGAATACTTCTCCAAAAAGCGGATGCCCCTGTTGATTTTGCGAAAAGCCTTAATTTTTTTGTTATTTATGTCTCTTTGCCTGCGACGATATTGCTTCAAGTTCCGAAAATCCATTTTGATTTTTCAGCACTTGGTGTCATTCTTATCCCGTGGTTGTTGCTCCCCATCGTGATTGCGATTGTGATCGCGATGACACGTAACCATCCCCCTCATGTTCGTGCGGCATTGCTTCTTGTGATGCCTCTTGGGAATACGTCGTTTGTCGGTATACCGATCATCCATACACTTTTAGGGGAGGAGGCGATCGCGTATGTTTTGATGTACGATCAGTTCGGAACTTTTTTAATCTTATCTCTCTACGGTGCGGCGGTAATTGCCCGTTATGAGAGCGGAACGTTTCATAAACGGTTGATTGTCAAAAAACTGCTCCTTTTCCCCCCATTTATATTTCTTTTATTTGCGCTCGTTTGGGGAGAACTGCCCCCCTTAGCCTTTCCTTATCTTCAGATCCTCGCCTCTACTCTTGTCCCTTTAGCGTTGATTTCGGTAGGGTATTCGATGAAGTTCGGCGGAGAGGTAGATTATGGATTGTTTACCCAGGCATTAGTTTTAAAGCTGATTATTATGCCGCTTATTGCCTTTGGAATTTTATTAGCGATGGGAACCGACCCGCTTGCCCTTAAAACCGCCGTACTTGAATCAGGGATGCCCTCGATGATTACCGCAGGGGCATTGGCGATTGCGGCAGGATTCGCTCCCGCCCTTAGTGCGGCACTGGTTGGCTATGGAATTCTCGTAGCACTGGTAACTTTACCGTTGATTACGTATTTGATGGAAAGGGTACTTTAACCCCCTTGTTGATGTGACCCGTCACAATAAGGTTTTCGTCCCGATCTTCCACAGCGGCAGAGCCACTTATCAGTTTCGACATCGACGGAAAATTTGATCGGTGCTTTGTCGGTTCCCTCATGGCTTCCATCACAAAACGGGAAGGTTTTGGAGAGACCGCAGGTGCAGTACCAATACTCTTTATCGGCATCCAGTGAGGCTTTAAACGGTTCATTTATAAAATGAGTTTCCATAAATCACTCCTCAAACAAAATAAAAAAATCATACTATGCGTTATAATCAAACCAAATAAAGTTTTAGGATTAGTAGCATTAAATTAAAAAATAAATTCAATCTTCAGTAAAATCAGGAAACTGTTTAGGTACTATTAATACTATTGATTTGGCTTTGTAGCAAAAGGTGTAAAATGGACAAACGCTTTAATAAACCTCTTGTAATCACTCTTATTCTCCTTTTATTCCTCGGGTTCACCGTAGTTTTTTTTAACGTAACAACCATTTCAAAAAATGGACCGCTCTCCCGTACGGAAATAACTACGTCGACAAATTCGTTGATGCGATCTAAAAAAACAGGGATAAAAAAGCTGGTCTATATTGTTTCCGATACGAGAATTCCGTTTTGGGAAATTATGGGCCGCGGGGTAAAAACCGGTGCTGATTCATTAGGGTACACGATTGATATTTACAGTGCCGAGAACAGTCGAAAACGTGAACTGGAGTTTATGGCTAAAGCAATCAATGACAATGTAGCAGGGATCATTATCTCCCCTACCACCTCCTCTGCCTGTGCCACCATCCTTAAACTGGCCTCAAGTGCCGAGATACCTGTCGTTATAGCGGATATCGGAACCGATGGGGGTGAGTATGTCTCTTATATCTCTTCCGATAATAAAGAAGGGGCGTATCGAATCGGAAAAGTGCTTGCTAAAGCGCTCCATAAGCGGGGATGGGAAAGCGGAAGAGTCGGAATTATTGCAATCCCTCAAAAGAGGTTGAATGCACAAGCGAGAACCAGCGGTTTTATGCAAGCGATGAGCGAGGCGGGAATTAAAGGCGCGGATATTAGGCAGCAAGTTACTTTTTCGTATGATGAAACGTATGATTATACAAAAGAGATGATTGAGAAATACGCTGATCTGCGTGCAATATGGCTGCAAGGTTCGGATAAATATAAAGGGGCGCTGGATGCGATTGCCGATACAGGGAAAAAAGATGAAATGTTATTGATTACTTTTGATGCGGAGCCGGAATTTATAAAGCTTATTCCGCAGGGAGTGCTTGTCGGGAGCGCGATGCAGCAACCTTATTTAATGGGACAGGAAGCGGTTCGCGCAATGGACAATCATTTGAATGGAAAAAAGGTTGAAAAAAATCTACAATTACCTATTCTTGCCGTTTCTGCAGAAAATATTGCTGAAAAACTTCCGATTATTAAACGAAATGTTTTGGGTATCGAGAGAGAGAAATAATGAAACAGATTTCTCAAAAACGTTCTTTATATCTAAATGTCGGGATCGTAGTAATCTTAACCGTTGCCGTCATTATGTCCGTTCACTCTGCGTATACCTACATTGTGACGAAAAATAAAATAATAGAAGAGATGAAGTACAGCTCAATGCTCACGGTTTCCTCTTTGCAAAAAAATCTTACCCCTTTGATTGAGTCTTATTCGGTTAATGAATATGATTTACTCCTCTTTAATGAAATGGAGCCGAGAGATATTTTTGCTATTATCGTAGAAGACGATAATATGGGAAAGATTTTGGGAAGAGAGTCCTATATAAGCGGAAAAATTCGAGATAAAACGGGGAAGATAGTTGATTACGACGTTAAAAATAATCAGCACAATCAACAGTTAATAGCGTGCTATTACTCTAATAAATATACAATTACCTCCTCTTCGGGAGACAAACTCGGTTCGATTAGTATTTATATTTCGGATAAGGCTATGGATGCTCAATTGAGCCAAATTGTAACCGAAGCCTTCATTAATACCGTAGCGATCTCCTTGCTCCTTATCCTCTCTCTTTTTGTAGTGATACGTTTGTTTATTTTTAAACCGCTTTCCGATATTGTAAACCTTATCGGCAATAGCGATGAAGACGGTATCCCTATTAAATTAATTCCTGAATATGATGCGAGAGAAATCGATGCACTCTCCATAACGATGAACACTATGATTAATTCCATAAGGGGCTCAAAGATAGCGTTACTTAAACAGCATAATGAGTTGCTCGAACAAAAAAATGAAATAGAATATCAAGCAACGCATGATGCATTAACCGGATTGGCAAATCGTATTCTTTTTAATGAGAGACTGGAGAGAGCGATTCAAAAGTCCAAAGAACATGACTCTCAAATGGCATTGCTTTTTATTGACCTTGACCACTTTAAAGAAATTAATGATTCTCTCGGACATGAAGCCGGCGATAAAGTTTTGAATATTGTGACGCAAAAACTGATGGAAACGATACCGAATGAAGAGGCTTTGGCCCGTTTCGGAGGGGATGAATTTACGGTTATCATTGAAGGGATTCAACGTGCGGAAGAGGCCTCATTTTTAGCCGATCAAATTTTGACACTTCTTTCAGAAGCGATTAGGATAGAAGATACGGAGCTTTATATAGGGTGCAGTATCGGTATCAGTCTCTACCCTGATAACGGGGATACTCCTCAAGATCTTTTGAAATACGCAGATGCGGCAATGTATACGGCCAAGAATGAAGGGAGAAATACGTTCCAGTACTACAGTGCCGAAATGACGGCACGGGCATTTGAACGGGTCATTATGGAGACAAGTCTGAGAGCCGGGCTAAAAAATGAAGAGTTTGTGGTTTATTATCAGCCGCAGGTTAGCGGAAAGGATAATAAATTACTTGGAATGGAAGCACTTGTTCGATGGCAAAGCCCATCTATGGGGCTAGTCTCACCTGCTGTTTTTATTCCGATTGCCGAAACGACGGGGCTTATGATTGAACTTGATAGGTTTGTCATGAAACAGGCAATGACACAACTTGCTACATGGTACAAAGAGGGGCTCTCTCCCGGAGTTTTAGCCATGAATCTTACGATTAAACAACTGCAGCAAAAAGATTTTATCGATTTTCTTGATACTCTTATCAAAGAGAGCGGGTGCAGGGTTGAATGGATAGAGTTGGAAGTGACGGAAGATCAAATTATGATCAATCCTGAAGGGGCGATAGCTATATTAAAAAGAATTAGCCAATTGGGAATAAAAATTGCCGTAGATGATTTCGGCACAGGATATTCTTCCCTCTCCTATCTTAAAAAATTGCCTATCAATAAACTCAAAATTGATCAATCTTTTGTGAGAGATTTACCGTATGATGATGAAGATGTAGCTATTGTAAAAGCGATTGTTGCGTTGGCGCATAGTTTAAATCTGGAATTGATTGCCGAGGGGGTTGAGACTATGGAGCAAAAAGAGTTTTTAGTAAAAAGCGGATGCGAAAATATTCAAGGTTACTTGTATGCTAAGCCGATGCCCTCAGAGCAGATGAAAATATTTCTTGAAAAAGAATCAGGTTGAGATTTTTGGATTTTAAAAGTATTGTAGGGGGAATTTTAAATAAATGATGGCGGGCCACCAAGGATTTGAACCTTGGGAGGTGTTACCCTCGCCGGTTTTCAAGACCGGTGCAATCGACCACTCTGCCAGTGACCCGTAGTAAAATTGAAACTATTTTTTTCTATGCTGGAGGCGGCACCCGGATTCGAACCGGGGATCAGAGCTTTGCAGGCTCATGCCTTACCGCTTGGCTATGCCGCCACCATGATGGTGCCCGGAGCCGGACTTGAACCGGCACAGTGTTACCACCGAGGGATTTTAAGTCCCTTGCGTCTACCGATTTCGCCATCCGGGCTTCACGTAGAAAAAAATATCTCAGTTCAAACATCAAAAAGCAATGTTTCAACTGAGATTCTGGAGCGGGAAACGAGGTTCGAACTCGCGACCCCAACCTTGGCAAGGTTGTGCTCTACCACTGAGCTATTCCCGCATTGTTTTTGTGGACTGGAAGTATAGCAAAAAAATAATAGTGTGTAAAGAGGTTTGCTGGATTTTTTACCGTTTTTAGGGTGCCATACGTTTTTTAGAGTTCCGCTGCGGTATAATCGCGGCAATTAAATAGATACTATAAAAAGGAATCCTATGCGTAGTGATACCATTAAACGAGGGTTTGACAAAACTCCTCATCGCAGTTTGCTTCGTGCAACCGGCCTTAAAGACGAAGATTTCAACAAGCCTTTTATTGGGGTAGCCAACTCTCATATCGATATTATTCCGGGCCATTTTTTTCTTCAAGAATACGGTCGTATCGTTAAAGAGGCAATCCGTGAAGCGGGGGGAGTTCCGTTTGAATTTAATACTATCGGTGTCGATGACGGTATCGCGATGGGACATGATGGGATGCTTTATTCCCTTCCGAGTCGTGAACTGATTGCAGACTGTATTGAGACGGTTATGAACGCACACAAGTTGGACGGTTTAATCTGTATTCCTAACTGTGACAAGATCGTTCCGGGGATGTTAATGGGGGCGTTGCGTGTGAATGTTCCGACGATTTTTGTCTCGGGCGGGCCGATGAAGGCAGGACACAAAAAAGACGGTACGCCGATCGATTTGGCTACCGCGTTTGAAGCGGTCGGTCAACATGCTGATGGAAAAATGTCCGATGAAGAGTTGTATGAGATCGAGTGTGAAGCCTGTCCGTCAGGGGGGAGCTGTTCAGGGATGTTTACCGCCAATTCAATGAATACCCTCTGTGAAGCGATGGGGGTGGCATTACCTGGAAACGGTACCGTTTTGGCGATGACACCGGAGCGTATCGAGATGGTAAAAACGGCGGCACGCCGTATCGTCGAGATGGTAAAAGATGAAAATTCTGAGAAATGGAATATGCAGAATATTCTGAACGAAAAAGCGATTCATAATGCATTCGTCGTCGATATGGCGATGGGGGGATCATCCAATACCGTATTGCATATGTTGAGCATCGCCAAAGAGGCTGGGGTTGATTTCGATATCACTCAAATCAATAAGATTTCTGAGAATGTTGCCCACATCGCTAAAATCTCTCCCTCACTCTCAACCGTACACATGGATGACATCAACCGTGCTGGGGGCGTTAATGCCGTTATGAAAGAGGTAAGCCGTCGCGGCGGAATCCTCCATACCGATGCTATGACGGTTACGGGTGAGACACTCGGTGAGCGTATCAAGGATGCGGTGATCAAAGATACTAACATCATCCATACTAATGAAAACGCTTACTCTCCGGTCGGCGGGCTTTCGATCCTTTTCGGAAATCTTGCGGAAGAGGGTGCTGTCGTTAAAACGGCGGGGATCACCCCAAATATGCGTCGTTTCAAAGGGTCTGCGGTTTGTTTTAACTCTCAGCAAGAGGCGATTGCCGGGATCGTAGGGCACAAAGTTAAAGCGGGCGATGTCGTTGTTATCCGCTATGAAGGTCCTAAAGGCGGTCCTGGAATGCAGGAGATGCTTGCCCCTACGGCGCTTATCATGGGGATGGGTCTGGGTGAAAGCGTAGCGCTCATCACCGATGGACGTTTCAGTGGGGCTACTCGCGGTGCTTCTATCGGTCATGTCAGTCCTGAAGCAGCTGAGGGGGGATTAATCGCACTTATCGAAGACGGGGATGAGATCGAACTCGATGTTGATAGCCATCTTTTACAACTCAATGTGAGTTATGAAGTGTTGGAACAACGTCGACTGCATTGGAAACCGATCAAAAAAGAGATTCCGTCCAAATGGCTTAAACGCTACAGTCTTCTTGTTTCTAATGCTTCTAATGGAGCTGCTTTAAAAACGGAGCTCTAAACCTCTCTTCTGTCACCAAACCGTAATCCTTCGGGATTACACTTTCCCTCATGAATGAGTCACTATTTTTTCGCAGTGTTTTTATTTCTGATCTCCATCTCGGAACACGCGATGCTCAATCCGAGCGTCTTTTGGAATTCATTCGAAATGTTGAATGTGAAAATCTCTATCTTGTCGGTGATATTATAGACGGATGGGAACTTCGACGAAATTGGAGATGGAGCCAAGCCCAATCGGATGTCCTCCAAAAAATACTCCGAAAAGCGCGTAAAGGGACAAAAGTCCACTATATCATCGGAAATCATGACGAGTTCTTGCGCCCATTTTTACCGATGGTGATGGGAGATAACATCACGATAGCGCATGAAAAAGTTCATTATGCCCTTAATGGTAAACGCTACCTTGTCGTGCATGGAGATATGTTCGATGCGGTAACGATGACGAAAAAATGGGTCGCCCATTTAGGGGATCGTTGTTATCTTTTTTTACTTCGGCTAAACCGTCCGATCAATACAGTGCGCCGATGGTTTGGTAAATACCACTATTGGTCGCTTTCTAAAATGGCAAAACAGAGTGTTAAGCAAGCGGTGAGTTTTATTACCGATTATGAAGAAGTACTCTCTTCGCATGCCGATGATGGGGGGTATGACGGGGTAATATGCGGACATATTCATCACGCCGAGATAAGAGTTATCAACGGGATTGAGTATCTCAATTGCGGAGATTGGGTCGAATCGTGCAGTGCTATTATAGAACACTATGACGGAAGGTTTGAGATTTATGAACACGACTAAAAGTGTGAGCATTGTTTTTTACAAAGGGCGTGGAACGTTAGCGGAAAAACTTATACGATTGTGGACTAAGAGTCCTTACTCGCATTGTGAATTTCGTCGAAGTGACGGACTCTATCACTCGAATGACCGATTTAATTTTATTTCTCGGACGGAGAGATTAGAGATCAATCCTAATGATTGGGAAGTTTGTGAAATCTCACTGCCGAGCGAAATTATTGAGCGTGTAGAACGGCGGCAGCTTCGAAAAAACGGTACGGCATACGATTGGATGGGAATTGTATTCTCGCAGGTGTTTCGTTTAGGGTTGCACGATAAGAAGAGATGGTTTTGTTCCAAAAGTAATGCGGATGATTTGGCGTATGCATATCGATTAATGCAACGATGCAAAGATAAACGTTATGAAAGATATCTTGAAGAATTAAGTATTTTTGGAAAGATTACCCCTCAGAATTTCTCTCCGCATCAGCTTTATACCCTTATGCAGAGTATTACGCATTCCCATGCGAGTTAAGGAAATTAAGATTCTGCGGGTTCAGAATATTCAGGGACAATGCGGCGCAGTGCCGATCGTGGATCGGATGAGTCAATTAACAGAGCAATGTCTTCATTTAAACGATCAATATCATAGAGGGTTGAGCGGGCAATCATAATCGATTCAAAGGCTGTTTTTTGTTCACTTTCGTCGATAAGCAGTTCTTCGTACAGTTTCTCACCTGGACGTAAGCCGGTGTAGACGATTTCGATAGGTTCTGTTGCGTAGAGACGAATCATAGTTTCGGCTAAATCGGCGATTTTGACACTCTCGCCCATGTCGAGGATAAAAAGTTCACCGCCGCGTGCTATAGCGGCCGCCTGTAAGACCAACTGACACGCCTCATTGATCAGCATAAAATAACGGGTAATATCGGGATGGGTCAGGGTTACTGGCCCTCCGGATTCAATCTGGGACTTGAATTTCGGGATAACGCTTCCGCTTGAACCGAGAACATTTCCAAATCGAACCGCTACGATTTCGCTGTTACGGGGATTAACGTTTTGGGCATAGAGTTCCACTGTCCGCTTCGTCGCCCCCATAACGTTGGTCGGGCGGACGGCTTTATCGGTGGAGATAATCACAACTTTTTGCACATTATGGGCGATTGCACTGTCAATAACATTACGGCTTCCGATAACATTATTCTTAATGGCGGTTTGCATGTTTGCTTCACAAAGCGGAACATGCTTATAGGCTGCGGCATGAATGACGATATCGGGAGAACTGTTCTGTATGATTTGATCCAACGATCCGTAATCGATAATATTGCACAGGTGGAGCTCCGCACTGGGAATCTTCTCGCCGATTTGATAGAGATTGAATTCGCTATGATCAATCAGTATGAGATTCTTTGCTCCGAATCGATGACATTGAAGTGAAATTTCACTTCCGATACTTCCCCCCGCACCGGTAATAAGGACATTTTTATCACGGATAAAGGCTTCGATAGTTTTGGAATCAAGATCTTTCGGATGTCGGGCAAGAAGGTCTTCGATAGAAAATTCCCGTAGGGAAGAGGTATTGTTTTCTAAAATAACGAAGTGGTGAATATCATGGATATTATGTGCCGTAAGTTGATCTATTAAGCTTCGAAGCTCCGTTTGCGGAAGATCGATTGTGATAGCGACACTGCTGATATCAAACAATTTAAAGACTTTTTCCAATTGATTTTTACGATAAACCTGTATGGAATCAATGGTTGAACCGTGCAGATGAAAATCAGAGGGTTCCCATGCAATGATGGCTTGTATCGTATAGGGAACATCTCCGTTTTTAGAACTTTTGATGAGTGCGGCTGATTTGTGGTTACTTCCGATAATTAGCATCGGCTTGGTGATACTTTTATTTTGCTGTTCTAGAATAATGCGTTTGGAGAGACGAAATCCGCCGACAAGAAGCAAAGAGAGTATAAAGTCGATGGCAATAACACTTCTCGGTACAGGGGCAAATAAGCTTGGATCTATTGAAAAAATAAAGTAAAAAAGAGTGGCAGCGAGGATATGTCCAATAAGAATTTGTATAGCATTATGGAGACTGAAATAACGCCAGGTAATACGGTAAACGTTTAAAAGATATAAACTGCTCCATTTGAGAAATGTCAAAGTAAAAAAAACAACATAAAAATGGCTTACGTATTCCGGAGGGATACTGAAATCAAATCGTAATGCGTATGCAAAATGAAGTGATACAAAAAATAATAAAAAATCAGCACCCAAAAAAAAGAGCAATCTTTTCGTATAGCTAGGAGAGAGAATGCTGTATTTAGGCTCTTTATGTACCGGCATTATCAATTAAATCTTTAGTTTATAAATTTTTGTGTATGGACTAAGGACAACTGGTTCAAATAGATTTTTATCATACTGTTCAAATATAAACATTTGTATGTAGGTAGAGTTAAAGTAATAATCATCAAGGACCAGGAATTGTCCGTAACTTGCTAGAAAGATTACATTCAAACCGTCAGATGCAAATGTTTGTGTCTTAATTTGC
>Ga0351950_1054_pt2 | contig 18045 bp, 16 predicted proteins | sample BONcelT113001H13_FD_206835 | JGI IMG/M metagenome (GOLD analysis project Ga0351950, IMG submission 206835) | Enriched cells from coal bed in the Powder River Basin, Montana, United States - BONCAT cells T11 rep3 HSBNCT.T11.300.1.H13 ...
GAGCGGCGCCGCCGTACTCGAGAGCCTCATCCGGTCGGGATATGACGCGGTGGCCATTGATGCGAAGGAGCGCCTCGTCGAAAAACTGAAAAAGGAGAAGGTCGGCGCGGCCTTTATCGTCCTCCACGGCAGATGGGGGGAGGACGGCACCGTCCAGGGCCTCCTCGAGATCATGGGAATACCCTACACGGGTCCCGGTGTCCTCGGGTCATCGGCGGCGATGGACAAGTCCGTCATGAAGTTCATCCTCGAAGCGACGGGCATACCCACCCCGGCCTACGTCATAGCAGCAGCAGGCGACAGGATCGCCTTGAAGCCGCCCTTCGTCGTCAAGCCGGCGAATGAGGGATCGACGATCGGCATATCCATGGTCCACAGGAAAAAGGACACCGCCGCGGCAATGGAACTGGCCCTTGAGTACGACAGGAAGATCATCGTCGAGGAGTTCGTGGCCGGACAGGAGATCACAGTGGCCGTCGTTAACGGAAGGGCCCTCCCCGTTGTCGAGGTGAGGCCGCTTTCAGGTTTCTACGATTTTGAATCGAAGTATACCAGGGGGAAGACGCAGTACATCGTCCCCGCAGAGATACCGCGGAGGGTGGCGAAGAAGGCCCAGGCCATCGCCATGGACGTCTACCGGAGGTTCGACCTTTCGGGATGCGTGCGCACCGACATGCTCGTAAGGGACGGGATGCCTCTTGTCATAGACATCAATACGTCCCCGGGCATGACCGAGACCTCTCTCGTCCCCAAGGCGTGGGCCCACGAGGGAAGGACATTCGATGAGCTTATCGAGGAGATACTGGCGGGGGCATCGCTGAAGATATGAAAAAGCTTCTCTACATACTCTTCATCGGACCGGTGTGCATCCTTTCGATGCTCTCCATCGCCTACCTGTTCTCACGGGAGGAGCCCCTCTTCTTCCTGCAGAACATCAAGGTAAACGGCCTCTCCCAGCTCGGCGACAAGGAGACGATGACCAAGATCACGCCCCATCTCACTGAGAGTATCTTCAAGGTGGACGTGACGAAGGTCAGGGAAGCCCTTACGTCCCATCCTTTTGTCAAGGAGGTGAGCGTGAAACGGGTATATCCCTTCTCCATAGTCATCGACGTTAAGGAAAAAAAGCCTTCCGCCTTGTGGGTTGCGGCCGACGGCGCCGTCCACGTCCTCGACGAACAGGGAGAGTCCTACCGCTTTCTCGGGAAGGATGTGGTTAAGGACCTCTACCTCATCAACACCCGGGACAAGTCGGATGCGAAGAGGGTCTTCAGCGAGACGAACGCCTTCATCACCGAGGGCATACTGAAAAAGGGGCAGCTCTCGGAGGTCTGTTACCGGGACGGCGACCTCACGATCTTCGGGCTCGACGACGGTGTGGAGATCATCCTCGGCAAGGAGGACCACCAGAAGAGACTGAAAAGGGCCCTCGCGGTCCTCAAGGACGCAGGTAAGCGAGGTCTTGTCATAAAATGCATCGATGCGCGCTTCGAAAAGGGCGCCATAATCCAGGAAAGGAAGGGGTGATACGGGTGAAGGACGACGAACAGCTCCTCGTTGGGCTTGATATCGGAACGACAAAGATCTGCGTGGTCGTAGGAAAGGCGTCGGAAAGTCAGGTCCACATCGTCGGCATCGGTTCCCACCCGTCGACTGGTCTTCGCAAGGGAGTTGTGGTCAACATGGACAGCACCGTCAACTCCATAAAGAAGGCCGTTGAGGAAGCAGAGCTCATGGCCGGTATCAAGATAGACTCATGCCTTGCCGGCATCGGGGGGGCGCATATAAAGAGCTTCAACTCCAACGGCGTCGTCGCCGTCAAGGACAGGGAGGTGCGCCCCGACGACATCGACAGGGCCATCGACGCGGCGAAGGCGGTGGCGATCCCCGCGGACAGGGAACTCATCCACGTCATCCCCCAGGAGTTCATCGTCGACGATCAGGATGGGATCAGGGACCCCGTGGGCATCACCGGAGTGAGGCTGGAGGTGAAGGTCCATATCGTGACGGGCAGCATCTCCTCCGCCCAGAACATCATCAAATGCTGCAAACTGGCGGGGCTCAACGTCGACGACGTCATCCTCTGCCAGCTTGCATCCGCCGAGGCGGTCCTCACACCCGAGGAGAAGGAGATAGGCGTCGCCGTCGTGGACATCGGCGGAGGAACGAGTGACATCGCCGTCTATGCCAACGGGGCGATAAAGCACACGTCTGTCCTGCCCTTCGGCGGAAACAACATAACGAATGACATCGCCATCGGCTTAAGGACGCCCATCGATGACGCGGAAAAGATCAAGAAGAAATACGGCTGTGCCATGGCAAGTCTCGTCGGTCAGAACGAGACCATCGAGGTGCCGAGCGTCGGCGGGCGCAAACCCCGGACGCTTCAGCGGAAAACGCTGGCTGACATCATAGAGCCCCGGGTCGAGGAGGTGGCCTCCCTGATCTACGAGGAGATAAAGAAGTCAGGCCTGGAAAAGCTCCTCGCCTCCGGTGTGGTCCTCACGGGGGGATGCTCGAACCTCGACGGGCTGCCGGAAATGGCGGAGAACATATTCAACCTCCCCGCGCGAAAGGGCGACCCCATAGGTGTGGGAGGCCTTATCGACGTGGTCAACAACCCCGCCTACGCAACGGCGGTGGGGCTCTTGCTGTTCGGCTTCAAAGAAGGAAGAGGAAAGAAACGTGGGTTCGATGCGACACGGTCGATGAAGAGACTCTTCAGCAACCAGAAGATGCTCACGAAAATGAAAGACTGGTTTAAAGAAATATTCTAGGAGGTGCGAGGTGAGCGGAATGTTCTATATGGACGAGAGTAACGGATTTTCAGCAAAACTCATTGTAGTCGGCGTTGGAGGAGGTGGCTGCAACGCGCTCAACAACATGGTCGAGGCAGGTGTTCAGGGCGTGGAGTTCATCGCCGTCAACACCGACATCAAATCGTTGAGCACGTGCATCGCACCCGTCAAGATACAGATCGGCACCAAGCTGACGGAGGGTCTCGGCGCCGGAGCCAATCCCGAGGTGGGCAAGAAGGCCGCCCTCGAGGATGTGGACAAGATCAAGGACCACCTCAAGGGCGCGCACATGGTCTTTATCACCTGCGGTCTCGGCGGCGGCACCGGAACGGGTGCGTCCCCCGTCATTGCCGAGATAGCGAGGGAATTGGGGGCCCTTACCGTGGCCATCACCACGAAACCCTTTGCCTTCGAGGGGAAAGACCGGATGACACAGTCGGAGAACGGCGTGATCCAGCTCAAATCACGCGTCGACTCCCTCATCACAATACCCAACCAGAGGCTCCTTTCCATCGGCGGCAAGCACATGACCATCATGGAGGCCTTCTTCAAGGCGGATGAGGTCCTTCTCAATGCGGTGAGGAGCATTTCCGACCTCATCGTCGGTTCCGGCCATGTCGTCGTCGACTTCGCCGACGTGAAGACGATCATGAGCGAACGAGGCATGGCGATCATGGGCATCGGTGAGTCAACGGGCGAGAACAGGGCCCACGACGCGGCACAGAAGGCCATCTCGAGCCCGCTCCTCGAAGATATCTCCATCCACGGCGCCCGGGGTGTCCTCATCAACGTTACCGGCAACACGGACATGACATTGATGGAGGTCTCCGAGGCCTCCACCCTGATCCAGGAACAGGCCCACGAGGATGCGAAGATCATCTGGGGTCTCGTCTACGACGAGACGATGCAGGATTCCCTGAGGATCACCGTCATCGCGACGGGCTTCGAGGAACGCGCCGTCATCGATGAAGACAAAACGGAACCCTTCCTGAGGGGCAAGCTCTTCGACGAAGAAAACGTCCCGTCCTTCATGAAGAAGAAAGTGGCCATCGACTACAAGGTCGACTACAAGGAGATACGGCAGAAAAGCGACACCATCGACATCGATGATGACCGCTACGACATTCCGACATTTCTCAGGAAGCAGGCAGACTAACCTCCTGAAACGAGGGGTGGCGAAAGCTCTCGTCCCGCCACCCCTCAACCTCATAAACAAAACCGTTAGAACCGTTAAAACCGTTAGCACCGTTGGAACCGAAAAAGCTACAAATACAACGGTCTCGGCGAAATCCTGGAAAAACCTGACAGCCCATCCATTCCAACGACTTCAACAACTCCATCGGCACCAACGGCTCCAACGGTTCTAACGGCTCTAACGGTTCCAACGGCTCTAACGCTTCTAACGCTTCTTCCTCCAATTGTGTTATTGTTATTACTGCCATGGCTCAGAAACGTACAGGCAGGGAAGGTGAGCGGAGGGATCTTCTTTCCGGCGAAAAGGGCACCATCCGCAAGAAATGGGGGGGCAGGACGCCTGTTCTTGTCGTTTTTCCCAACTCCTATCACGTAGGGATGTCGAACCTTGCGACCCATATCCTTTATAAGACGCTCAACGACCGTGATGATGTGGTCTGCGAGCGGCTTTTTTATGAAGAAGGCAGGCCGCTTCTTTCCCTGGAGAGTTCGCGATCCCTTTCATCCTTTGAGATTGTCCTCTTCACCCTTTCCTTCGAGCTCGACTATCCTAATGTCCTGAGGATACTTGAGGGGTCGTCGGTGCCGGTCTTCGCACGGGATCGCTCCGGGGATACCCCTCTCATCGCCGCCGGCGGGATCTGCGTCATCTCCAATCCCGAACCCGTCGCTCCCTTTTTCGACCTCATGGTGATGGGGGACATTGAAGCCACCATTCCGTCCTTCATGGAACGCTTCACTTCCGGCCGCGGTTCCCGACGGGACGACCTCATCGGTGACCTCACTGCCCTGCCCTTTGTTTACAACCCTGCGGCACTGTCGGTGCGCTACGGTGAAGGGGGACAGGTAGATGGCTTCGAGCCTGCCGATTTCGCCGTTACCGTCGAGCGGTACCGGGGAGAGGCCCTGGGCATGTCTGTCGTCACCTCACCGAACACCGAATTCGCAGACATGGTCCTCGCCGAGGGTACCCGCGGCTGCCCGTCGCGGTGTTCTTTCTGCCTCCTCGGCAATCTCTACGGATTCAGGTCGGAGGATGTCGATTTGACCGTGGGAGAGGCAAAGGACGTGGGTATCATCGGCGGCGGCATGTCCTTTCATCCCCGCATCGTGGAGATCGTCGAAAGCCTGAATTCCCGGGGGATAGGGGTCCACCTCCCCTCCCTTCGCCTCGATGAGGTCCCCTTGCGTCTCATCGAACTCATAAAAGATACGGTCAAGACCCTTACCTTCGGCGTGGAGGCGGCCACTGAACATCTGCGCCGCATCCTTGGCAAGCCCATGACCGACGAGGAGGTGATCTCCCGCATCGACGCCATCATGGCCCTTAAATCCTTCAATCTCAAGCTCTATTTCATGATCGGTCTTCCCGGAGAGACAGCCGACGATATCGACAGGATACCGGAACTCGTGAAACGCATCCGGCACACCATGATAAAGCAGGGCGGCCCGCGCGGAGCCCTCGGCAACATCACCGTTCACGCAAGCCCCTTTGTCCCGAAACCGGCCACGCCCTTTGAGTGGATCCCCATGGCCGGCATGGAGGAGATGAAGCAGAAGATATCCCGCTTACGGCGTGCCTTCGGCAAGATAGACAACACCTACTTCACCCACGATTCCGTCAAGTTCAGCTTTCTCCAGGCCGCCCTGTCACGCGGCGACCGGCGTGTTTCGGAGACGGTCCTGCGCCTCGCCCGTGGTCAAAGCTTCACCCGCATACACAGGGAAAGCCCCGTCAACCTCAACTTCTACGCCCTCCGTGAACGCTTCCGGGACGAGATCTTCCCCTGGGACTTCATACGAGGCACCACGACAAAGGAAACGCTGTGGAAGAGGGGAAAAGAAAGGGCTTGAATCGCTTGAATAGCTTGAGTCGCTTGACAGGCCGTTGATAAAGTTCTCATTATCGTCATCCCGGACTTGATCCGGGATCCAGAGGTTTTTCTATCCCCGCATATTTCCTGGATGTCGCTTCCGCGAGTGAAGACATCGGCCTGAAGCCGGAATGGCCACAGAACACGAATTAGACCCGAAAACCAACTTTATGATCATCCTGTTGAGGCTTAAAGACTGAAGATATCCCTGACGAGAGAGGTATATGGTCGGCTCGTCACAGAGCCTGAGGTGTGCATTGACTTTTGTCCTCGCTTACTATAGGATTTGGATATTTTCCGTCCAATTCAAAGGGGGTATGACGTATGTCCAATCTCAATAAAGTATTGCTCATGGGGCGGCTCGGAGCGGACCCGGAGCTTCGGTATACCACAGACGGGACTGCCGTCGCGACCTTTCGCATGGCCACGTCGGAATCATACAAAGACAAGTCCGGCGTCAAGCAGGAACGGACGGAATGGCACAGCATCGTGGCATGGCGCAAACTCGCCGAGATCGCCGGCGAATACCTGAAGAAGGGAAGACTCGTCTATGTCGAGGGCAGAATACAGTCACGCGAGTACGAAGGCCGTGACGGCGTAAAGCGCAAGGTCTACGAGATCGTGGCCTCGGACATGAAGATGATGCCCAGCGGCCAGGGACAGGGACAGGGACAGCCCCAGGAGGAACGTCGCCCCTTCGGCGCCCCGAAGGGACCCGTGGACGACGACTTCGTCCCCGAAATGGAAGACGACGTCCCGATGTAGAAAGACCCTGCCTCTCGCCCTTTCGTCGCGTTCGTCGTGAGGTAAGAGCGGGGGGAAAAGGCTGAAAGACATTATCTCTCGCCCGCTTCGCTCAAGACCGCGGAGGTCGCAAAGAGAGACGGAAAAGAGAAAAGATTGCCGCCGGATTTCGGAGCCTACCAAAATCCGGCGGCCTTCTCGTCCCGCCGTCCCGGCGGGAGAGAAAGAATATAGTTCTTTTATCCTGAAAAAGTTATCCCCCCCCTCATCCTCCCTGTAGTCATAGGTCCTATGGGTCCTATATGTCCTATAGGTCCTACAACCATCCTCCGAGCCTTATACTAACTCACCCTCCAGCTCCCATCCCCTCACCTGAAAAGAATCCTCTTCTTTCCCTCCCGTCGAAGACGGGATGCAAAGCCGGCCAGATTTTGGAAGGCTTCGAAATCCGGCCGAATCTTTTCTCTGCGTCCTCTGCGGGCTTGAGCGAAGCGGGCGAGAGGCAAGGCTTTTGAGGTTTTCCCCTATTGCCCGTTGGGCTGAGGTGTGGGGCCGGGGTTGGTGGGGTTGGCGCCCTGGCTGTCGGCCGGCGGGATGGGGGCGGTTTCGTCGACGGTTTCCGGCGCGGTGGATGTGACTTCCTCGTATTCGGGGACCACGATACCTCTCCTGACCATGATGGTGTAGATGATCCTTGCGCGGTTCTCGACGTAGCGGGAGGTTCCGTCCACGCGGTAGCGTCTCGGGTTGGGCAGGGCCGCCGCCAGTTTGGCCGCTTCTTCTGCGCTGAGGGCCGAGGCGGGTTTGCCGAAATGGCGGCGGGATGCCGCCTCGGCCCCGAAGATGCCTTCGCCCCATTCGACGACGTTCAGGTAGAGCTCAAGGATCCTCCGCTTGGAGAGGGTCCGCTCGAGCCGCCAGGTTATTATCGCCTCCTTGAGCTTGCGGATGGGATTCTTGGAAGGCGTGAGGTAGAGATTCTTCGTGAGCTGCTGACTGATGGTGCTCCCCCCCAGCTTGAACTTCCCCGCTTCCAGGTTCTTCTCGAAGGCCTTCTGGATGGCCTCCTTATCGAAACCGTGGTGGGACCAGAACTTGTCGTCCTCGGCTATGAGAACGGCCTTCATGAGATAGGGCGATATGGACTTGAGCGGCACCCATCGTGACTGTATCCTTACCTTCCTGCCCTTCGCCCGGTACTCGTCCTCGCGGTATTCCATGAAGGATGTCTTCCCCGGGTTCTGTTTCTTGAGCTTCGACACATCGGGGTAGACCATGTAGAACCCCGTGAACCCCAGTACGATAAGGAGCACGAGAATAATGGCAGCCTTTATGAAACGCAGAAATTTGCCGGACCTTTTCTTCTTGACCTTTCTTTTCACCAAATCCGTATCACCCGTTTTTTCTTATCATATCGCGGGCCCCATTGGAAGGTTCCTTTTCCCTTGAGGGGGCAATTTCTTTTGAAATGACACCGTTACCTGTTGTATAGTTTCAATCATTTGTAAGCGATAGAAGGCGGCGAGCGAGGTGTATTGTGGATTACGGTGATTACGAAGGCGTAATGGGCCTTGAGGTCCATGCCCATCTTCTTACGGAGAGCAAGATCTTCTGCGGCTGTTCGACGCGGTTCGGAGCGGAGCCGAACAGCCATACCTGCCCTACCTGCATGGGCCTGCCCGGAGCGCTCCCGGTCCTTAACAGAAAGGTCGTCGAGTTTGCCATAAAACTCGGGCTTGCCCTTCACTGTTCCATCAACCCCAGGAGCGTCTTCGCCCGGAAGAACTATTTCTATCCCGACCTTCCCAAGGGATACCAGATATCCCAGTATGAAGAGCCCATCTGCGGCACCGGATGGCTCGACATCGTCACCGGGGGAGGAACGAAACGCATCCGCATCCTGCGCATCCACATGGAGGAGGACGCGGGCAAGCTCGTCCACGAACGCACCATCGACACGAGCAGCTACAGCATGGTCGACTACAACCGCTCGAGCACACCACTGCTTGAGATAGTGAGCGAACCGGACCTGAGGACCCCCGAAGAGGCGACGGCGTATCTGAAAGCATTGCGCGACATCCTCATGTATCTTGAGATATGCGACGGCAACATGGAGGAAGGCAGCTTCCGCTGCGACGCCAACGTGTCGGTGCGAAAAAGGGGGGATGAGGCCTTCGGCACGCGGGCGGAACTCAAGAACCTCAATTCTTTCCGTTACATCGAAAGGTCCCTCGATTACGAGATCGGAAGGCAGATAGCCCTCATCAAGAAGGGAGGGAGCGTGGTTCAGGAGACGCGCCTTTTCAATGCCGAACAGGGCGTCACCTATTCAATGCGCGGCAAGGAAGAGGCCCACGACTACCGCTATTTCCCCGAACCCGACCTTCTTCCCGTGACCGTGGACGACGCGTGGATCGATGAGGTCCGCAGCACCCTGCCCGAGCTTCCCGCGGAGAAGATGGAACGCTTCATCAGGGACTACGGTCTGCCCCGGTACGACGTGGAGATACTCGTATCCGACAGGGAGCTGGCAGCGTATTTCGAGGAGGTCCTCACGCTTTTCCCCGAGGCGAAGACGGTGAGCAACTTCATCATGACGGAGCTCCTGAGGGAACTGAAGGACGGAAACATCTCACCGAAAGACTCTCCCGTTGCGCCCGCCCGGCTTGCCGAGCTTCTCGCCCTCATCAAGAACGGCACCATCAGCAACAAGATCGGCAAGGAGATATTCCCGGAGATCTACCGGACCGGTGTGGCTCCTGAACAATACGTAAAGGAAAAAGGCCTGCTCCAGATCTCCGACGAGGGGGCCATCGAAGGCGTCATAGATGCGGTGATCGCCCGGTCTCCAAAGGAGGTTGCCGACTTCAGGGCCGGCAAGGAGAAGCTTATCGGCTTCTTCGTTGGACAGGTCATGAAGGAAACGAAAGGCAAGGCCAACCCGGCGCTCCTTAACGAACTCCTGCTCAAGAAGCTGAAGAGTTAGATTCCTCCCGTCATTCCGGCTTTAGGCCGGAATTGAGGAGAAGCAGCGTGATAGAGAAACCTCTGGATCCCGGATCAGGTCCGGGATGACGATGGAGAGGGGTCCGGGATGACGATGGAGAGGGGTCCGGAATGACGATGGAGAGGGGTCCGGGATGACGATGGAGAGGGGTTTGGGATGAACATCAACGAAAAGAGGTGACGCATGACGGATCACATTTACTGGAGGAATGGCGTTCTTTACCTTCTTGACCAGAGGGAACTGCCCTTCAGGAAGACATATGTGAAATGCAGGACCGCCGGAGATGTCATTACGGCCATCAACAACATGACCGTCCGCGGCGCGCCGCTGCTCGGCATCGTCGCCGCCTATGGAATGGTCCTCGGCGTGAAGGAACTGAAGGCCGCGAAGCGCTCCGTCCGCCAGGCCGATATCGCCCGCATCGCCAAAAAGCTCGGCGCCACGCGCCCAACGGCGGTGAACCTCTTCTGGGCGTTGAAGAGAATGACGCAGGCCTTTGAGGGTCATGCCGGCGACACTGACATCGCAGAAGACATGCTCGGCGAGGCGCTTGCCATTCACGTGGAGGACATCGAGAACAACAGGATGCTCTCCCTGTACGGAGCGGAGCTCATCGACAAAGGCGACACCATCATGACCCACTGCAACGCGGGGGCCCTCGCCACGGGAGGCTACGGCACGGCCCTGGGTGTCATGCGCGCCGCCCACGAGGCGGGCAGGAAGATAAAGGTCATCGCCACGGAGACGCGTCCCTACATGCAAGGGTCGCGCCTGACGGTGTGGGAGCTCATGCAGGAAGGCATCCCCGTCGAACTTGTCCCCGAGAACCATGCCGGGCTCCTGTGCTCCCGGGGGGTCGTGAACAAGATCATCACCGGCGCCGACAGGATAGCGGCAAACGGGGACACGGCGAACAAGATCGGCACCTTCATGATCGCACTCGCCGCACAGGCTTACAAGATACCCTTCTATATTGCCGCCCCGGTGTCGACGTTCGACAAGGCCATCGAGGACGGCAGTCAGATAGCCATTGAGGAGCGAAGCGCCAGAGAAGTGAAATACCTCGATGACAGGCTGCTCACCGTCAAGGACGCGAAGGCCCGCTATTTCGGATTCGACGTCACCCCGTCACGGTACATAACCGGTTTCATTACCGAAAAAGGCATAATAGAGAAACCTTTCGCAAAGTATATCAAGATGCTTTAGCCGGCGGGCCGATGGGCGTCATTACGCTTCTCACCGATTTCGGAGTGAAAGACCCTTACGTGGGCATCATGAAGGGGGTGATCCTCGGCATCGACCCCGGGGCCGTCATCGTCGACATAACCCACGAGGTGGAGCCCCAGGACGTACGCGAGGCCGCCTTCCTCGTCGATGACTACTGGCGGTACTTCCCGCCGGGAACGGTCCATCTCGTCGTCGTCGACCCCACGGTGGGGAGCGCGAGGCGGCCGCTGATCGTGTCGGCGAAGGGACACCACTTTGTCGGGCCCGACAACGGCGTCTTCACCCTCGCAGCACAGAACACCCCGGACATTCACGTCATCGAGAACCGCAATTTCATGCTTCCCGAGATGAGCTCCACCTTTCACGGACGGGACATCTTTTCCCCCGCGGCCGCCCGCCTGTCCCGTGGATTCGAACCTTATGCCTTCGGAAGGAAGATAACCGACCCCGTTCTTCTCGATGGTATCCATCCCGTGGTCAACGGCAGGACACTCACGGGGGACGTGGTACGTTTCGACCGCTTCGGCAACGCGATAACGAACATCAAGGCCGACGTCCTCATGTCCTTCATCAAGGACGGCCCCTTCGAGATAACCACGGGCGAGCATTCCTTCACGACCCTCAGTAAGAGCTATTACGAGGGCGAGGTCACCTGCCTCACGGGCAGTTCCGGCTACATAGAGTTCGGGGTTTTTAGGGGAGATTTCAGACAGGGGACGGGGACACGCAAGGGGGATCCGGTGAGGGTCACTCTCCCATGAGGCCGAGGGCGCCTTTGAGCTTCTGCGTGGCTATCTGGATGAACTGACCTGCCTCACCGATCTCCTTCGATACCGTGTCGAGACCGCCTGTCGCGGCAACCCTGGCCCACTTCCGGTAGTTCTCTGCAAGATATTCGTTGTTCTGGATAAGCTGTTTCAGCGCGATGAGCAAACGGTCCTGTTCTTCCATCAAAAGCCTCCTTCCCACCTAACTTTCATCCTGAGCGAGGTCTCCCGCCTCGAGTTCAAGGGCATCGGCCGTGCTCAACTCATCGATCTTCCTCAGCGGCCGCTCGAGCATGTTGGTCCGTGTCGTCACAAGTGTTTCGTATTCCTTCCTGGCCGCGTCTATGCGGTCGCCCATGGCCCTGAACTTGTCTTTGTACAGCTTCCACTGCTTCGAAAACTCTGCAAGAAGTTTGAGTATCTCCGATGCCGTCCGTTCCAGCTTGACGTTTTCGATGGTCTGGCGGATCACGGCGAGGACCGCGTAGAGCGTGAAGGGTGAACAGAGGATCACCTTCTGCCTCAAGGCTTCGTCCATGATCGTCGCGTCCGATTCCTGGATAAAGCCGTAAACCTGCTCGTTGGGGATGAACATAATGACGTAGTCCACGGTGTTCTCCGCGGGATTGATGTATTCCCGTGTTGTCACCTGCTTTATCATGACCTTCGTGTTCTTGAGAAGTTCGTCGCGATAGCGTTTCCTGTCATGGTCGCTCTCGGCGTCGAGATAGTGGGTGAAGTTGTCGAGGGGGAATTTCACATCCATATTGACCTTGAGGTCGTTGGGGAGAAAGAAGGTGAAATCGGGCCTCCCCGGTCCGTTCTCCAAGGTCGTCTGTTTGACGTAGTTGATGCCTTCGGCCATCCCCACAAGACGGATGATATCCTCGGCCATCCGCTCGCCCCACTCGCCCCTCTTCTTCGAGCTTGCCAGTGCGCGGCCGAGGTGCTCCGTCGTGTCCTTCAGCTTCGTTGTGACCTCTTCGTGCTTTTTGATGAGGGTGGTCACCTCGGTGATGCGCTCACCGCTTACCTTGCCCACCTCTTCGATGCGCCTCTGGACCTCCGTAAGGGTCTTGCCGATGGAGTCTATATTCCTGTCGATGAGGTCTTTCTTGCCTTCAAGCTCTTTCTTGCCCTCCGTCGTCTGGGACTTGAGCTTCTCCTCGGCAAGCTTCATGAAATCATCGGCGTATTTCCTGAATTCGTTCGTATTGGACGCGAGGGCGTCGAGGGAAAGGGCCTTGAAGGTCTCAGAAAGCTCCTTCCTTATGGCCTCGAAACGTTCCATCTCCTCCCTGAGGCGAAGGTCCAGCGTCTCGCACCTCGTCATGGCCTGTACCCTTGCTTCCCTCTCCCCGTCGAGCTCTGTCTGGAGCCTCACCACCTCGTCCCGGCCCTGCTGATGCTGCTGCCTCAGTTCGGCGACGACAGCCTCGGAGGACCCGGCCCTCGCCTCGAGCTCACTTTGCCGGGCACGCGCGCGGGAAGAAACGACAAGTGAAAAGACTATGCCGCCCAGCGCCGCTCCCACAACAAATGCGATGATCACCGGGAGGTAGATCACCAGATCACCTCGGGGCTCAGCACCCAGGCGATAATCCATCTTCCGTCGCCCGCCGGTTTCAGGCAGACAGTTCCCGCCGTTTTGAAGTCGATGATGGTCTTTCCGGCTTCGCCGAGGACGAGAAGGCCCAGCAGCCTGTCGAGAAAGGGAAGGTGGCCGACGATGGCCGTGTCCTTAGTCATGGCGTTGGCCCTGGCGACCCATGGCACCGGGTCATCGTTGGGAGACAGGCCCTTCTCCTCTGTGATGCCCGTCACGGGCCTTAAGGACTCCGTGAAGGCCTCGGCGGTCTGGGCCGCCCTCTTCTTTGTGCTGTGGATGATTGCGTCGAGGCTGACGTCCATGAAGGAGAGAAACTCTCCCATCCTCCGGGCGCTCCTGAAGCCATTGTCCGTAAGACCCCGTTCGGGGTCTTCCTCCTCGCGCTTCGCCTCGCCGTGGCGCACAAGATACAGCAACATTATCGCCCCTTCATTTTTTGTCGTTGTCTGGCGGCATACCGCCGCCGGGACTACATTATAATCTATTTCCTGCCCACAGGCATTATATAAAGGGTCTTCTCTCCGGCAGGCAGGTTGATGGCCTTGCTAACGGCTTCAGCATTGAAACCCGCCATGACGACCGTTCCCAGACCAAGGGGCACGCACTGCAGGTACACGTTCTGCGCGGCATGGCCCGCCTCGAGATACATCCAGTCGGCATTCGTTGCCCGGTCCTGCGCCCCGGCGATGGCAAGCACCGCCGGCGCCTTGCCTATCGGTGCCTGACCCGCCGCCTTGTAAAGCCAGCCCTTTGCGTCCCCTTCAGAGACGAGCACAAGTACGTGGCCCTTTGGCTCATAGCGGTACATGCCCGGTTTGAGACCTGTCACGTTCCCGACAAAAAGGTAGACGGTAAGGAAGTACTTCGCGCGGGCCGACGGCGCGGTCCTCAAGCCCCTTCCCGGCTCTGTTACGCCCTGGGCCGCGAAGAGCACCTGGGAGACCTCGGCCATCGACAGGGGAGAGTCCTTATAGACCCTCACCGACCGCCTCTCCTTCAACGCCTTCTCAACGGACACGGTCCCGTCGTATTTCGGCTCCGGCAGCTTTATCTGGACACCAGACCCCGCACCCTGCCCATACACCGCCGCCGATGATAGAAAAACAAGGCAAACAACCGCCATCAGACAAACGATGGACCTCATAGAACACCTCCAGAATAGTGTCGTTACCCTCACATGGTAATAAGTTTTCCACCCCTTTGCAACCTTTAAGGGACTCCCGCATCGGTGCAATACCCATTGACAATTCACCCCCCATGCTGTTATAACACTTACCTGCGGGGCTGTAGCTCAGCTGGGAGAGTGCTTGACTGGCAGTCAAGAGGTCGAGGGTTCGATCCCCTTCAGCTCCACCATTGAAAACCAAGAGCCGCTCGAAAGAGCGGCTTTTTTGTATTCCGGGCATGTTTCAGCGAAACACTCTGGGCATCTTCTCCACTGCGCTGGTTGTCCGCAGCGTCGTATCGCGCTATAATGATCGGGTCTCTAAACTATCACGGAGGGTATTGCTGTGAACCTGTCACCCTGGGAATATGACGACATGATACATATCGGGAAGGACTTCGCGAGCCACGAGGTTGTGGAGGCATACGACGCGAAGCATCGCCGCCTGCGCGACGTTGGGAAGGAGAACGAGGCTGTCATTACCGGGTTTGACCTAAGCGAAGACCATGTGGTCGCAGACATCGGGTGCGGCACCGGGGCCTTCGTCCTCATGGCGGCACGGCGTTGTGCGAAGGTGTTCGCCGTCGACATCTCCACGGCCATGCTGGACTATACGAGGGACAGGGCGGCGCGTGAGGGGATCACGAACATCGTGTACTGCAACGGCGGATTCCTCACCTACCGCCACGAGGGCGAACCCCTCGACGCCATTTCAACGAGCCTTGCCCTCCACCACCTGCCGGACTTCTGGAAGCACAGGGCCCTGCGCCGGATTAACGCTATGCTCAAGGAGGGCGGCAGATTGTACCTCATGGACGTGGTCTTCTCCGGCGAGGATTACGAAAGGGGGATCCCCGCATGGATCGAGAAGGTCCGCTCCGAAGCAGGCCCGGACATCGCACAGGACCTTATGGGCCACATACGCGACGAGCATTCCACCTTCACCTGGATAATGGAAGGGCTCCTCGAGAGGGCTGGTTTCCGGATCGATGACAGGATCGTCTCGGACGGCGCCATCGCCCGGTATTTCTGCACAAAGCTGCCCAACCGTGATTGACCGCATGACTCCGGGGGCTTTCCGGCAGTTCCTTCAATTGAAATGCCCGCCGCGGTTAAGACGTCGCGTCCTTAACGCGTAACATGTCAGATATCGGACACCACGGTGTCAACAAAGACTGCTGTCCGTCCGGCAGCGACGGGGATGCCGCATCTAACCACCCGAATTAACAGGTGTCTATAAAGGCATGGTTCTTGCTATACGTTTCCTGTTTCGATCCTTTGAGGGCTTACGGAGGGAACATGGGACAGAAAGCTTTCAGACACACATCTTTGATAACCGTTCAGCCGGCACATGAAAGGAGTCCTCTCGCCTGTGCCTCTCGCTATTGTGTCCTTACGGACCCCCGCATGTCCCTTGACCCCGACGCTGCAGCTTCGTTAGACATTGTCGACCAATCGGCATGCGAGTTTCGGGATTACTGCAACCATCTTTACTATATTGACGGCAGGTGCAACTGTCTCTGGTCCTGGACAAAAACGGCAGGTCTTGTCCTGCCTGTTTCTGCATAAGATATAACAACGTCTTCTTTACATTCACGTCTGTGTGATGTAATGTGTTCGTTATGTTTTTCAGGAGGTGCAAATGAAAACGGGGAATGTTTCACAAGGCAGAGTATTCCACCCGCAAACCAGGTCGCCGCACGAAGACAAGACAGCGGAAAGGAAACAAGGCCCGACCCTCGAGGAAAAGGTTGACCTTTCAACGAAGGGAGCGCGCGTCGTGCCGGGCGTGACAACCTCATACGATGACGTGCTAGACCTGCTCTACGGTATTGATTTCAGCCGGTTCAAGGACGTCGAGTGGATGTCCCGGGACGGTTCCTCGAAACTGATGGAACTCCTGCAAACCTGACACAACCCCGTGGTTGACGGGCAGAGACCCGGTACCCCGTATTTTGGCGCACGCCGGCCCCGCCGGAACTCCCCACCGATCCCGGCCGTCTTCAAAACACTTTTTCGTTATCTTCCGCGTCCTCAACAGGGCATCGGAAACGTATTCGCATTAACAACTTCGGCCTCTTTCCTGGAGGATAGGGGTCAGCCTCGTTGCCGAACCCCCTGTCCATCCATCGAGATCTCTAATATCATGTCCGATTCTCAGCGCAAAACCGGTCTTGAGGATCCCCTCCACGAGTTCCGGTTCGTCTCCGGTCTCGCTGCCCCTGCCGGTCTTGCCGTCAGGGGAGGTGTAGAATGCGCAGGGGCAGTCTTCGGAATCTGACTCCTTAACATTAATTTAACACCCGCTTAACGTCTGCTTAATTAAAAACCGTTAATCTTGGTTCAGCAACAGTCAATCCAAATACAGGGAAAGGAGGAAAGAACCCACGTATCTTCACTATCATTACAACTATTTGAAGGAGGCAGGAATGAAGAAGTTATTATTGGCCCTGATTGCAGTCGCCTTGATTATTCCGGCGGTTGGCAACGCGGGCAGCGTATCGAGCAGGTATGACGTTACGTTCGGTGGTTTCGTGAAATACGACCTTGGTTACTCAACACAAAACTCGCACGCGGATCCTTCTTATGCGTACAGAAGCAGCACGTCCGACCGGGCGATCCTCGCCGACGAGTACGGCAACACTTATATGACCGGCGCAGAGACCCGCTTCAACTTCCTTGTCAAGGGTCCCGAGCTCTGGGGCGCGAAGACGAGCGCCTTCATCGAGGGAGACTTTCGCGGCACGACGACGGGCAACCAGCATGGCGGGTTCCAGCTCCGGCATGCGTGGATGAAGATGAATTGGCAGTCCTCCGAGTTGCTTGTCGGTCAGGCCTTCCAGCAGTGGGGCATGCCGTACTATGCCGCGCAGATCGGCGCCGACGACTTCAAACAGTACCTCAAGGGCATCCGAACCCCCCAGATAGCCTACCGGTTCTTCCTGGGAAAAGAGTTTAACGCCATGTTCGGCCTCACCTCCGCCACGGAGTGGTCGGGCGCAAGCAGTATCCGCCAGTACAATGACGGCTATGCCAGGAGCTCCTGGCCGGGCCTTCAGGGCGAGATCGCTTACTGGACGGACCGCTGCGGGAAAATTGGTTCCAACAACCTTAAATTAGGCCTCGGCGCCTACTTCGGCAGGGACAAGGAGCACTACACCTCGGGCGCGGAGTACAAGGACAGCACGATCAATGCCTGGGTCACAGCGTTCCGCTACTCCATTCCCATTGTCCCCGAGAGACAGGGAAACAAGGCTATGTCCGTGCTCCTCAACGGAAACTTCTTTATCGGGCAGAACGTCGCAGGGAACAACTGGATGGGCTCATCGGGCCCGAGCAACGGTTCCTACATGAGACCGGACAACGATGCGGCGGCGCCGACGGCATTCGGGCTTCGCTCTCAGGTTTCCTGGTGGATCACCAACAACCTCTGGGTCAACGGCATGTACGGTTACCTGAAATACAACTACAGCGAGTGGGCACGCACGAACAACGCAGCGGCCCGCGACAAGATCAACATGTCACAGACCTTCGCCGCGAACCTCCTCTGGGATGCGAACCAGTCAATCAGGTTCGGTCTCCAGTGGATGAGGATGTTCACCCATTACAACGGTGTCGGCCAGGGCACCGGCGTAGGTTCGGGTTTCGCCGGCTCAAGCG
>Ga0351950_1056_pt1 | contig 17396 bp, 19 predicted proteins | sample BONcelT113001H13_FD_206835 | JGI IMG/M metagenome (GOLD analysis project Ga0351950, IMG submission 206835) | Enriched cells from coal bed in the Powder River Basin, Montana, United States - BONCAT cells T11 rep3 HSBNCT.T11.300.1.H13 ...
ATAACGTTATGACCAGCATCGTAAAATTTCAACGTGAATTTTTCGAACACGGCATTTCACACCTCAAACCCATGGTGCTCAGAGACGTTGCTGAAGATATCAGCATGCATGAATCGACCATCAGTCGGGTCACCAACAACAAGTATGCCTACACCCCGCAAGGTATTTTCGAACTCAAATTCTTTTTTAACAGTTCCATTAATTGCGCAAACGGCGAAACCATGGCATCAGCCAGCGTTCAGGAAAAAATCCGTGAAATCATCGATCATGAACCACCCCAGAAACCCTACAGCGATCAATTGATCGCCGAAAAACTGGCTGCCCGCGACATTAACATCGCCAGACGTACCATCGCCAAATACAGGGAGATACTGGGCATTCTCCCGTCAAGCAAACGCAAACAATTTTAAGGGAGGCACTCACTATGCAAGTATCGGTTACCTTTAAAAACCTGGACCCCTCCGAACATCTTAAAACTTATGTAAAAAATAAACTGGACAAGCTCGATAAACTGCTTGACAACCCCGCGGAAGCCAATGTGGTTCTGTCTGTTGAAAAAATAAGACATATCGCCGAAATCAAACTCACCGGAGACCGCCTTAATGTCAACTGTCGTGAAAAGACCAACGATATGTATTCCTCCATCGACATGGCCCTTGACAAACTGGAAAAACAGATTAAAAAGAACAAACAGAAAATTCAAAAGCATCGCAAGGGCGACCGTTCGGAGATCCGGGAACAAAAGGAAATGACCGAAGATCTCATTTCGCCTGCAGCCACCGATGCCGCCACGCCGCGTATTCGGACCCAGAACATAGAATACAAACCTATGGACATTGAAGAGGCAAGCATGCAAATCGAACTGACCCCGGATAATTTTCTTGTGTTCACCAATTCAATGACAAACCGGGTCAATGTTCTTTACAAGCGCAAAGACGGCGACCTGGGACTGATTCAGCCGATGGGATAGAAATCGGACAAAACAGCAAACATCTCATGATGTCTTCGTCATGCCATCACAAAAGGTTTAGATGAAAATTCTCGATTTTCTCCACCGGGAGACCATTATCCCGAATCTGAAATCAACCGATAAGAAAGGGGTTCTGGAAGAACTGTCTCTGCCGGTGGCCGGTATTACCGGCATTTCCCACGGCGAGCTTGTCAAGGTTCTTGTACAGCGGGAGCATCTCGGCAGCACGGGCATCGGCGGCGGCATCGGCATTCCCCACGGCAAACATAAAAACCTGACATCACTGATACTGGGGGTCGGATTACGTCGAGGGGGCGTAAATTTTGACGCCATAGACGAAAAGCCGACCCAAATCTTTTTTCTGCTTCTGGCGCCGAATGATTCCACGGGCCTGCATTTAAAACTGCTGGCCCGGATATCGAGAATGCTCAAGGAAAAATCGTTTACAGCGTGCCTGCTTGATGCCGGAGACGTTGATGAGGTGCTTGAATGCATCGAGGCGGTAGACGAAACATTTTAAAACACCGGAATCAAAGCGCCCGCAACAGATATAACCTGTAAAAGCCGGCCCTGACCGATATGCCGGCCATGATCGTCGTAAATCGTGAAAAAACTAAAAATCGTTATCATTACGGGACTTTCTGGTTCCGGGAAAAGCATCGCCCTGGCGGCTTTTGAAGACGCTGGTTTCTACTGCGTTGACAATATGCCTGTCCAGCTGCTGCCGAAATTTCTCGAACTGCCTTTAAAAACCGATACGGATATCAAGGGCTTGTCGTTTGTTATGGATCTGCGGGAAAAAGGTTTTTTAACCGGTTATCCCGGCGTGTTCGAGGAGTTGCGACAGAAAGGGTATCGGTTCGACATTATTTTTTTAGAAGCCGAACAGGCCGTTCTCATCAAGCGCTATAGCCAGACCCGGCGAACGCATCCCCTGGCCCAGGACAGGCCGCTGATCGACAGCATCCGTGAGGAAAAAAGGCTTCTTGAACCGTTAAGGGCTATTGCTTCTACTATTATCGACACGTCGGAATATAATGTCCATGATCTTAAATCCACGATATTTAAAATCGCCCAGCAGAGTGTGGTCACAACCGTAATGCGGGTGGAGATCATCTCCTTCGGATTCAAGCACGGCAACCCGCGGGAAGCCGACATGGTCATGGATGTCCGTTTTCTGGATAACCCTTTTTTCATACCCCCCCTCCAGGCCCTTGACGGCAGGGACGGGCATGTGCGGGATTTTGTTTTATCGAATCCCGTTTCGCAGGAATTTTTAGGGAAATTTTTTGAATTGATTGACTTTTTGATGCCGCTGTATGAAAAAGAGGGAAAAGCGTATTTAACCATTGCCGTCGGATGCACGGGCGGCCGTCACCGATCGGTGGTGATGGCCGATGCGCTCTATACGCATATCAGCAGGCCGGGCAGGCCGACTTACCTGACCCACAGGGACGTCGACTTAAAATCATAAATCAACAAGACGTAAGTTCAAGGAACGTTTGAATGACGGGTATTATTATTGTCACGCACGGACAATTGGGCGATGTATTGATTGAGACTGCCGGGATCATTTTGACCACAAAACCCGATGCGCTGGTCTCCGTATCCATTGATCTGAAAGAAGACGCTGAAAAGCTGAGAAAAAAAATACATGACGCCATCAAGGCCGTCGGCACACAGAAAGGTGTCCTCATCTTAACCGACATGTTCGGTGGAACACCTTCCAACCTGAGTTATTCCTTTCTGGAAGAAGGCCGCATCGAGGTGCTGTCCGGCGTCAATCTGCCGGTGCTGATCAAAGCCATCAATATCAGGCATAAGGAGACGGACCTTCACCGGATGGCTGAGATTATTGAAGAGTACGGGAAAAAAAGCATCTCCCTGGCAAGCGCCATCCTCAAAGGCAATAAACGCGGTTAACATGCAGCCATTGCCCATCACACCCATGACGGGAAACCATATCGAGCCGGTGCTTGCCATTGAACAGTCTTCCTTTTCCAGTCCCTGGGGGAAACCGGCGTTTTTCAGCGAGCTTGCATGCGCGCATTCCCGCAATTATGTTCTTCCCGGTTCGACACTGCCGGATGTGAACGTGCAAGGGATTGTCGCATATACCTGCATGAGGGTAGTCCTGGATGAAATTCACCTCATGAAAATCGCCGTTGCGCCGGCCTGCCGGCGACTTGGCATTGCATATCGATTTTTAAGGGACTGTCTGAATCTGACGGCCCGTCAGGAGATAAGATCCGCTTTTCTGGAGGTGCGATCGTCCAACATCGCGGGGCTTTGCCTGTATCGGAAACTCGGATTTGAAACCATTGGAAATAGACCGGGCTACTACCCCGATTCAGGGGAAGCCGCGATCATCATGAAAAAAACTTTTTATAGGAGGAAACCATGACGATAAAACTTGCGATAAACGGACTGGGCAGAATCGGAAGGCTGGTTTTCCGGGCTGCACTAAAACGGCCGGATATTGAAATCGTGGGGGCCAATGATTTGATGGATCCAAAAACCGTTGCGCACCTGCTGACCTATGATTCGGTTCATGAAAAACTCGATATTCCCATCACGCCCGGGGAAAAATCCATCGCTGTAAACGGCAGAACCATTAATATCTATGCTGAAAAAGACCCCGCAAACCTGCCATGGAAAAGTCTCGGCGCGGATATCGTGGCCGAATGCACCGGGCTGTTCCGGGACAGAGCCGGTGCGTCCAAACATCTGACGGCCGGCGCCCGTAAAGTTATTGTTTCCGCACCGGCGACCGATCCGGACATCACCATTGTTCTTGGCGTCAATGCCGAAGCGTATGAACCTGACAAACACCATATCATTTCCAATGCATCCTGCACCACCAACTGCCTTGCGCCGGTGGCCAAAGTCATCCACGAAAAATTCGGTATCGTCTGCGGCCTGATGACCACCATTCATTCCTACACCGGGGATCAGAGACTCTTAGACGCTCCGCACAAGGACCTGCGGCGTGCGCGTGCAGCCGGACTTTCCATGATTCCCACCACAACCGGCGCCGCAAAGGCCGTGGGCCTTGTTTTGCCCGAACTAAACGGCAGACTCAACGGCCTGTCCATCCGGGTGCCGACCCCCAACGTATCCCTTGTGGATCTTGTGGTTAATGTAAAGGCATCCGGCATGACCACCGACGATATCAACAGCGCCCTTCGGGAGGCATCCGAAACCGATCTTAAAGGGATTCTCGGATACAGCGAAGCCCCACTGGTATCCAAGGATTTCAATGGTTCAACGCTATCCTCCATTGTGGATGCGCCAACGACATATGTTATTGATAATATGGTCAAGGTTCTGTCCTGGTACGACAATGAAGCCGCGTATTCGGAACGGATGGTGGATCTGGCGGAACGTATCGGCCGCATGTTTTGACATCTTCCGGTATGACCGGCACTCCGAAACTTAACTCCCGTGACAAGAGGTCATAAGATACAAGGAGCACGAGCGATGAATCAACGCACCCCCCTGATCGCCGGCAACTGGAAAATGTATAAAACCGTCGGACAGGCGACAGATGCGGCCCGGCGACTGGTTGCCGCCGGCGGCGGCGTCACGCACACCGAGGTAATGATCGCCCCTGCGTTTACCGCCCTTTCCGCGGTATCGGCCGTTCTTGCGGATTCCGATATTTACATGGGCGCGCAAAACATGTTCTGGGCGTCCGAAGGGGCGTTTACCGGAGAAATTTCCGCATCCATGCTGACCGATGTCGGCTGCCGGCATGTCATTATCGGCCATTCGGAAAGAAGGCATCTTTTTGGCGAGTCCGATGACCTTATTGCCAGAAAAGTAAAGGCCGCCCTTGACGCTGATCTGATACCTGTATTGTGCGTGGGCGAGACCGAATCCGAGCGGGAAACAAAAAAAACATTTTCCATTCTTGACAAACAGGTGGAAAGCGGTTTAAAAGACTTGATTCCGGAAGCGGGCCGCGAACCGGTGATCGCTTATGAACCGGTATGGGCCATCGGAACAGGAAAGACCGCGCAACCGGAACAGGTCGGGGAAGTCCATTCCTTTTTAAGGGATTTGATTGCGCGACGATTCGGGGAAGCGCTTGCCGGAGCTATCCGTATCCTTTACGGTGGAAGCGTAAAACCGGAAAATATTTCCGCGTTGATGTCGCTGACGGATGTTGACGGCGCGCTTGTGGGAGGCGCGAGCCTGGATCCTGAAATATTTACAAGGATTATTAACTTTTAACTAAACGAATCTGAAAGCAAATAATGACTGTACTCATTGGAACCGTTCACGTTATTGTATGTCTTGCGCTGATCATGATCGTGCTTCTGCAAACCGGCAAGGGTGCGGATATGGGTGCGGTGTTCGGCGGTGCCGGCAGCCAGACGCTTTTCGGGAGCACGGGGGCCACGACCTTTCTGGGAAAACTGACCACCGGTGCGGCGATTGTGTTCATGCTCACTTCGCTCAGCCTGGCGTATATGTCTAAAAGCAGCGAAAGATCGGTTGTTTCGGATATAAGAACAACGGCCCCGCAACTACCTGAAACGGTTCCGGCGCCAGGCGCCCCAATTCCCGATACTGATCCGGCGGCACCACCGTCTGCTTCTGTTGCATCGGAAGTAATGCCGCCTGTTGCTCCGGATACTGCTTCACCTGAGGTCCCCGCCGAAGACAGATCGACGACAACGCCGGATGTTGTTACAGATACTGCTCCGGAGACAATTGCGGATACGGATGAAGCAGAAACAGGTCGATGAGTTTTCGTAAAAACTAAAGGTGCGCGATTTTGCCGAAGTGGTGGAATATGGTAGACACGCTATCTTGAGGGGGTAGTGGGCGACGCCCGTGCCGGTTCAAGTCCGGCCTTCGGCACCACATCAAAAAAAGCCGTAAATCCATCTATAATGGATTACGGCTTTTTTAACCTTTTTATAATGCCGCGGAAACAATCATGACTCAAAACAGGATCACAGCCGCACAAAATGGCTTCCCGGGCATCAGGATCTGCTGGAAACACATGGTGTTTTACGCTGTCAAACTCCCGTTGATTTTTATTACCATTCCCATCGGGTTTCTTTTTGATTTTCTGATTACCTTCCCATACGCCATACTTTGCATCATTGACGCCCGAATAAAAGCCAAGGACTAAAACATAGCGGCGGACATTGACAAAATTTTTCCTGCCGATCCGCTGATCCCTCCGAATGCACCTCACTTATTTATGATTGAGTTTCGAAATAATACATTTCTGGAGTTTATTAAGATCAATGGATGTAAATTTGATCCCCACGCCTCCCTCGGTGATGCGAACGGTTTTTCCGGATGCGGAAAGGGACAGATCAGACGATTTCGAACTCGGATCAAAGTTTATGGTGATGGCGACCACTGTGTTCAGCGGAACGTGGTCTTTGGTCAGGAATAACATGCCGCTCGAACCAAGATCGCCCACTCCTCCTCGAGTAATTATTTCACATTTTGATTTCGTGCAGAACGTATCGGAGTATGTGACAATTGCCTCTGTTTCAGGCCAAACCGGACTGCGTGTCACTTTACGAGAATTATCGTTTATCATAGACACTCCCTTTTCAGCGCAACAATAATTTTCTTTCAAACGGCGTAGCCGCTGGAACCGGAGACGATCCGATACTATAGCGATATCCCGGATGTATCGCTGACCTGAAGTATTGCATCAAGCCCGCCCTGCCTGACTAGCGCCGCCAGGTCATCATACCCACCGATGTGATCGCTTTCAATAAATATCTGGGGAACCGTCCGGCGACCGTTGCTTCTGCGGATTGATTCATCTGCCAATACCGGATCGTCGTCAACAAAGAATTCCTCATAGGACACTCCTTTAGCATCCAGCAGTTTTTTTGCCAAATGGCAGAAAGGGCATATTCTTGACGAATAGATTTCGATTTTCATAATTAATTTTTCCTACTATCATAAATCTTCAAAGGATGAAACAAAAATTTGCCATTTTTCTCTGAATTGGTCAATGGGAATGCTATCTAAAGTTCTGAGTTCAAGGGTCGGGCCCTTCAGGTTGAAACGGACATCCGTAAACAGAGTCGTCATGTGATACAAAAAAGCATCAAAAGATCGATCACGGTTAAGATGAAAAGGAACATTTTCGCCCAGCACTTCGGCTGCCAGTGCGAAACGGATCAGACGATCGATCAGTTGTTCCGCTGAATTCAGACGCTCATTGCAACACGGCGGCAACCCGCATCGCATCGGGTCGGTATTGTCCCAGATTTCGCGGCGCTGGGGAGACATCCTAAAATCAACTGATGTTGCCATTTCGCACAGTCGGTAAAACAGACGGAGCAATTCAGAAATACCGGCAATCCTGACATGCAAGTGAATGGATGCGGTCCCTTTCATCATTTCAAGACCCCGCGTGCCTGTTCGTTTCAGCCGGTCATGCAGCAGGCGATATCGTGGAGATATCAGGCACAAGGGGGCATGCGCGCGGCCGGGAGCAAAACCGCGTGCTTCATAAACGATATGTAATTGGTTTCGAATCAGTGCGTTCGTCTGTGCAATAAAAGAAAGAAAATCGTCTATTCCGCCCGCATCAATCGCCTTTAGAGGCGGGCTGTTGTATTCGATCTGTCCGCCGGGTTCAAAGGCAATGTGAATCCCATTAGACGATACAAAATCCAATCCGTCGGCACGCATCCCCATGCTTGCCAAAAAACGATACATTCGCGTCATATCATCAAGGTCCATAATGCGGGCGGGTAAAAACTCATACTCGATCCCGTAGGTACGATGCCCCACGCCGTCAATTTTTGACAAAATATCAATATATTGCCGGACAAATGACGCTGCAAGCGAATCAAAAAGGTGTCTATTGGATTCCGTCATAAAAAGAACTTCAACAATCCTAAAAAAAGAATTATTCCCGGAAAAACGTTTCATACCACAGGGAAAAAACAACAATGGAAAACAATTGATCCGCCGCTGAAACCAGCGTATCCGGTCCCGCACCGTCCGCGGTTGCCTGCCCCGACAATGCTTTGATAGCGTCCGGATTCAATATCCCATGCCTGGCGATCATGTCATCATAAAGAATGTCGCAAAAAACATCCGGCAGATCCTGTCTTTCCAGAAGCCAGTCCGTCAGGGGAATGGTAAACGGCTGTTTGCGCCGCATCGCTGTTTTGCGGTCGATGATACCGTGTTTTAAATAGGCAAAACGGCAGATAAATTTTTCCTGTTGTTTTAATAGATCAATCTTGAAATTGACCGGCAGCGTTGCCGCGAATTCCGCCAGGCGGAAATCCAGCAGCGGTGTCCGGGCTTCAAGGCCATGGCGCATGGATAATCGGTCCAGCCGCAACACCACGTATTCCGGCAAACGCATGCGGCATTCAAAGGCAATCATTTGGTTGACCGGATCTTCGACACCCGTCAATACCGGCCTGGCATCCTCGGGCATGGGATCGCCCAGACTCGTGCAACCGGTTAACCGCCGGATCTGATCCAAAGAAAACAGTGTCTCGGTCCGAATATAACGCCTTACAGGATCAATTGGCACGTTGGATAAAAAAGATTCCAGCTCAGGATACGCATCCAGGCAGGCTTGCTGCTGTTGGCGGGTCATTTGCGGAAACCGTGACACGGCGGCTTCAATGACAAATTTACGGTATCCGCCGAAAATTTCATCAGCGCCCTCCCCTGTAAGGACGACTTTAAGCTGACGGGCCGCCATATCGCATACAAGATCCGTGGGTATTACCGTTCCAAGGGAAATCGGCTCCTCCAATGAATGGACAATCCCGGGAAGCAGATCCAGATGTTCCTTCCGGCATGTCCGGGAAAAAAGCCGGGCCGATCCAAAGGATTCCGGCATGCTTTTCGTAAAATCAACGACCGATGGCAATTCATTGTAACGATCATCTTCAAAACCGATGGTAAAAAGTCGGATATCCGGCTGTATCCGTCCCACCGATGAGGAAACTGCGGAGGAATCGATGCCGCCGCTGATCAAACACCCTACCTCGACATCCGACCGCATGCGGATCCGAACCGCGTCTGAAAAGATCGCCTGAAACGCATCCGCCGCATCATCAACGGTTATTTTGTTATCAATCTGATCCAGCCGGTATTCCCAGTACCGACGAATCTGGTGCGTGCCGGTATCAAGGTCATACATCAGATAACTGCCCGGCGGCAGTTTATATACCCCTTTAAAAAGAGTTTCGCCGCCCGGCACGTAACGGTAGGTAAAATAGGTGGCGAGCCGGGCGCGATTCAATTCCTTTTTAATACCGCTGCCGGCGATCAGCGGCTTTATCTCCGATGAAAAGACAAGGCCGTTATGGTCAAAGGTGTAATATAAAGGCTTGATGCCGAATCGGTCACGAAAGAGCAGCAGCCTTCGACGCCCGGGGTCATAAATGGCCCCCGCATACATGCCGTTTAAATCATTTAAAAAATCAAGACTTCTGACACGATACAAATGGAGGGCGACTTCAATATCGCCTTTGGATACAAAGGGTTCGTTTAAAACCTGCCCGCGGAGTTCGAGGTAATTGTATATTTGTCCGTTGCAAACAATGGCGGTCTGGTCTGCCATGCACTTTAGCGGCTGCATTCCGGTTTCAAGATCTAAAATTGAAAGACGGACAAACCCCAGTCCCACATTTGCCCCTGAAGTCGAATAGACCTCCTGACGCCGGTCATCCGGACCCCGATGACACTGCAAATCATTCATTGCACGAAGACGTCGGCTAATATCATCGACTGACAACGAGGAAGAAACGATCCCGCAAATACCGCACATTTTAACATCATCCAAAAAAAGAGGGAATCAACACACCCGATGCATCACTTTTTGCTGAAAACAGTAAATATAAATATCATATAAGGATTACGAAAAGGTATTTCATGATGAATCACCTGTCAATATGATCAGGAAGCTTCTGTCAAGAAAAACAACTTTTTGATTACGCGATGCCCTACCTCGGACAGATTATTTACTCCCTACATAACCTCCTTTCCGAATTGACAAACCCTTCTGAAAAACAGATGATACGGAATAAGATATTTTTAACATGCGGATCGATTGTTTCAAAATGACTTCAGCATCCATAACATTGCCATTATTCAGGATTTCATCGGAAAACAAATCAGGGGTCGAATCCGATCCGGTGAAAGGGAAACAAACCCTTAAGGATACGTCATCCGATGAATACGGTTTTTTGCTGTGCCGCCAATGCGGGCAAGTGATCACCCATTGTTCCGCGCAGATAGCGGTAGAAGGCCAACACGCGCATACATTTGCCAATCCCCATGGCATTGTATTTGAAATCGGCTGTTATAAATCCGCGGATGGATGCGATCCCATGGGCCCTTCATCCGCCGAGTTCAGCTGGTTTCCTGGTTATTATTGGCAAATCGCGGTCTGTCGTTGCTGCCGGATTCATCTTGGCTGGATCTTTTCAGGGAATCGTGCGGATTCTTTTTTCGGACTGATTATCGACCGCCTGATTCTGCCCGGCAGAACAAAAATGTAAATCATTTATGCAAATAATTTTTATTGACTTTGAATAAATCGTCAGTTATATTATTAAATTTTTTACGGTTGCTGATATAGGAATCGGTATAAACAGTAATCGTTTAACCTGAAGGATATGCGAAGCAGCCCCCCCTCTCAATTCCGGTTGGAGGGGCGTTTTTTTTATATTCGGGATTGATCGTTCCAAATATAAATGGTTTTGACATTATTAACAAAACATGTGCTGGGAAAAAATGAATACGGATATTCAAAAAGTAAGAAATATAGGTATCAGTGCACACATCGATTCCGGTAAAACCACATTGACCGAACGGATTCTCTTTATGACCCGGCGCATCCATCGGATCCATGAGGTCAGGGGAAAAGACGGCGTCGGCGCCACCATGGATTCCATGGAACTGGAAAAAGAGCGGGGTATTACCATTGCGTCGGCCGCCACCTACTGCCAGTGGGGGGATCACGAGGTCAATATCATCGACACGCCCGGCCATGTCGACTTCACCATCGAGGTGGAGCGGGCATTGCGGGTGCTGGATGGGGCCATTCTTGTCTTGTGCGCGGTGGGCGGCGTTCAGAGCCAGTCCATCACCGTGGACCAGCAGATGAAGCGTTACCGCGTGCCCTGCATCGCCTTTGTCAACAAATGCGACCGCAGCGGAGCTGATCCTTTCCGGGTCATCGCCCAGCTCCGGGAAAAATTGCATCATAATGCCGTTGCCCTGCAGATACCCATCGGCCAGGAAGCCGGTTTTGAAGGCGTCATCGATTTAATTTCAATGAAAGCCGTCTATTTTGACGGTGATTACGGCGATGCTGTAAGAATAGAAGCCATCCCGGCCGATCTGCTGGATCTTGCCCGTGAAAAGCGTGATATCCTGATTGATGCCGCCTCCATATTTTCCGATGAGCTGACAGACGCAGTGCTTGAGGAGACAGAGATTTCCGAACGCATGCTCTTGGCCGCCGTCCGCACCGGCACCCTGAAACGGGAAATAACGCCGGTTCTGATGGGCTCCGCCTATAAAAATAAAGGCATTCAGACCCTGCTCGATGCCGTCACCCGTTTTCTGCCCTCCCCGATGGACGTTTCCAATATCGCCATGGACATCGATGATCCCGAAAAACAGATCATCCTGTCCGGCAAAGCTGATGATCCCCTTGTTGCACTGGCATTTAAACTCGAAGACGGGCATTACGGTCAGCTCAGCTATATCCGGCTGTACCAGGGTATGCTGAAAAAAGGTGATGTCGCCGTTAATATGCGCAACCGTCAAAAAATCAAGGTTGGCCGGATTGTCCGCATGCACGCGGATCAGATGGAAGACGTGGAACGTATCTCAGCGGGCTATATCGGCGCCTTTTTCGGGATCGACTGTTCCTCCGGCGACACCTTTGCCGCACCGGGACTCAATCTTTCCATGACATCGATGTTTGTTCCGGAACCGGTGATTTCCCTTGCCATCAAGCCCGTCAACCTGCAATCCGAAAAGAACATGACCAAGGCGTTGAGCAGGTTTACCAAGGAAGATCCGACATTCCGAGCGTTTACCAACGAGGAGACCAACGAGACCATTATTTCGGGAATGGGCGAGCTCCATCTTGAAATCTACCTTGAACGCATGAAGCGGGAATACCAGTCCGACATCATTTCGGGCGAACCCCGCGTGGCGTACAGGGAAACCATATCCGCCAGAAGCGAATTTGATTATACCCATAAAAAACAGACCGGCGGCTCCGGTCAGTATGGTCGGATCAGCGGTTATCTGGAACCGGCGCCGGATCAGGATTTTATTTTCGAAAACAAGGTCACCGGCGGATCGATCCCGACCCAGTTCATCCCTGCATGTGAAAAAGGATTCAAGGCATGCCTTGAAAAAGGCCCCTACATGAAATATCCCGTCACGGGGATAAAGATCGTCATCAATGACGGGGCTTCCCATACCGTTGATTCCTCGGATATCGCTTTCCAGGCGGCGGCCCGCGGATCTTTTCAGCAGGGGTACGTAAAAGCCTCCCCTATTCTGCTGGAGCCGATAATGAAGGTGGTCGTGGAAACACCGGGCGAATTCCAGGGCAATGTAATGGGATCCATGAATCAGCGCCGCGGCATCATCATCGGGGCCCATGATGTGGGGTATACGACCGTTATCGAAGCCCGGGTCCCTTTAGCGGAAATGTTCGGATATGCCACCGTTCTGAGGTCTTTAACCCAGGGCAAGGCACAGTTCACCATGGAATTCGACGCATACAAGCAGGTCCCGAAATCCGTACTGGACAAGCTTCGGGAAAAAGAGGAGAAAAAGATCAAAACCGGTACATGAACGGATTACAAACGGTTTTGACCATCGGCATGCGTCAGGGGTACCCCACTATCGGATGACAAGGAGCGTTTTGATGATTAAAAAACAACTTATTTTAAAAGATCCCTTGAAATTTTTAAACAGCAGCCAGAAACAGATCGCTGCCACAGGCGGATTCGGCGCCGTTATCGCACGGCCCGGTGTAGGAAAAACCGCCTTTCTCGTTCAGATCGCCCTGCGCGCGATGCTGACAGGAAAAAAAGTCCTTCATATCAGCGTTCAGGATCCGGTCGACAAAGTGAACTTATGGTATATCGAACTTTTTCAAAAAATCACCGCCTCGTTTCCACCTGACCAGCAGGCCGGATTGTGGGAAGAGCTGTTGACCCGACGGTTTATCATGACATTTGAAACCGAAAGTTTCAGTTTCGAAAAACTTCAGCATCGCGTCACGGAGCTCAAGACCCAAAATGTTTTCGTTCCCGATATGATCATTATTGACGGGCTGACCATAGATGCCGCCATGTACCCGAAACTGAACCGACTGAAATCATTTGCCGGGGAAAATGCCATCAACTTCTGGTTTTCGGTGGGTCGTCACGACCGGGAAGCCTGTGATATCCTGGATGTAGCGGATGAATTCGGCGATGATTTCAACGTCCTTTTCAATCAGATCCTCTGGATGGTTCCGGAAAAAACGCGGATTCTGGTCAAACAATATGCGGACCGTCAGACGGATGAGGGCGACAGGCCTCTTGTCTGCCTTGATCCATCCACCATGCTGGTTCAGGAGGAAAATTCCATATCACCCGAATAGCGGCTGTATCCGACAACCGGATTGATCCTTGACGGATTTCATTACCAGCTTCAGGCGGTTGGGTATATTGTTTTTGCTGCTGAATCCTTTTCCGCCCCTTTCCGAAACCTGTTAGCCTGCCCGGAAATCCAACACATCGGCTTTTTTTGCATAATCATTTGCCGGTTTTTCAATCGGCCTCACGTTCTTATGTATTTATAATTCCGTAATACCAATAAATTAGCAACATCCGGCTTCCCATCTTTTAAAAAAGTATCCATGTCAACAGATTTATTGTATTGTAATGCATATATAACGATGATAAAAAATATGTGTTAAATTTTGTACCTTTAAATGCATATGCCGCATCCGGGAAGACCTTGATCATTTAAAAAACATATTACCGGCCGACGCCTCCGGCTAAACCGCATCTGATTGTCGGAATTCATCAACTGCTTGACATCACATAAAAACCCTTAACTTATACAACAAGGAGAGGTTAAAAATGGACCGTAAACCACTAGGTGTCTTGTTATTGTTATGTTGCTTCTCGGTTTTGCTGATCATGCCGGCGCATGGCGCGGAAAAACCAAGTTGTGCGTTCTTATTGCTCCATGTGGATGAGGGTGCCACGGCTATTGGTGAATCCGAAGGAAGATCCCTTACCAGACGGTTCACGGAAGCATTGGATTTGTTCGATGTCTATGATGTCATCCCTTTTGACGACATGAACAGAACCATTGCCATGCGCAAAGGCCTCGGTGCGGACCCCTGTGCCAACCTCTCATGCGCGGTTGAATATGGAAAACTGCTCAACGCGGATTATGCGATTTATGGTATTTACGGTCATATCGAAAGCGTGTATTCCATCGAAACCATCCTTGTCGACGTTGAAAGCAGCCAGGAAATCAAGCACGTGGTCACAGATTATAAAGGGGATCACCAGGGATTTACCGAAAAAGTTCCATTGGAAAACCTCAAGACCCTCCTGGGCGTGCCGGTTCTTCCTCCGGGCGCGGAAGCGGCCTATGATAAAAAGTACACAGACGATGCCGCACCCGAGAAAAAATCCGGCGCTGAAAAATCGTTCCGTTTCGGCCCCCGCCTCGGATTGGTTGCCAGTGATGACGGCGTTGAGTTGGGCGTCGGCATCGAATTGCGACGTAACAACCTGTCTTTTAAAATTATGGGAAATGACGCAGGCATCGGCGGCTCCCTTTCCTATTATTTAAATATAGCGGGCAACAGCCCTTATCTATCCGTTGTGGGTGCCTATTATGATGATAAAAACAAAGGACTGACGGAAATCGGTCGTATTTACGGGTTGATGCTCGGTTATCGCCTAATGGTTATAAATGAAAACATGGATGTATGCATCGGTCTCGGCGCGGCATATGTTGACTGGGATCACCGTCAGCGGGATGGTTCGATAAAAAGCGATCAAGAGATCATCCCCGTGGGCGAACTGACTTTCGGATACATGTTTTAGATAACCCCGCAGCTAACGAAAGTTCGTTGCTTTAAAAAAGGCCGTGAAGCGGCGTGAACAGCTTTTTACGAAGTCTTCAGGATCTATTGTCGAGCACTTCCCGGACCAAAAACGCCAATTGCTGGAAGGTCAGAGGTTTGAGCATGAAGGCCTTTACGCCGATGCGGGCTGCGGCGTTTTGGTCGATCTGGGGATTGTATCCCGTGCAGATGACAATGGGGATGTCCGGCCGGACGGCGATCAGTTCCTTTGCAAGCCGGTCGCCGTTCATCCGGGGCATGGTCATATCAGTGATCACCAGGTCGAATCGGCCCGGATCGATCGTGAACAGGCTCAGGGCTTCGGGGCTTTTCAGGCAGCAGGTAACCGTGTACCCAAGAAATTCGAGCATTTCCCGGCCGGTGTGAATGATGGATTCCTCGTCATCCACCAGAAGAATTTTTTCACTTCCCCTGGGCAGAATCGGGTCCGGCGCACATTCCTCGATGGCGTTATCAGCGTCCAAATAATCGACAATCGGCAAAAAGACATGAAAACTGGTCCCCTTGCCGACCTCGCTTGTAAAGGTGATGCCCCCGCCGTGTTTCTGGACAATGCCCTGCGCCACGGCAAGGCCGAGTCCGGTGCCGGTGCCTTTTTCCCGGGTGGTGTAATATGGATCGAAAATCCGCTTGACCAGGTGTGGGGGTATCCCGTGCCCCGTGTCGCTGACCGTTAATTTAACGTAGTCTCCGGGTTTCAGCACGGACGGTTTTTCCGGCGATTTATCATCGACATGACATTGCCCAAGGCTTATGGTCAATATGCCGCCTTTTTCCCTCATGGCGTGGCCGGCATTGGTGCATAGATTCATCAATACCTGATGAATCTGTCCCGGGTCCGCCTCGATCATTCCCACCGGCACAGCGATATCATCTCGTATAATAATTGATGCGGGAAGCGTTGCCCGAAGCAGGCGAACCACATCTTCGATCAATTCCTTGATGCGAACCCGTTTGCGTTTCTGCTCCGCCTGACGGCTGATGCTAAGAATCTGCCGTACCAGATCGACCGCGCGGTTGCCGGCTTTGAGCATGGATTCCAGGTAATAGCCGGTTTTACTGTCCGGATCGGTGCTGATTCTCGCCAGTTCAATATAACCGATGATGGCCGATAAAATATTGTTGAAATCATGCGCGATCCCGCCGGCCAGCGTGCCGATGGCCTCCTTTTTCTGTGATTGCATGAGCTGATTTTCCAGGCGCCGCTGGGCGGTAACATCATGGAAAACTGCAGGACTGATCCGTCCCGTGTGGAGACGTTGACCTCAAAGTTGGACAGCTCACCGTTGGCGGTCAACAGATCCATATACCGCTGACGGGCATCAGCCGGGAATCCAAGTTCCAGAATATTTTTCCCGATAGTCTCATTCCGCGGATATTGCATCACCTCGCAGAATTTCTGATTGACATCCACGATATTGCCATACAGATCCGTCAATGAAATAGGCTGGGGACTTAAGTTATAGAGATGTCGGAATTTGATCTCACTCTCCCTCAGGGCCTCCTCCACGCGTTTCTGCTCGGACAGATCCGTGGCCACACTGATAAACCCCATTGCCTTGCCGGCGGTGGTTCGCTGAATGGTGGTGGTCATATGGGTGGAAAACAGGGTGCCGTCCGAACGAAGGTGCCCGACATCCCCCGAGTGAAAACCGGTCCGGAGGACTTTACGGTTAAATGGAACAATTTCGTTGCTGCTTTGTTCTTCGGTATGAAAAATATTCATCGGTTTGCCGATCAGGGCTGCGGGAGGATGCCCATGCATATCGGCCCATCCCTGGTTAACATAAGTAATGGTACCGTTGAGATCGGCGGCTGCCACCCCTTCACCGATCTGGTCGACAATGTGGATCAGCCTGTAGAGGCGCTCCTCGGTTTTTTTGCGCTCATTGATTTTACGAATAAAAATCAGCAGGTGAGGCTTATCGGAAAGCAAGAGATGTTTCATGCTGATCTCGACCCAGATTTTATTGCCGGATTTATCCATTGTCATCCAATCGAAAATCTGGGGAATTCCGTCAAGTGCGGCTTTCTGCTTCTGAAATGCCTCGGCGGTGGAATGAATGGGACTGCTCGAATAGATGGTTTCAAGGCTAAGCCTTGCAACGTCATCGGGCGTGTATCCGAAAATATCACACAGGGCCGCGTTGAAATTAACGATCTTGTCTATTGCCGGATCATAGACGATAACGGCATCATTGGCGGCTTCAAAAATGGTTTTATAGCGATTTTCAGTTTTTCGGCTATCCGACATCCAGCGCTTGAAGCGGCGGC
>Ga0351950_1058_pt1 | contig 16949 bp, 14 predicted proteins | sample BONcelT113001H13_FD_206835 | JGI IMG/M metagenome (GOLD analysis project Ga0351950, IMG submission 206835) | Enriched cells from coal bed in the Powder River Basin, Montana, United States - BONCAT cells T11 rep3 HSBNCT.T11.300.1.H13 ...
TCCTCAGGAGGTCCATGGTCGGATGTCTGATATATTCGATACCGGGAGGCCCGGTGGCATTGTGGATGGCCGGTTTTCAATGATAACTGGTTTTGGAGAAGGAGGTTGAGGGATGAAAATCCATGTATTTGAAGTTGAGGATTGGGAGCGCCGGGCATTTGAAAGCCTGCAGGGGGAGCACCGGATTGACTTCGTTGCAGGTCCTCTCACCCGGGAAAACGCTGAGTCATACGCCGACTCAGAGGCAGTATCACCTTTCATCTACTCCGATGTGTCGGCCGACGTACTCAAGCATATGGGCCGTCTGAAGCTCATTGCCACCCGCTCGACGGGGTTCGATCATATCGACCTTGAGTATTGTGAGGCAAACAACATAACCGTCTGCAATGTCCCGGTCTATGGCGATAACACCGTCGCGGAGCACGTCTTTGCGCTGCTGCTGGCCATCAGCCACAAGATGATTGCAGCGGTTGACCGCACACGCAGGGGGGATTTTTCCCTCAAAGGACTCCAGGGATTCGATCTCTTGGGCAAGACCTTGGGCGTGATCGGCACAGGGAGCATCGGCCGATGCGTTATTGAAATAGCCAAAGGGTTTCGAATGAACGTCCTGGCCTCGGACGTGCGGCCGGACCAAGACCTGGCCTCGCGGTTGGGTTTTCGCTACGTGGAGATGGATGAGCTCCTGGCTTCTTCCGATATCATTACGCTCCATGTGCCATCCAACGAGAAAACCCGGAATCTGATGTCCGACAAGGAATTCGACAGGATGAAGGAGGGAGTGGTCCTGATCAACACGGCCAGGGGCGATGTTCTGGACATCAAGGCTCTGGCCAGGGCCATCGGCTATGGAAAGGTGGCGGCTGCGGGACTGGACGTTTTGCCGGAAGAGGGAGGGATTCGGGAAGAGGCCGAATTGCTGCGCTCGGTTTATGACAAAAAACATGATCTGGAGACCATGCTGCTCAATCACATTCTGCTCCGTCTTCGAAATGTCGTGATCACCCCGCACAGCGCCTTCAACACCCGTGAAGCCGTGGAGCGCATCTTGAGCACCACAGTGGGAAATATCGCCTCCTTCACCCGGGGAGAACCTGAGAATGTGATATCTGCGAAACGGAAAGGAGGCGCCGATTGAAAACATTGAAAAGCATTATAGCAATCGCGATGAACCCGTCGATCGATAAAACCTCGAGTGTTGACCATGTCGTTGCCGAGCGGAAGCTCTACTGCAAACCCCCTCGATTTGAGCCGGGAGGGGGTGGGGTGAATGTCTCCAGAGCCATAAAAAAGCTGGGTGGTGAATCTCTACTTCTTTATCCCGCAGGGGGTCTGACAGGGGAAAGGCTTAAAGGACTTTTGGACCAGGAAGGCCTGAACCACCGAAAGTGTCCCACGGAGGGTTGGACACGGGAGAATCTTGTTGTTCTTGAAGAATCCACCGGCCAGCAGTATCGTTTTGGAATGCCGGGGCCCGAGCTGCTCAGACGCGAATGGGAACAATGGCTTGAAGATTTGTCGGCCATAGAACCACCCGCCGATTTCCTGGTCGCCAGCGGGAGTCTTCCGCCGGGTGTGCCTCCTGACTTTTATGCACAGGTTGCGCGTGTCGGAAAGGAGAGGGGGACAAGAACGATCGTGGACGTTTCGGGCAAGGCCCTGGAGGCGGCGCTTAAGGAAGGGGTGTTTCTGATCAAACCCAATGTCCGTGAATTCAGGGAGCTGGTTGGGAAGGACATCAAAGAGGAATCGCAGATCAAGACCGAGGCCCAAGAGATGGTCAAGAGCGGCCGGTGCGAGGTACTGGTCATCTCCCTTGGCGCGGCAGGCGCCCTGGCGGTTTCGGAGGACTTTGTTGAACACATCCTTCCTCCCACCGTGCCCATTGTCAGCAAGGTCGGGGCCGGGGACAGCATGGTGGCCGGTATCGCCTTGAGTCTTGCCCGGGGAAACCCGCTCAGGGAATCCGTCCTTTTCGGCGTGGCGGCGGGCTCCGCAGCCGTCATGACGCCGGGAACCGAATTGTGCCGCAGGGAGGATACCGAGAGGTTGTTTGAGTGCATCATTGCAGGGAGGTGAAGCGTCACGCCCAACACAATAAGGAGGTTCCATGAAGAACGTAAGATTCATAGCGATCTCGTTTTACAGCAGCCCTCGGAGCAGAGAAAAGAAGATGAACAGCGAGGAGCGAAGACCATGATATTGCCGGCCCACAGAACCAAGATCGTGTGCACGATTGGACCGGTCTCCCGCTCGGAGGCTGTCCTTAAGCGGCTGATGCTCTTGGGCATGAATGTGGCGCGGCTCAATTTCGCCCACGGGACCCCGCAGGGGCACAGGGAGGATATTGAGCGCATCCGGGCAGTTGCGGCAAGACTTCAGCGTCATTGCCTGATCATGGCCAACCTTCCCGGCCCCAAAGTACGAATCGGCAAACTCCTGGAGGAGCCGCTTTTGCTGAAAAAAGGGGATGAGGTCATTTTGACCGTCAAAGACCTTATGGGTACCCAAAACCAGATACCAGTCGAGTACAAGCGTCTGCCGGAGAGTGCCACCCAGGGAAGCCTGATTTTCCTCAATGACGGTTTCATACAACTCCGGGTGGAGAAGGTGTCCGGCGGGGATGTCTTCTGCCGAACGGTAATCGGTGGTGAACTTCGTTCCCACAAAGGATTGAGCATCCCCGGAGTAAAGATAGTTGCCGACGCAGTATCGGAAAATGACCTCGATTTTGTCGCATTTGCCCTGCAGCATGGGGTGGATGCCTTCGGCGTTTCTTTTGCTGAAACAGCGGACGACATTCTGAAAGTGAAAAGGTTTGCCCAGGCAAAAGGGCAATCCGCCTATGTGGTCGCCAAGATCGAGCGGGCCGAGGCCATCGAAAATTTCGACGGAATTCTCTCCGCGGCGGATGCGATCATGATTGCCCGGGGGGATCTGGGGGTTCAAATTCCCTTGGAGGACGTGCCGGCCGTTCAGAAAAGACTGATCCATCAGGCGAATCTTATGGGCCGGCCCGTGATAACAGCGACCCAGATGCTGGTCTCCATGACCGAGAACATCCGCCCGACCCGCGCCGAGGTGTCCGATGTGGCCAATGCTATTCTGGACGGTACGGACGCGGTGATGTTGTCCGAAGAGACGGCTATCGGGCGATATCCCGTGGAAGCGGTTGAAATGATCAGCAAGATCGCAATATCCGCCGAGCGGGAGAAAAAAACCATTCGGTCGCTGGCCGATTTGCCCGCCTACTTCCGGGCGGCCGTGGGTTCCGGCTACGCTGCCGTGGAAGATGTTGTCACGCTGAATACCGTTGAATCGGCCGATGCATTGAATGTGCGTTACATCCTGACCCATACGCAAGGCAGGGCCGCCCCGTGCCTGATCTCCAGGTTCAGGCCCGACTGCTGGATACTGGCTCATGGTGGCGATGAAAAAATGAACAACTTCCTGGCCCTTTCTTACGGGGTTCAGCCTGTTCGCATGGACGGTGCAACAACCGGTATTACCGATAAGGCCGTCCGGTGGCTGGTTGCGGCCGGCATGGTTGAAAAGGATGAAAGGCTGATCTGGGTTGAGGATGAATCGCCTGATGTCAGGATGGAAGCCCTGTCGATGAAAATCATCAAGGTCTGAATCAGGTTCTATGAGGAGGCGAAAGTCATGAAGAAACCAGACGAAGAATCTTACGGATTACCGGTTTCCTGATGACAGAAGGGCATTGAAAGCAAACAGGGATGGCGATATGCACACGAATAATATGGCATGCCCGCTATGCCGCAACTCTGGCGAAACCGTATCGGGGACAGAATTCTATTTATGCGGTGAATGCTGGGGCTTCTATCGTCATTTCCGGCACCGGCCGGACATGGATGAAGAAAAAGCCCGGTATAAAACCCATAATAACGACGTGCATGATCCGAGATATCAGCGGTTCGTGTCGCCTATTGTTTCCGCCGTGCTGAGGGATTTTACACCGAGTCACTCGGGGCTGGATTTCGGGGCCGGCACCGGTCCGGTGATCTCGAAGCTTTTGCGCGAACAGGGCTTCAACATTGTTCAATACGACCCCTTTTTCCATAACCATCCGGCATTACTCGAAGACACGTACGACTATATCGTCTGTTGTGAAGTGGTTGAGCATTTTTATATACCCGAAAGAGAATTTGCGCTGCTGAAGCGCCTCCTGAAGCCACAGGGACGGCTCTATTGCATGACTGCCCTCTTCGCTCCGGGAATGGAATTCCGCGACTGGCACTATATAAGGGACTCCACGCATGCTTTCATATATCAGTCGGCAACCATGGAATGGATAAGGCAAAAATACCACTTTTCTTTGTGCGACATACAAGACAGGCTGGTTACATTTGTGAATCCATCGGAAATACAAGCTGACGAGGGTTCTGCCTTACCGGAAGGGTCCTGATCTCTGTTAATCCGTCGCCATCGCCGACTTTAAGTAAACTGCGGGAAAGAGAACGGTTACTAATAAGGGTTGCGCGCGGGGAACTTTTTCTATAGTGCGCTTCTGATCTGCGTCGAACGATTGTCTGCGATGTACTTCGTGTATATTCTGTACTCACCTGGGATAAAGGAATTCTGCCCAGTTTTTTCTTTGATGTTTCCCTGTCTTTCCTTCTATAATAGTTATCCCTTGCATCGAAGAATCCTGGTTGTGAAGGAGAGATAAAGGGACAGGTGCGACATGAGGAACCTCTTTCCATATGAGAAGGACATACCGGCGGAAATGCTCGAGGGCATGCCTGTCGGGGGGATGGATTATCTTCTCGCAGGCAGGGTTGAAGGGTGGAGGGGTCCCTTCAGGGAGGTTGCCTCTCCATTGCTGGTTCAGGGCGCGGAAGGTTTGTCCCGGAAGTGCATGGGGTCCGTGCCTTCCATGGATGAGGAAGCGTCCCTCGGCATGCTCAGGCACGCCCGCGTGGCTTACTCCGACGGGATGGGGGAATGGCCCCGGCTGCCGGCGGCTGCCAGGGCGGAGCGGTTCAACGAGTTCATTGTACGGATGGAGGAGTCAAGGGACAGGATCGTCCGTCTCCTCCAATGGGAGATAGGGAAGACTGCGGGCGACGCGGCAAACGAGTTCGACCGCTGCCTTGCGTACGCCCGGGGGTGCCTTGAGATGCTTCCCTATGGCGGGGTGCCGGGAGAGCTTGTCGTGGACAACGGTATTGCCGGGAGGCTCGAAAGGGTGCCTCGCGGCGTCGTTCTTATCATGGGGCCCTTCAATTACCCCCTTTTCGAGACAATGACCGCCTTCGCCCCGGCATTACTTGCGGGTAATACGGTGATCGTCAAGCCGCCCCGGCTGGGATGTCTTTTCTTCCAGCACCTTCTCGGGCCCATCGGGGATATCTTCCCGGCCGGATCGGTCAACATCGTCTATGGCGAGGGAAGGAGGATCATACCGCCCCTTCTGTCGTCGGGGATGGTGGACCTATTCTATTTCATCGGGACGAGCCCCGTCGCCGGATATCTCAAGGGGCTCCACCCGAAACCGCACCGGCTCAAATGCATCCTGGGCCTCGAGGCAAAGAACCCGGCCATCGTACTTCCCGATGCCGATATGGACAGGGCCGCCCGGGAATGCATAAGAGGGGCCCTCACGTTCAACGGCCAGCGCTGTGCCGCCTTGAAGGTATTCTTCGTGCATCGCAGCATCGCGGGGGAGTTCAACGAACACCTCAGCGAGGCGGTCCGGGGCATGAAGCACGGGATGCCATGGGAGGATGGAGTTTTTGTGACGCCCCTTGCCGAGCACGATCGTGCGCAGTACCTGTCCGGGCTGGTGGAGGACGCCATGAACTTGGGTGCCGGGATCGTCAACGAGGGCGGAGGCGAAGCAACGGGGACCTTCTTCTCTCCGGCGCTCCTGTACCCGGCTTCCACCCACATGCGGGTCTGCCGGGAGGAACAGTTCGGCCCCATCGTGCCGGTGGTGCCCTACGACGACATCGATGAGCCGCTCCGTTATATCGCGGAATCCCAGTATGGCCAGCAGGCAAGCATCTTCGGGAAGGATAGGGCGATGTTGAGAAAGCTGACAGGGTATCTGGTACACCACGTGTCACGGGTCAACATCAACTGCCAGTGCCAGCGCAGTCCGGATACGGTCCCGTTCACGGGCAGGAAGGATTCCGCGGAAGGCAGCCTGTCCGTCTCCGAGGCTGCCGACGCCTTCACCGTCCCCACCTTTATTGCTACGAAGAGTGATGACGGGGATGTTGAGATTCTCCGGGAGCTGTGAAGGTGTTGCACGTCAGAAGAAACCGTCACACGTCAAGGCAAAGGAACCATGTGGTCTCTCTTGAGGTCTTGAGCATGTGACCCGCGACGCGCGACGCGCTCCTCACACCTTGTTCCACTTTTTCCATTTCATTCCAAAGGCTTCTGCTACCGCGGGGTGAGTGACGACGCCGTTCTTTACGTTGATGCCTGAGGCTATCATGGGGTCGTTGGATGCCGCCTTTTTTACGCCCGCAGATGCTATGGTCTCGATGTAGGAGAGGGTGGCATTCGTCAGAGCGAAGGTGGAGGTCCTTGGGACCGACCCGGGCATGTTGGGCACTGCATAGTGAATGACGTCATACAGCTTGTACGTGGGCTCGCTGTGGGATGTCGGCCGTATGGTCTCCACGCAGCCTCCCTGGTCGATGGACACATCTACAATGACCGCACCGGGCTTCATGAGGGCCACCATCTGTTCGGAGACGAGAACGGGGGCCTTCGCCCCGGGAACGAGCACAGCGCCGATCAGCACATCGGCATACTGGACGGCACGCCGGATGGCGTGGCTCGTGGAATAGATGGTCATGACCCGGCCGCGCATGATGTCGTCGATGTACCTCAACCGGTGCTGGGAGATGTCCATGACGGTGACGTGGGCGCCAAGACCGGCGGCGATCCGGGCGGCGTTGAGACCCACGACACCACATCCTATAATGACAACATCCGCCGGGGGCACCCCGGGTACTCCGCTTAGAAGGACACCTCGTCCACCGTGATCGGATTCAAGGAAGCGCATGGCCGCCTGCACGGAGATCCGCCCCGCCACTTCGCTCATGGGGATGAGAAGAGGAAGGCGTCTGAATATGTCTTCCATGGTCTCATAGGCTATCGCTGTCACTTTCTTCTTTACGAGTCCTTTCGTAAGCGTCTCCGACGAGGCAAGGTGGAGATAGGTAAAGAGGATCTGCCCCTCCTGAAGAAGGGCAAGCTCCTTGTCCAGAGGTTCCTTGACCTTCACGATCATATCCGATCTGGCAAAGATCGTCCTGTTCGATTCGACGATCTCAGCCCCTTCCTGCGCATATTCCTCATCGGTAAGCCCGCTCCCTGTTCCCGCTCCCTCCTCGAACAGTATGTGATGGCCGGCGGATACCAGGGTATGGACACCTGCCGGTGTCATTGAAACCCTGTTTTCGCCTTCCTTGATCTCTTTCGGTATGCCTACGATCATTCTTCCTCCATTTCAGTTGTGAATCACCGGTCCTCTTCCGTATGCTTACGACGCCTCCGTGAACCTCCATTTACAGAAGCAATCCTCGGGATGCTCATCAGGTGGGGCGAAGACGCACTCCACTTTTATGCAAGGATCCACCGCCCGTGCTATGCTCTCGAATTCCCCGAGGTGCATGTGCTTGCAGACAAATTCCCCGAGGCCGCGCCTCAGGCGTGCCTCCTGCGTCGGGCAGTGAGGCACGGTCACAATGACCTCATCCTCCTTCTCCTCGAACTGGTATTCGACGAGGATCGTCCAGGGAAAGAGTTTCAGCACCTTGGTGAAGCCCTTAAGACCCTTCTCGGTAATACCAAAACGCTGCAAAAGGTCGCGGGTCCCCATTTCGGGCACGCGGGACCATACCTTTTCATTGATGCGTTCAGCCTGCTCTTGACCGAAGGCGTCGCCGACGTAGAGGAACCAGAAGGCATCCATGACGCGGTAATGCCACAGGAGGAAGGTCAGGTAATCTCGCAGTTCATCCTCTTTCATGCCTTCGAAAACGGAAAGGTCCATCGGGCTCCTCCTTAATTTTAGTGAATGCCAGCCTTGTTTATTGTAAATTAGTTGATCATCAAAAGACAATGAAGACCATCCTTTCCGATAAAAAAATATTGTCGTGGTGCCTTTTTGACTTCGCCAATTCGAGCTATTCAGCGGTCATCGCGGCGGTCGTCTTCCCCGTGTATTACGCGACGGTGATTGTCGGGAATGAAGCCAACCAGGGCGATCTGTGGTGGGGGAGGACGGTAGCGCTGAGCATGGCGTTCGTAGCTCTGAGCTCTCCCTTTCTGGGAGGGATCTCGGACTTTGCCCGGGCGAAGAAGAAATTTCTCGTGGTCTACACCATGCTCTGCGTTTTGGCCACCGCTTGCCTTGCCCTTGTGGACAGGGGTATGGTCATTACAGGATTCCTCCTTGTTGTCCTCGCCAACATAGGCATGGAAGGGGGCATTGTCTTTTACAATTCCTTCCTCAACGAGATAGCGGACAGCGAGCACCAGGGAAGGGTCTCAGCCTGGGGATATGCTACGGGCTATCTCGGGTCCATAATTTCACTCCTCATTGCCCTGTGGCTCATAAGGGCGGACCATATAACCTTTGCCTGGCCCATGGTGGCGGTCTTCTTCGCGGTATTCTCGCTCCCTGCGTTCATCTTTCTTCCGCCTGACGGAGGAAAGGGAGAGAGGCTGGCAAAGGCGGCGCGGGACGGTTTCGCGACCACGTGGAGAGTCCTCAGGAGGATGTGGTTGGACAGGGACCAGCGCAGGTTCCTGCTGGCCTATTTTCTCTACGAGGACGGGGTCAATACGGTCATTGTCTTTTCGGGCATCTTCGCGTCGACGACGCTTGGCTTCACCTCGGAACAACTCATCGCCCTTTATCTTGTCGTACAGGTCACGGCCCTTGCCGGGGCATTCCTCATGGCACGGCCCATAGACTACTGGGGTCCGAAGAAGGTTGTTTCCCTCTCCCTCGTGCTGTGGGTCCTGGTGACCACTGTTGTCTATTTTATCTACGGGAAGACCTTTTTCTTTGTCGCGGCATCGATGGCCGGTCTGGGCCTCGGGACGATACAGGCGGCCACGCGTGCCCTCTTCACCCAGTTCATCCCTCCGGGGGACGAGTCGAAGTACTTCGGCGTCTACAGTCTTGTAGGCAAGACATCTGCGGTCGTCGGTCCCATGATCTTCGGGACCATATCATCACTGACACAGAACCAGCGCCCCGCCGTAGCGGCGATATCCTTGCTCTTCATAGCGGGCTTCGTGATCCTTCAAACAGTGCGGGGCGGGAGAGCGAATGTAAAATAGAAGCCCCCCGTCGCAGGTCGCACGTCACACGTTAAGACTTCAGAAGGCAGTACGAATCCGTTGCCTTGACGTGAGACCTGAGACTAGTAATCTTCCTTCTTGAACTCCCTCTTAATGATGTCTTTCAGCGACGCGGTGATGTCTTTGCCTTCGTAGGCTATGCGGTAGAGCTCTTCGGTGATGGGCATTTGGACGTCCAGCTTGCCGGCGAGGTTGTAGACGGCGTTTATGGTGTAGTAACCTTCGACGACCGTTTTCTGGGAGGCGATGATGTCCGCGGACTTTCTTCCCGAAGCCAGTTCCATTCCGAAGATTCTGTTCCTGCTGAGATTTCCGTATGACGTCAGAATAAGGTCGCCCATGCCGGACAGGCCCATGAAGGTTGTCTCACGGGCACCCATGGCAAGGCCGAGGCGCTTTATCTCCGCCAACGCCCGCGTTGTAAAGGCGGCCTGGGTGTTCATCCCGAAATTGAGCCCGTCAATGATCCCCGAGCCGATTGCCATGACATTCTTCAGGGCACCGCCGAGTTCAACGCCGGTTATGTCGTCGAGGCGGTACACGCGGAAATACTCACTGTGGATCTCCTCCTGCAGGTTGAAGGAAAGATCCATGTTTCTCGAGGCGACGACTACTGCGGTGAAAAGACCCCGTGCCACCTCCAGTGCGAAGGAAGGGCCGGAAAGGGTTGCTATGTTTTCGCCCGCGGACCCTGTTATCTCTTCGATCACTTCGTTCATGAGTTTCAACGTCGAGCGCTCGATGCCTTTTGTCAGGACGAGTATCTTCTTGTTTCTGAGCTTTGCGGCTATGGGCATCAGGGTGTCACGAAGGGCAAAAGAGGGCGTTGCAACAACAACGGTGTCAGCGAAATCCATCACGTCATCGAGGTCGTTGGTGTAATCGATGGCGTTGTCGAGCGTGAAACCGCGGAGGAATGCGGTGTTCTCACGCCGTTCACGAAGTTCAGACAGAAGCTCCTTCTCATAGGCCCACAGGAGTATTCTTTTCCCGGTCCGGGCGAGGTGGATGGCAAATGCAGTCCCCCATGCGCCCGCGCCGATGACGCCTATACTCATTCGTTTCCGTCCATGATGTCGATACCCTCTATTATCTAGCCTTCTTCGATGATCGCCACTGCGCTTATGACCTCGCCCTGGCGCAGTCCCATGAGCTTGACGCCAAGACCGCCGCGCTTCTGTACCGGGATGTTGCTGGAGCGGAATCTGATGGTCCTGCCGGTGTCGGTGACGAGAATGACGTCCTCTTTTTCGCTCAGGCGGTTGAGACTCACGACGCTGCCGTTCTTTGTCCCGCATCTGACGTTGATGATGCCCGAACCGCCGCGCGCCTGGAGGCGGTAATCGGAACATGGGGCGCACTTGCCGTAGCCTTTCTGAGTGACGGTGAAGATCGTGCACGATTCATCCACCCACTCCACGGAGACCACCTCATCGGAGGCCTTTTTGAAGCGGATACCGCGAACGCCGTAAGCCGATCGGCCCATGGGCCGTATCTCGTTCTCGTTGAAGCGTATTGCAAGGCCGAATTTAGTGCCGATCATGATCTCGCCGTTTCCCGTCGTCTCGAGGACGCTGATAAGGCTGTCGTCGTCGGGCAGGGTGATGGCCTTTATGCCCATGGACCTGATATTCTTAAGGAGATCGAGGCTGAGCCGTTTCACGTGGCCTTTTTTCGTCGTGAAGAAGAGAAATTTGTCCTCTGCATATTCCTTTACGTGGGCTACCGCCGTTATGTGCTCGTTCTTTTCCAGATTGATGAGATGCACGACGGGCTTGCCCTTTGATGTGAGCGAGGCCTCGGGGATCGTATGAACCCTCACTGCGTGGACCTTGCCTGTGTTGGTGAAGAAGAGTATGTTGGAGTGGGTGGACGCGATATAAAGGTGGTCCACGAAATCCTCTTCCCGCACAACGATGCCCGTCCTTCCCTTTCCGCCGCGCATCTGGTTCCTGTACTGGTCGAGGGACGTCCTCTTGATGTAGCCCTTGTTGGTGATGGTGACGACGACCTCTTCTTCCTTGATCATGTCCTCGAGGGTTATCTCAGGAAAATAGTCTTCGATCTCGGTGAGGCGCTTGTCGCCGTATTTGTCGCGCATCTCGATGAGCTCCGTCTTCACGATATCGATAAGGAGCGATTCGTTGGCAAGGACCAGTCTGAGACGGGCGATCTCGTCGGATGTGTTCTTGTGATCGTCGAGGATCTTTGTGCGCTCCAGGGAGGTTAATCTCTGGAGGCGCATTTCGAGGATGCTCGCCGCCTGTTTTTCGGAGAAGGAGAAGCGAGCAATGAGGGCCTCGCGGGCCTCCGGCGTATTGGCGGATCTCTTGATGATGGCTATTACCTCGTCGATGTGATCGAGGGCGGTCTTGAGCCCTTCGAGGAGATGGAGCCTGTCGAGGGCCTTGTTGAGTTCGAAGGTGGATCTCTTTGTGACGATCTCCTTGCGGAACTCGACGAACTCGTGGAGCATCTCTTTCAGGGTGAGAAGCTTCGGTTCGTTGTTCACTATGGTAAGGAAGATGATACCGAAGGTTGTCTGGAGCTGGGTGTGCTTGTAGAGCTTATTGAGGATGGGGAGAGGTATCTCTCCCTTCTTGAGGTCGATGACTATCCGCATTCCCTCCCTGCTCGATTCATCCTTGATGTTCGATATGCCCTCAATCCTCTTCGTGTTGATGAGTTCGACGATGTTTTCGATAAGGCGCGCCTTGTTGACCTGGTAGGGTATCTCGGTGATCACGATGGCTTCTCTTCCATCCTTCTTTCTCACCTCGATGTCCGCCTTGGCCCGAAGGACGATATGGCCTCTTCCGGACTGGTAGGCCTGGATTATCCCCTGCCTGCCGTAGATAATACCCTGGGTCGGGAAATCCGGGCCCGGGATGATCTCCATAAGCTCCTCAAGGGGGATGTTGTTGTTCTCGATAAAGGCGATGAGCCCGTTGATGACCTCCTTGATGTTGTGGGGCGGGATGTTCGTCGCCATGCCGACGGCTATGCCCGATGAGCCGTTGATAAGGAGGTTGGGCAGGCGGGAAGGGAGAACGAGGGGCTCGACGAGAGAATCATCGTAATTGGGCCTGAAAAGAACGGTCTCCTTTTCGATGTCCTTGAGGATCTCTTCGGCGACGCGGGAGAGGCGTATCTCCGTGTACCGCATGGCCGCAGGGGCATCGCCATCGACGGAGCCGAAGTTACCCTGACCGTCTACCAGGGGATAACGGAGAGAAAAATCCTGGACCATCCTGGTGATGGCATCATAGACCGCCTGATCTCCGTGAGGGTGGAACTTACCTATAACATCACCGACGACCCTTGCCGACTTCTTGTATGGCTTGTCGTGGGTATTGTTCAATTCGTACATGGCGTAAAGTATTCTTCTGTGAACGGGCTTCAATCCGTCCCTGATATCCGGCAATGCCCGGCCGATAATGGTGCTCATGGCATAGTCGAGATAGGAGCGCTTCATCTCCTCTTCTATCGGGACGGTGACGACAGATGACTGCATGGTGATCCTCCGCGCTGTTCTTGAATTTTTACAGTAATCTAACATATTCTGGAGGGGGTGTAAATGAGCCTGACAGGGGGGTCGGAAATAATATTATGGAGATGCGGCTGCAACCGGTATGTGCGGGGAGAATCGCTGTAGTACAATTGTTCCATGGTGGTACGCCGGCTATAAGATGTTAATATTCAATGTGTATCTGCAAGAGCAGTTGACAATAGCCGAAGCATCGTGGAAAATAATGGCAATGAAATACGCATCCGTCATCGCCATCGTTCTATCGCTCGCTTTCTTCCTGCCTTCCTGCGACAAGGAGACGAAGAGCCTGAAGGAGGAATTGAGGGTCATAAAGGAAGAGAACAATTTCTTGAGGGCTGAGAATATCGCCCTCAAGAAAGAGGTCGAGGAACTATACAAGAAAGTGGAAGAAAGGGACAAGGTGGGGGGTGCACCCGAGGCGTCGGCGAAGACCGATGTGCTGAAAAAAGATACAAGGCTTCCCGCATCGGACAAGCCTTCCGATAAGCCTGAGAGACCGGGCGCGGACAGAAGGAAACCGGAAACGGAGAAACCGCACTGATCAAGGGTTTCCAGGCATTTTGAACCGCACATTTGCAGGAATTATCCGCAAAAACAATGATGGACCGTAAAAGGAACATATCCCTTGTCGTGGAATACGACGGGACGAACTATCATGGCTGGCAATGCCAGCCCAATGGCGTCACCGTCGAAGAGACACTGAGGAGCGCCGTCGAAAGGATACTCGATCATCCCGTGAAGATGTACAGCGCCGGGAGGACCGATGCGGGTGTACATGCCTTCGGGCAGGTCGTCAACTTCGCGACCGGGAAAGGGATCGGCCTTACCAGTATGGAGCGTGGCCTTAACAGTATGTTGCCTCCTGATATCCGGGTAAGGTCGGCGATGGAACGAGATCCATCCTTTCATGCCCGGTATTCCGCAAAAAGCAAGACGTACATCTATACCATTCACAATGCGCCCCGCCATTCTCCGTTTTCCGTGCGTTACTCCTGGCACGTGCCTTACCGGCTCGACAGCGCGCTTATGAACAACGGGGCGAGGTCAATAGTGGGCAAGCGCGATTTCGCCTCTTTCAAAAAAAAGAATGAGCTGTATCGAAGCTGTGAAAGGGATATCCTGAATGCCGGTGCAAGGAGAAGAGGAGATTTCATCCATATCGTCATTGAGGCAACCGGATTTTTGCGCTATATGGTTAGAAACATAGTGGGCACGCTGGTACTGCTGGGGGAGGGAAAGATAACCCTCGACGGTTTCCTGGGCATCATTGACGCAAGAGACCGGGACAGCGCCGGTCCTACCGCTCCTCCGCAGGGTCTTTTCCTCAGAAGAATCAGGTATTGAGGAATGTTTCAGGTCCCGGGATTTCAGGTTTCACGGAGAGACATTATCATGACAAGGACGAACATCGTGTTCGGGGTGAGATGATCTGTGAGTGATTTTAAGCTTGTCGCTACTGCCGCTTTCGGTTTGGAATCAGTCGTGGCGTATGAATTGAAGCGTCTCGGCCTGGAGAAGTCGGGAACGGAGAATGGACGGATATCATTTTCGGGCACCGAGAGGGATGTGGCCAGGACCAATATCTGGCTGAGGACGGCGGACAGGGTCCTTATCGAGGCTGCCCGATTCCCTGCATCCGATTTTGAGGAGTTGTTCCAGGGTGTCCGCAAGGTACCATGGGAGGACATAATACCCGTCGACGGTGCCGTCCATGTCACGGGCAGGTCGGTGCGGTCGAAGCTCTCCAGCGTCCCCGCCTGCCAGTCGGTCGTGAAGAAGGCGGTCATCGAAGCGCTGAAAAGGAAACACCGGGCCGAGACGTTTGCCGAAACGGGACCGCGTTTCGTCATAGAGGTGTCGCTGAACAAGGACGTGGCGATGATAGACATTGACACCACGGGTCCCGGGCTCCATAAAAGGGGGTACCGGAGTGCGGCCGGCGAGGCCGCGCTCAAGGAGACGCTCGCCGCAGGACTCGTGTACCTCAGCCGGTGGAAACCGGGAATGGTCCTTGCGGACCCTTTCTGCGGTTCCGGAACGATTGCCATCGAGGCGGCAATGATAGGCAGAAACATTGCCCCCGGCATCACGCGCCGTTTCGCATCTGAAAAATGGGCCTTCATCTCTTCGGAGGTGTGGGAGGAGGCGCGGCGCGAGGCTGAGTCCCTGGCAAACAGGGAGAAGCTCCATATCCTTGCCTCCGATATCGACGAAACCGTCCTCCTGAAGGCGCGCCGCAATGCCCGGCATGCAGGGGTGCTTTCGGCGATCGACCTCAAGAGGCACGATTTCAGGGAACTGCCCCTCGATGCGGGGGGAGGGATAGTTGTGAGCAATCCGCCCTATGGAGAGCGCTCGGGCGACAGAAGAACGGCAATGGAACTCGCCAGGGAAATGGGCGCTGTCTTCACGCGCTTCCCCGGATGGTCTTTCTTCGTACTCACAGGATTCGAAGAATTCGAGAAACACTACGGAAAACACGCCGACAGCAACCGCAAACTCTACAACGGCAGGATAAAGTGTTATCTGTACGAATACCGTTCAAAGTTCAAGGTTCAAGATTCAAGGGAAAAAGTGTAGAACTACCTGCGCTAGTCAGTAGTTGTGTTGACAACCGGCCCTCTTTTGCAGTCTTTCCCTTAAACCTTAAACTGTCTTTACGTTATCTCCGCCGTGCAGTGTGCGCACTTTGTTGCTTTTGTGGGGATTGTCGACAGGCAGTAGGGACATTCCTTTGTGTCAGGTTCTGCGGGAGCGGGTTCCTTCTTCATTCTGTTGACGTTCTTGACGAGGATGAATACGCAGAAGGCGACTATAAGGAAGCTTATCAGGGTGTTGACAAAGAAGCCGTAGTTGATCGTCACAGCGCCGGCGGTTTTGGCCAGCGCCAGTGTGGAGTACGGTCCCGGAACCTTGCCTTCCTTCAAGACCGCGAAAAGGTTGGTAAAATCGATGTTGCCCAGGAGAAGCCCGATAGGCGGCATGATGACGTCATCGACGAGGGATTTGACGATGGCCACGAAGGCGGCGCCGATGATGATCCCGACGGCCATATCGACAACGTTGCCCCGCATGATGAATTCCCTAAATTCCTTTCCCATGGATACCTCCTCGAGTTCCGGTCGTGTGTCTAAGGATATTCTACCTCAGCGCACCCCGTTTGCGTCAAAAAAATAGCTTGGAACGGCCCACGCCAGGATGGTACAAGAAGAGAGGGAGGAGATGACCGATGAAGAAGGCCGGATTCATCGGTCCTTCGCACCCGGGAAAGGCCATGGCGAAACGACTGGCCAGGGAACGTGATGTCATCGGGAGGAATAATGAAGACAATAATGCTTGTGGTTATGGTGATCTCGCTGGTATGGGCGGCCGGGACGTCGGCCGGCCCCCTCGACGATCTATTGAAGGGTGTCAAACTCCCGCCTGCCCGGAGCGGCGGCGCGGACGAAGCGACGACGGCCTCTGGCCTGAAAGAGGCGTTGTCCATCGGAACGGGGAATGCGGTTACATCCGTATCCAGGGTCGATGGTTATTTCGCCAATCAGTTCATCAAGATACTTCTTCCCGAGAATATCCGAACCATCGCCGATGTCCTGGGAAAGGTCGGGTACCAGAAGAAGGTTGATGCCTTCATCCTCAGCATGAACAGGGCCGCGGAGAACGCCGCCCCCAAAGCAAGGAAGTATTTTGTCGATGCCATAAAACAGATGACCTTCGAGGACGCCATGGGCATACTCCGCGGGGGAGATACCTCCGCCACGGAGTACTTCAAGTCGAAGACACAGCAGAATCTCTACAATGAATTCAAGCCGTCGGTATCGGCAAGCATGAACGAGGTTGGCGTGACGCGTTCCTACAAGGACATGGTGGGAAGCTACACCTCATCAATACCCTTCGCAAAGGTGGATTCCCTCGACCTTGACCACTACGTGACGACGAAGGCCCTCGACGGTCTCTTCTACATGATCGGCCAGGAAGAAAAAAAGATCCGCACCGACCCCGCAGCAAGGGTAACGGACCTCCTGAAAACGGTGTTTGGGAAGTA
>Ga0351950_1059_pt1 | contig 16923 bp, 16 predicted proteins | sample BONcelT113001H13_FD_206835 | JGI IMG/M metagenome (GOLD analysis project Ga0351950, IMG submission 206835) | Enriched cells from coal bed in the Powder River Basin, Montana, United States - BONCAT cells T11 rep3 HSBNCT.T11.300.1.H13 ...
TCCGACGGTTACACCATCGAGCCGAACCTCACCATACCGGCTAAAACGACGAGCATATCCATAGAGAGTGACGGAACGGTGACGGTCCAGATCCAGGGCCAGTCCTCTCCGCAGCAGATAGGCCGCCTCGAGCTTGCCAACTTCATCAACCCCACCGGGCTTCGGGCCGTCGGCAAGAACCTTTTCATGGAAAGCGACGCAAGCGGCTCACCCACCACTGGCAGGCCGGGAGAGAACGGCATGGGCACGGTCCTCCAGGGGTTCCTCGAAATGTCCAACGTCAATGTCATGCAGGAAATGATCAACATGATCATAGGCCAGCGCGCCTACGAGGTCAATTCCAAGGCCATCCAGGCGGCGGATGAGATGCTTCAGATGACAAGCAATCTGAGGAGATAGAGTGGAAATCCGGAAGAATACATTTCGTGACGAACGGATCGCCTGCAGGCCGAACACGATGTGCGTAGGTTTTTGCGCGGCACTTACGATATTCATCCTCTTTGCCGTGGCCGGGGGCGGCCCCCTCAAGACGGTGCATGCAGCGGGGGAGTCAACGGCGGAGGCCAGGATAGTCAGGTTCGTCAAGGATATCTACCCCGGCGGCGACGCCGTTCGGGTAAGGCTGACGACGGTCCCGGCCCAGCTCAGAGGAAAGGTGAAGATCGTAAACATGAGTTTTCTGCGCATACCCGACGTCAGCGGCGATGGGATATGCATTGTCGAGATAGAGACCTCTCCGGCCAGATTGAGGACGGTGCAGGTACCCTTCAAGGTCTTCACGAAGCGCGAACTCTACGTGTTGAAACAGGCAGGCCAAAAAGGGGACACCATAGGGCCGAAGGATGTCGTGGTTCGTGAGACGTACATGAACGGGAAGGGACCCGGGTACCCCGCCTCGATGGAAGAAATCGTCGGAAAGGTGCTCAAGAGGGACGTGCCGGCCAGTACGATGATCACCAGCCAGCTCCTGGAAGACCGCATTGTTGTCAAGCGGGGCGACATCGTCACCATTACCGCCGAGAGCAACAGGCTCATTGTGCGGTCAAAGGGCAGGACTGTCGACAAGGGACGGGTCGGTGACATGATACGGGTAAAGAACATCACCTCCGGGAAAGAAGTTATGGCAAGGATCATGAACGACAACTCGGTAAAGGTCGAGTTCTAGGAGCGTGAGATCATGAAGACGTGGGGTTTGTTATGCATGGCTATCCTGGCGACGACCCTCTTTGCGGGGTGTCAGAGCACCAGTCAATCGATGATAAAGGATGAGCCCTTTGTCATAGACAACACGTACAAGAACATGAAACCCGCCCCCCAGCCCGCCGCGGGGAGCATATTCCGCGGTGTCAACGCCAACAGTAATTTCCTGGGGGATCACAGGGCACGGGGTGTGGGCGATGTCATCACCGTCAAGATCTCGGAAGTGACCAGCGCGTCGGAGAAGGCGGGCACCACGACGAAGCGGACATCTTCCACCACGGCAGGGATTCCGAATTTCTTCGGACTCGAATCAAACATGTATCCCTCGAGTATAACCCCCGACAAGATGATAAGCGCGAACACCAAAAATGATTTTGACGGTTCCGGAGAAACGAGCCGCGGCGGCTCGCTCACTGCCACCATCACGGCGCGTGTCGTGGAGGTGCTTGGCAACGGCAACCTTGCCATTGAAGGAAAGAGGGAGATAGTCATCAACAATGAGAAGAAAGAGATACTGATACAGGGCATCGTGAGGCCCAGGGATCTCGATTATAACAATTCCGTGTATTCCTACCAGGTTGCCGACGCCAAGATCATCTACACCGGCGTGGGAGTGCTGGGAGAAAAGCAGAGGCCGGGGTGGCTGGCGCGCGTCGTAGACGCCGTATGGCCGTTCTGACGGAGGCAGGCATGACGTACCGGGAACGTGTGCATCGCAGTACGATGATAATCTGCGTGGTCTTCTTTATCGTTGCCTTCTTTCTTTTCCTGGCGGGGATGGCGGGCGCGGCCCGTATCAAGGAGATGGGCTGGATCAACGGAGCGAGGACCAATCAGCTCATCGGCTACGGGCTCGTCACCGGTCTCTCGGGAACGGGGGACAAATCGAATACGATCTTTACCAATCAGTCCCTTGCGAATATGCTGGAAACCATGGGTATCAGGGTGGATCCCAAGACGACGAAGGTCAATAATGTTGCCGCCGTCATGGTCACCTGCAACCTGCCGCCCTTTGCGCGCATAGGGAACAAGGTCGACGTGACGGTCTCTTCCATCGGTGACGCCAAGAGCATCGAAGGCGGAGTCCTGGTGACGACGCCTCTCAAGGGAGCGGACGGGCAGGTATATGCCCTTGCGCAGGGTCCGATGGTGGTCGGCGGCTTCCTGGCATCGGGGCAGGGTGCCTCGGTGCAGAAGAACCATCCGACGGTTGGCAGGATAGCGAGCGGCGCGACCATAGAACGGGAGGTCATCTCCGAGGAGTACAAGGGAGACGAGATAATGATCGCCCTCAAGATGCCCGACTTTACCAACGCCCGGAGGATTGCCGACCGTATCAATGAGACGTTTCGAGGTATTGCCCATGCCAGGGACGCCGGAACGATCAATGTGGCGATACCGCCGGAGATGAGAGGCAACCCGGTGAAGTTTGTGTCCATCGTGGAGAACCTCGACATAAAGACAGATATGCAGGCAAAGATAGTTGTCGACGAGAAGACGGGAACGGTTGTTATCGGTGAGAACGTTCGCGTCTCCACGGTCGTCATCTCTCATGGAAACATAACCGTTCAGGTTAAGGAGGATGCCCGGGTGAGCCAGCCCATGCCTTTCGGCCAGGGTCAGACGGTGGTAACGCCGGATACCCAGATAAAGGTGCATGAGGACAAAGGCAAATTCTATCTCCTGGAAGCAGGGATTTCCATACGGGAGCTTGTCAATGCGCTCAACGCTACGGGGATCTCGACGCGCGACGTGATAACAATATTGCAGACCATCAAGGCGTCCGGCGCTCTTCACGCGGAACTTGAGGTCATATAGGAGGACTGTTCACCATGTCTGAAGGTATGAAATCGGTTATGATGGGCTCGCAGCCTGCAATTTCTATTGGGGGTACCGCGGTGGAACGCAATCTGTCAGGCTCTTCGGAGGCGGACAACGAGAAGATCTGCCAGAGCTTCGAGTCTTTCATGCTCTACAGCATGATAAAGCACCTGGAGAAGACGACTAAAATGTCGAAGAAGGGCTATGCAGAGGAAACATACATGGCCATGGTGTACGAGAAAGTTGCTGATTTTCTTGCAGAAAAGGGTGTCGGAATAAAGGAGATGCTCATGAAGTATTCCGACAGGGAAAATACTAAAGTAATTCCTCGAAGCGGCGATAATACCGGTAAGCGATAGAGGAGGTAGACCATGAAGATCCAAAATGGCAACAAACCCGACCTGCTTGATAGTCTTGTAAAGACCGCTCAGGTAAAGCCGCAGCAGCAGAAGGACCTTTCCGTAGATCAGAAGAAGGGCCAGGGTGACAGCTACGACAAGGTGGAGATCTCATCGAAGAGGCTGGAAGTACAGCGCCTCGCCGAGAAAGCCAGGGCCCAGTCAGTAGTGCGTGAGGAACGGGTCGAAGAGCTTAAGACTAAGATCGAGGACGGGACGTACAATGCGAAAGGCCAGATAGTCGCCGGCAGCATACTGAAAAACAATATCCTGGACGAGTTATTGTAATGGTTATCCGAGCTGTCATCGAGATGACGAAAAGAGAGGAAGAGACCCTGAAGGAGTTCCTTTCGGCGCTTCAGATGGAACGCGATGCCATCATATCCTTTTCACTTGACGGCATAATCGCGGGGAACAACAAGAAGGAAGAGATCCTGAGAAAACTTGAGTACCTCAAGGCGGAAAAAGAAAAGCTGCTGGAGGGTGCCGAGGACAGGGAAGCCATTATCTCCGACGAGACCATGCAATCCCTCAATGGGCGGTTGGCCGTGGTGATGAAAGAGGTAAAGACAGCCATGGACAAGAACATGAAGCTTCTCTCCTTCTCCATCGACCATGTCAGGTCGTCGATAGAGAACATTATCGGGAACATCAGCGGCAACCTGGGTTACGGGAAGAAGAGAGAGGACCTCTCCTCCGTACTCCTCTCGAAGGTTATCTAACGTCCGGAGAAAGGTAACACATGGGTATCACCTCTATCCTCAATATCGCTAGAAACGCCCTTTTTGCACAGCAAACCTCACTGCAGGTCCTGTCGAACAATATCGCCAACGTGAACACGAAAGGCTATGCCCGGCAGGAGGCGGTCCTTGCGGAAGCCGATGCCGTGATGACCGAGTCGGGGCTTCTCATAGGCAACGGGGTAAGGATCGCGAAGGTCGCGAGCCACTACGACAAGTACCTGGAATATACCCTGGCGAAGCAGTACACCTCATTGGAGGAACAGAAGACATACCAGAAGTTTTTCTCCCGGATCGAGAGCGTTCTTGATGAGACTAATTCGCGGCTTACATCGAACATCACGGCCTTCTTCAATTCATGGCAGAGCCTGTCCGCCGATCCCCTGAGCACGATCGCGCGGGCTGACGTGGCATTGAAGGCCACCAATCTCTGCCAGGGCATCCGCAACACCTATGGAGAATTGAAGAACCTGCAGATAGAGACCGACAACAACGTGGCCAGTGAGGTGACACGGATCAACAACTTGACCGCCTCCATCGCCGCGCTAAACCAGAAGACCTATGAGTCGTCGGCGGGCGGAACGGAGAGCGCAAGTTTCGCAAGCCAGAGACTGATGGCGCTGCAGGAGCTTTCGGGGAAACTGGACCTCCAGTATTTCGAAGACGAGAACGGCGGTTTGACCGTTATGACGGCAAGCGGGAAGCTCCTTGTCGAAAAGGGGATCTCCTATGAACTGACTGCCGAGAAGACGGGCGCGGACAATTTCTACCACGTATACTGGAAGGGCAGTTCCGTCAATTCCATCGATATTACGAACAGCATAAGAGGAGGAACGCTCAAGAGCCTCATCGACCTCAGAGACACTCAGCTTACAGGATTCATCGACGATATCAACGATCTTGCACAGTCGCTGATGACGGAAGTGAACGCCGTCCACGTTGCCGGATACAATCCTGGCGGAACGACGGGAGTCAACTTCTTCCAGAACATGACGCAGGACTATGCGGCGAACCTTGACCTCAGCGATGAGATCAGGACGGATGTGAACTATATCGCAGTGACCTCGTCGGCGTCCAATGCGTCCAACAATGATATCGCCCTTGCCATTGCCGCCCTGGGAAGCGCCGACGTCACCATCGGCGGGAAGACCACCACCTATGTGACCTATTCGGCATCCATAGCGAGCACCATAGGAAACCTTTCACAGAACGCCCAGAGCCTCGCGGAGTATCAACAGAATCTTATGGACATGGTATCCAACCAGCGGGAAAGCATCTCCGGTGTTTCCATAGATGAGGAGATGTCCAACCTCATAAAGTTCCAGTACGCCTATCAGGCCGCGGCGCGCCTCATCAACACGGCCGATACACTGATGAGCGCCCTTATGGAGATCGGACGATGAGAATATCTGAGTCGATGAGATACAAGTTGTTTCAATCCTGCATAAACAAAGTCGGGCAGCAGGTTACGGATATTGAGAAGAGGATAGCCAGTCAGAAGAACATCAACGCCCCTTCAGACAATCCTCTGATCTTTGCACGGTGCGTTGAGTATGATTCGGAACTGAGCACCGGCACCCAGTTCAATGACAATCTGCAGCGCCTGAAAACCCTTGTAAGCATGTACGATACATCCCTGTCCGGCATTGAGGGCCAGCTTCAGACCCTGGGGGAAATGGCCGCAGGATATGACACCGCAAACACAAGCCTGCGCCAGTCCTATGTGGACGAATTGAAGGGGATCATTGAACATCTTGTCACCGTGGGTAATACAAAGCTTGGGAATACGTTCATCTTCGGGGGGCAGCAGGCCGACAGCGCTCCTTTCCGCCTGAACAACGATTACTCCGTGACATATACTGTATCCGCGGCTGGCGAGGACGCGACGAGCATCTACGTCGACAGTTCCCAACTGGGACAATACGGCCTGTCCGGGAGGGAAGCCCTCTACAGCACGACCAAGATTGCCTTCGGCAACGTGAGTAATGCGTACGGGGGCGACATATACTCCAATACGGCCAGCTTTGCCTACGTGATCGACGCCACAAACCGTACGATGTACGTCAACGGTGCGGCCGTCAACCTTACTGCGGGTGTCTATACAGGCAATACCCTCGCGCAGGAGATCAAAACCCGTCTCGGTGCCGACTACTCCGTTGCTTTTGATTCCACATCCCGGAAGTTCGTCATCACCAACAACACAACCGGCCCCGTGACCTTCAACTGGTCCAACGCGGGGGCGACGGCCGCGGGCGTACTGGGCTTCGACGCCATCGATTCCATTGCGGCAAGCGGCGAAACGGAAATGAGCGACCTCGATACAGGAAGAAAGGCCTTCATGGTAAAGATCATGACAGGCGGGGCGACGACGGGGGCGCTTGCATCGAGGGCAACGTACTCCTATTCGACGGACGGCGGATCGACATGGTCGGCGGCAATGTCCGTCAGCACGGGCGGAGCGGACACGGTGGCGGGCGACATCGTTATAAGCGCGGCCGGCGGCAACAACGTATTCTACCGCAACGGTGCGGCGATCACCATCACCGACGGCACGTACACGGGCGCCAGCCTTGCGGCAGAGATAGAGACACAGCTTGGCGCGGGTTATTCCGTCCACTATGACGTCTCAACGAGGAAATTTGCCATCACCAACAACACGGGTTCCGTGGCCACCTTCAACTGGTCGAACGCCGGCTCAACCGCCGCGGGCGTCCTTGGCTTCGATAACGTCGATTCCGTGGTCAGCAACGGCAGTACAGACACCGGTGACTACGACGCAGGCATGTTCATAGATGGGTCGGGTGTGCCCAATGCCGCCAACAACCGCATCAAATTCGCCTTTGGCACGACGGATACAACTCTAAGCGCGAATGATACCTTTCATGTGAAGGACCTGAGTGTGTTCGAACTCCTCAAGAACTTCAAGGACGCCTTTGAAGCCGGTAATTCCACCTGGGTATCAAAGAACCTCAGTTATATTGATACGGCACGGAGTTCGGCGATGAAGACCAACGCCGTCGTCGCGTTTCAGGGCACCAGGGCGGAGATGCTCATTGAGAGCAACACGGCAAAGAAGAACCGGATCGAGGAAGAAAAATCCCTGCTCGTCGGCGCCGACACCGCCCAGCTCGGCACGGAATTCGCCATCCTTCTCAACACCTACCAGACCCTGCTGGCCGCCTTCTCAAAGATGCAGTCCATAAGCATCCTCAACTATCTGCGGTAAAGACGGTTTCGGTTTTCAGGGAAAGAGACTGTTGCTGGTTCCGGGTTCCGGGTTCCGGGTTCCGGGTTAGAAGCCAGAGAAGGACGGCAAGGTCTTTCGTAAGCGCACCAGTCAATAATCGGGTTGACCACCGGGCTCCTGGTGCGCTGTCCGGCAATTGTATTGACAGCTCTGCGAATCACCTCTTCCTGGAGTAGTGTCCGGAAAGATCGGAACCCTTACATCTGTTTTTAACCCACAACCCGGAACGCGCGACCCTCAACAGTATTCTTTTTGAAACTTGCAACCTTCATCTTTCTTCTATATCCTTCTTGTGGAGGTTTGCGGTGGTGGACGTGCGTGAGGTTTCAGTGGTGACTTATTCGGGTGACGGTGTTGTTCACAAGACCGAACGGGTCGCCATGGAGGAGCCTCTTGAAGTGTATATCGAGAATGAACCTTTCTATACGACGATGCGCCTGCCGGGGGAGGAGATACCTCTCGCCCTGGGGCTTTGTTTTAGCGACGGACTCATAGCTTCCATGGACGACATTGCCGGCGCGAACTATTGCAGCGACGTGTCGGCCAACAAGATCAATATCTATTTGAGCGATGCAAAAAAGAAGCAGGGCCCTCTTGCACAGAAGCGGCGGCAACTGACCATTTATTCAAGCTGCGGGGTGTGCGGGTCGGACATGATCGGGGACCTGACGATGTCGATACCGGTGATAGGGAAGAGAACGACGGTGGAGTTTTCCCGGCTTTTCCCCATGCAGATGATAATGGTGGAAAAGCAGAAGGCCCATCATCTCACGGGGGGGGACCCATGCGGCTTCCATATTCGACGGACGGGGTGGTTTCCTGTCTTTCGCCGAGGACGTGGGGCGCCACAACGCCCTCGACAAGGCCATCGGAAAACTTCTCCTCGAAGGAAAGGTCCACGAGGCGGCCATCGTCCACCTTAGTTCGCGCCTGAGTTTTGAGATGGTGGTAAAGGCGGCGAGGCTGAGGGCCGAAATCCTGACCGGCGTATCCGCCGCCACATCACTGGCGATAGAGACAGCAGAATCCCTCGGCATCACCCTCGTAGGCACCCTCAGAAACCCAAGGGGAAACATTTTCACCCACCCCGACCGCATCATCTGAGACAAAGCAAAGGAAGAATAGAAATACCTTCCGGAAACAGGGGAAGAGTGTCAAGACCATCCGTCACCCCCCTCAAGACCATCCGTCACCCCCCTCAAGACTATACGTCATCCCGGACTTGATCCGGGATCCAGGACGAACAGGAGATGGAAAAACCTCTGGATACAGGATCAATAGACTCTGTCGCAATTACCCCCATTCCGTCAGCCCGGCTTTCGCCGGGGTCCAGTGTCTTTTCCTTCTTTCAGGATAAAAGTGTTTTTGGTGTATTATCATTCCCTTCACCCTTTTTCGAACTTGTATCCCACCGAGTAGACTGCGTGGATGAGGTTTGCGGTGGGGTCGGCGGTCTCCATCTTTCTTCTTAGCTTCTTGATGTGGCTGTCGATGGTGCGTTCGCTGACGATGCGCTCGTCAGGGTAGATTCTGTCCATGAGTTGCTGGCGGTCGAATATCCGCCCCGGGTTTGCCGCGAGGAACTGGAGGAGTTTGAATTCCACGGCGGTGAGACCCAGATCGCGCCCGTTGAGAGCGGCCCGCCAGCGGTGTTCGTCGAGAACGAGGCCGCTTGCTTCCAGGGTTTGACCGCCCCGGGTCCTTCGCAACACGGCCTTCACGCGCGCCACCACCTCACGGGGACTGAAGGGTTTACAGATATAGTCGTCGGCTCCGATCTCAAGGCCCAGGAGGCGATCGATCTCCTCTACCCGGGCCGTTACCATTATTATAGGTACCGTGGAGAATGTCCTGATGTCGGTGCATATCTCCATACCGTCCCGTCCGGGGAGCATGAGGTCGAGAAGGAGGAGTCCCGGCCTGTGTTCCCGCACCCATGGGACGACGTCCGTACCATTCCCGAGACAGTGGGGCTCGAAACTGGCGGCCCTGAGGTAGTCGGCCAGCAGGCTCGCCAGTTTCGGCTCGTCCTCGACGACGAGGATCACCCTGTTCATTGGCCCGCCTCCTCGACAGGCAGGGATATCTGCATCAGCAAACCTCCCAGCGGCGAGGAAGAAGCCGTTATGGTACCTCCATGGGCTTCGACGATGTTCCTGCAGATGGCGAGTCCGAGCCCGGCGCCCCCCGACGTGCGGCTCCGGGAGGCCTCCACGCGGTAGAGCCTGTCGAAGAGCCTTTCCATCTCATCGGCGGGCACCCCCGGGGCCGAATCTTCGAAATCCACGGTCAGCATGGCCCCGTCGCGTCGGACACGAACGACGAGCCTTCCTCCGCTGTCGGTGTATTTCAGGGAGTTCCCGAGGAGATTGGAGAAGAGCTGCTGAAGACGTTCACGGTCGGCGAAGACGGTGGCCGGGGCCTGCCCGTGGGCGATGTCCCTGTCGAGAGCGATGCTTTTGCGGTCGAATTCGGCCCGACAGGCATCGACGGAGTCGGTGAGGGTCTCCACGAGGTCGATGCTCTCTTTCCGGTACGTTAGCGCGCCGAGATCGGACAGGGTCAGTTGATGAAGGTCATCGACGAGGCGTTGTAGTCTTGTCACCTCGCCGTGAAGTGACCGGACAGCTTCTGGTGTGGTTTCCCGAACGCCTTCCAGGAGGGCCTCGATCTCACCGCGAAGCACGGCTATGGGCGTTCTGAGCTCGTGGGATATGTCAGCCACCCATTGCCGGCGGGCCTTCTCGTTCTTTTCAAGGGCGGCGGCCATGGCATTGAAGGAACTGGCGAGCCGCCCCAATTCGTCTGAGGACGTCACGGTGACGCGCACCGAGTATCTTCCCGAAGCGAGCTCTCTGGTTGCGGCCGCGATGGTCGTTACGGGGCGCACCAGGCGTCTCGCCAGGGGCAGGGAAAAGACCATCACCACCAGCACCAGGCCGAGCACAGCCGCGATAAGGGCGAACTTTTGATGCTGAAGGAACTGAAGCTGAGGGGGACTGAGAAACTGTCTGGGGGGCAGGAGGCCCACGTATCCGACGGCAGTCCCGTCGTGAATGACAGGTTTGTAGGCCGTTGTGTCGTATTCTCCGGGATGTCCAAAGAGCGGCCGGTGTTCGCCATCGAGGATGACCAGCGGCAGCCGCGGCGGGTGCAGTTTCCCCTGTGCCGGCGGGACCGCGGACCCCTGCTGTTCATGGAGGACCCGCATCACCCAGTACGACGGATCGGCACGGAGGAAATCCCAGTTTCCGTGCCGGGCATAGGCCTGCGCGAGGTTGTTTCGGACTGATTCCATGCTGTCCTGTGCCATGGTGTCGAGATACCGGAGGAATCCTCTGTTGATGCTCCAATGCATGACGAGGAACATGCAGAGGATGGCCGCGCACGTGGCGGCGAGAATGGATAGGAACAACCGGTATGTTATGCCGATCTTCATCATTACGGACCTGTTTCGAGATGTATCATAGAAGGTATTTTACAACGTGTCGGCCTGAAATGGGGAGCCTTTTGAGGCCTGACGGCAAATATCCTCATTTCGTGCACAATTTTGACACATTCATCTGGTATCTTCTGCTCATGAAAAGCGCCGGACAACACATTGAGCCAGGGAGGCTGATATGAAGAAAATACTTGTCGGTTTAACCATGGGCGTTCTCCTGATGATTTTCACGGTCTGCTACGCCTGCGCACAGGGTCCTCTCGGTCCGGTTGACGGTCACCGGGGCACGGGAATTGTGGGAATTGAGGCGGACCATCCCCTCTGGCTCGACCTGTCGCATCTCACCATAGACGGGAACCGCATGGACGCGATACACGAGATAGAGGTGAGGAGCGTGAAAGAAGGTATCAGGAAGAGGGCGGAATTCCAGGTGGCCTCGATCGAACTCAGAGAACTTCTCGCGAAGGACCCCGTGGACATGAAGGCGGTGGGGTCTGGACTGAAACAGATCTCTGCCCTCAGGACGGACCTTGAGTTTTCCCGGATCAAAACGATCGAGGAAATCAAGGCGAAATTGACGAGCGAAGAAAGGAAGAAACTCAGGGAGTACCTTGAGGCCGCCCACATGAGGCCCGCGTCTGCCCGCGACGGGATGATCGGCCCCGGGCCCTGTGATCAGCCTCCGCCGGCGAAGAAACCCCTGGATGAGAAAAGGGCGCCCCGGACCAAGGAAAGGGTCCGGTGAAAGATGTTTTCAAGTATATGTGAAGGGGAATCCGGCCGATGAAGACCAATTTCCCTCATATTCACTTCCCCTGCCGGACGGCGTTCTTTCCGGTCGTGTTTCTTGCATTGCTCGTTTTTCTCAGCGGCTGCGCGAGTGTCGGGCCTGATTATGTCAGGCCCGACACAAGGGTATCCGATCAATGGAACACGCCTCTCAAAGGCGGTCTTAATCCCGGCGTGAACGATCCGGGGGCTCTCGCTGCCTGGTGGACCACGCTTAACGACGAAGCCCTTTCCAACATCATCGACAGGGCGGCGGCGGGGAACAAGGATTTGAAGAAGGCAAAGGCCCGGGTCAGGCAGGCGCGGGCGAGCCGCCGCGTGGCGGCCGCTGACTTCTTTCCCTCCGTCGACGCCTCCGCCTCGGGAAGGCGGGCCTACAGCAGCGCCGATGCCGTCACCGAGAATGTGGATGACCTCTACAGTGCGGGCTTCGACGCTTCCTGGGAGATCGACATTTTCGGCGGTGTCCGCCGGTCCGTCGAGGCGTCCGGGGCGGATCTCGACGCGGCCCGGGAAGACCTGCGTGACGTTATCGTGTCGCTCCTGGGAGAAGTGGCCACGAACTACATCGATGTGCGCTCCTATCAGGCAAGGATCGAAGCCGCCGAGGGGAACATCGCGAAGCAGGCCGAGACCTATCAGCTGACGTTGTGGCGGCAGGAGGCCGGGCTCGGCGACGAACTGGCCGTGCAGGAGGCCCTTTCCAACCTCGAGAGCACGCGGTCGCAGGTGCCGGATCTCCGGTCGGGGCTGGAGGCCGCGCTCAACAGGATTGCGGTGCTCCTGGGAGAACAACCCGGAAAGGTCCACGAGGAACTCGGGAAACCAGGCTCCATACCCGCCCCGCCTGTCGATGTGGCGGTGGGTGTGCCGGCCGAGGCGCTGCGCCGCCGTCCCGACGTGAGGCGTGCGGAGCGCGAACTCGCCGCGCAGACGGCGAGGGTGGGAGTCGCAACGGCGGAGCTTTATCCGAAATTCATGCTCATGGGATCCATTGGCATCGAGGCCCTTTCAGTCAACAGGCTTGTTTCTACGCCGACGAGGTCCTACGGTTTCGGCCCTTCCGTCAGCTGGCCCATTTTCAGGGGTGGTGCGATACGGGCCAACATCGAGGTCCAGTCGGCCCTGCAGGAGCAGGCTCTGGTGGAGTACGAGAAGACCGTCCTCACCGCGCTTGAGGAGGTGGAGAACGTGTTGACCGCTTATGCGGAGGAGCAGAAAAAGATGGAATCCCTGCGCCTTGCAGGGGAGGCGGCGGGCAAGTCCGCCGAGATTGCGCTTCGAAAGTACGAGGCTGGCCTCATTGATTTCCTTGCAGTCCTTGTCGCCCAGCGTTCCCTCCTGTCCGCTAAGGACCAGTTGGCGAAGAGCAGGGGGGTGGTGACATCCAACCTGATAAAGTTGTACAAGGCCCTCGGAGGGGGATGGGAATCAATGGCATCTCCTCAAGGAGAAGAAGACATATACAGGGAAGAGTGATGCGAATGAAGATTGATCCGGGATCGGTGGCTGAAAAGATACTGGGGTCCGGCCCTCTCAAGGGTTCGAGGCCGATGAGGCGCTATGTTCTGCCTGGCTGCCTGGTTATTGCCGTAATAGTGGTCGTGCTCGTGGTCATGGGTGTGGCAGGGAGATCAAAGGCGGTGCAGTACAAAACGGAACAGGTCCGGCGCGGTGATCTTGTTGTCGTTGTGACCGCCACGGGGACCCTGCAGCCGACGAACAAGGTTGATGTCGGCAGCGAGCTTTCGGGCACCATCAAGACCGTCGAGGCGGATTACAACAGCAAAGTCAGGGCGGGCCAGGTCCTGGCAAGGCTCGACACGATGAAGCTGGAGGCGACGATTGCCCAATCCAGGGCGGCGCTCGAAGCGGCCAGAGCAAAGGAGCAGCAGGCTCAGGCAACGGTCACGGAGACGCAGTCCAAGCTGACACAGTTCCGGAAGGTCTGGGATATGAGCGGCGGCAAGGTCCCTTCGCAGACCGAGATGGATGCGGCGACGGCCGCCTTTGAACGGGCAAAGGCCGATGCGGCGAACTACAGGGCTTCCGTGTCGCAGGCCCGGGCGACCCTGAATGGGCACCTGACGGACCTGTCCAAATCGGTCATCACTTCGCCCATCAACGGTATCGTCCTGACAAGGAGCATCGAACCGGGACAGACCGTGGCGGCTTCTTTCACCGCTCCCGTCCTTTTTACCCTTGCAGAGGACCTGACGAAGATGGAACTCCATGTAAATGTTGATGAGGCGGATATAGGTAAGGTGCGACAGGGGCAAAGGGCGACCTTTAACGTGGACGCCTATCCCGACCGAGCCTTCGAGGCCGAGATCACGCAGGCGCGTTACGGTTCTTCAACGACATCCGGGGTCGTGACTTACGAAACGGTACTGAAGGTCGCCAATCCTGACCTGTCCCTGCGGCCGGGCATGACCGCCACTGCGGACATCACCACCAGGAAGCTGGAGAATGTTGTCCTCGTACCCAGTGCAGCCCTGCGTTTTTTGCCTGCCCTTCAACAGGAAGAGAAAGCATCCGGAGGGGTCGTAGGTACCCTGTTGCCTCGGCCTCCAGGGCAGGGGGCGCAACAGCGTGAAGAGTCGGGTAAGAAACAGCAGAAGCGGGTCTGGACCCTGAGTAAGGGTCAACTGACCCCCGTTTCAATCACCATCGGGGCACAGAATGAAGGTATGACGGAAGTGACGTCGGGAAACATTGAGCCCGGCGCGGAGGTGGTCACCGATACGATCACGGTGACGAAAAAATGACCGGAGAAGGGTATCGTGACGACGGTGAACATGAGAGCCGCCTCATCGAGTTGCAAGGGGTAACGAAGATTTACGGAAAGGGCAACGCAATGGTCGAGGCCCTGCGGGGCATTGACCTGGCCATCGATGAAGGCGAGTTCGTGGCGGTGATGGGGCCCAGCGGATCCGGTAAATCAACGTGCATGAACATCCTCGGATGCCTCGACATGCCGACGGGGGGCTCATACCTCTTCAGGGACGTTGACGTGGGTTTGCTCGACCGGAACCAGAGGGCCCTGCTTCGCCGTCATTATCAGGGGTTCATATTCCAGGGTTACAATCTTCTGAGCCGCACCTCGGCACTGGAGAACGTGGAGCTTCCCCTGCTGTACCGCGGCACGGGTACCCAGGAGCGCCACCGGCTCGCAATGGAGGCGCTGGCAACGGTCGGCCTCAAGGGGTGGGAGCACCACACGCCGGCGGAGCTTTCGGGTGGTCAGCAGCAGCGGGTTGCCATTGCCCGTGCCATCGTCACCGGTCCCGCAGTACTTCTGGCGGACGAGCCGACAGGCAACCTCGATTCGGCCCGCAGCAGGGAGATCATGGATGTGCTGACTGCCCTCAACAGGGACGAAGGGATCACCGTCGTGATGATCACCCATGAACCGGACATGGCGGCCTACGCGAAACGCCAGATACACTTTCGGGACGGCCTGATCGTGGTCGATGAACACAACGGGGGTACCGCCTGATGGTCTGGAACACGGTCCTGCTGGCCTTGAAGGAGATCAGACGAAACGTCATGCGTTCTTTTCTTACGATACTCGGCATCGTCATCGGTGTCGGGGCGGTCATCACCATGGTGACCATCGGCGGCGGTGCGACCCGTGAGGTGCAGCAGCAGATCGCGAGCATGGGCAGTAACATGCTCATGGTGAGCCCGGGGAAGAGACTTGGCCCGGGGCAGTCGTCTGGGAATGTTCCCTTCAAGGAAGCCGACGTGGAGGCCATCTTCCGGGAGGTGAGTTCCATTGCAGCGGTGGCGCCTGTTTCCTCGCAATCCGTCCAGGCCATACTGGGGAACCAGAACTGGACGACGCAGGTGACGGGGAGTGACAACAATTATTTCCATGTAACGAAAAGGTCCGTCGCGGCGGGCAGGCGGTTCAGCGAAAGCGAACTGCGCTCGGGAGCCGCCGTCTGTGTCATTGGTGAGACGGTTCGCAGGAAACTTTTCGGTGCCCAGGATTCGCTGGGTGAGAAGCTCCGCCTCCAGAAACTCTCCTGCGAGGTGATCGGCATTCTGGCGGAGAAAGGCCAGAGCACGATGGGACAGGACCAGGACGACGTTGTGGTGATTCCCATCCGTGCCCTCCAGCGGCGCATAACCGGCAATCAGGAGGTAGGCCTTATCCAGGTCTCGGTGCAGGACGGGGCGTCGACGGACAAGGCTCAGCGGGATATTTCCGCCCTGATGCGCGAGAGGCGCCATCTTGCCCCGAGCGATGACGACAATTTCAACGTCATGGACATGAAGGAGATAGCGAAGATGCTCACCGGCACCACGGAGCTCCTCACGGCGCTCCTCAGCGCCGTTGCGGCGGTGAGCCTCCTCGTCGGCGGTATAGGGATCATGAACATCATGCTCGTATCCGTCACAGAGAGGACGAGGGAGATCGGTGTCCGCCTCGCCATCGGCGCCCTTGAGCGCGAAGTGCTGACCCAATTTCTGGTCGAGGCGGTGGTGCTGTCCTCCCTGGGCGGTGTCATCGGGATAGTACTCGCGCTCATCGCGTCGGTGTGGCTCGGCAGCGCCCTCAACGTACCCTTCGTTTTCAACGCGCCCATTATCCTCGTCTCCTTCCTTTTCTCCGCGGCGGTTGGCGTGATCTTCGGATACTTCCCCGCACTCAAGGCGGCCCGCCTCGACCCCATCGAGGCCTTGAGGCACGAATAGAAGACGGTTCCAGGGGACAGGGGACGAAATGGTTTCTGGAGAGTTCGGGGGTTTCGTTGGCAATGAGGATGCCCATCGTACCGGGAACCGAGCCTTCGGCTGTGTCGGTCGGTGATCCTGCCAGACCGGGAAGTATAGCATACAACAGTTGGATATTATGAAAGAAAGAGGCATGACACCCGGCAGATGCGGGACGTGTCCTCATCTGTATGACAGTTTCCCCTTAAGTTTTTTTTTCACTCTTCGATAATTACCTCATGAAGATAAACATGGTGCTCATCAGGGAGGTGAGAAGATATCAGGTTGTGAGCACGCAACAGATGCACACCCGGCGAGATCGCCGGGAGAAAAAATCCTAGAAAAGGAGAAACATTATGTCAGACATTTCCTTAACATCAGGCATGAGGGCTAACCTTTTGTCCCTCCAGTCAAGCGTCAAGCTCCTCGACAGAACACAGGAAAGGCTGTCGACAGGCAAGAAAGTCAACTCCGCTCTCGATAATCCCGTCAACTATTTTACTGCTCTCGACCATACCACGCGGGCCAATGACCTGTTGGCATTCAAGGACGGCATCTCAGAGG
>Ga0351950_1063_pt1 | contig 16510 bp, 11 predicted proteins | sample BONcelT113001H13_FD_206835 | JGI IMG/M metagenome (GOLD analysis project Ga0351950, IMG submission 206835) | Enriched cells from coal bed in the Powder River Basin, Montana, United States - BONCAT cells T11 rep3 HSBNCT.T11.300.1.H13 ...
TCGGGCGTGTCCGGGGTTTGCGCCTGTGATCTTAGGGAAATAGAAGCATCAGCAATAATGATTTGCCGGATATCGATGGTAAAAAGATCCGCCCAACTTCTTTTTTGTGGGCGGTGGTCCGGGAACAGCGTCTGGTAATTCCATTTTTGATCGTTAACTTTTTCCAGATTCACCCTTATACCGGTTATTTCAAGAACCGGAATCCATATCGTTTTGGACAGCAACGGAAAAAGGACCATTGAAATGCGCATCCGGTCCGCGGTCAGCAGGGGCGATCCGCCTGATTCGGGTTGAAGCACGATACCCCTTAACTCAAGGTCTTTTGTTATTTTCCCGCTGATGCTCTCAATGCGGCATGTCGCTTCAAAATTGTTTTCGACGGCGCTGATAACCAGCCGCAAGAATATCTGCCGGGCCGAATCCGTCTGAAGCCATGCAAAAACAGCGGCATAAAAAACCAGCAGAACCGAAAGCACTAATAGAATCCGGCGTATCCATGCTCTTGGCTTTGTTTTCGGGATTTTTTCATTCATGGGGATAGGCTTTAGGGTTTTAAAGTGTTAAACCGTAATCTTAAAATGCATGCCCGATATTAAAGTGAAACCCCCAACGATCAGTATCGACAAACCGTACTAAATCAGGGTCATCCCGGTCACCGGTCCTGGGCGGATTAAGCTTGTACCCGATATCCAGTTGAATCGGTCCCAGCATTGTATCGTATCGCAGGCCGAGACCGCAGGTATAACGCATCCGGTCGGGCTCCAGACTATAGGAACTGGCATCAAGCACACCCATATCGACAAACGCGACGCCGGCAAAATCCATGTAAACAGGATACCGAAGTTCAAGAGTGCCATCAAATGAAGACAATCCGCCGATACTAACGGGATGATCGTTTTTGTCGAGTACCGGGAGCTCCTGATAACTGTATCCCCGCACGGATTTGCTGCCGCCGAGAAAAAGTCGTTTATTGATCGGAATATAATCGGTGCTCCTTGTCCTTTCAATGCTCCGGAAACGCACCCTTCCGCCGATCACCATTTGCCCGGCCAGGGGAAAAAAAATTCTGGTATCTATTGTCGGCTTGAAATAATCGATTTCCGAGGCCAGGTAGCCCGTGGCGCTTTCCATGGAGAAAAGAATGTGCCGACCTGACGAGGGATACAGATCGTCATCCAGGGAATTATACCCGACATCCAGTCTGACGGCGGACACGCGATAATCCTCTTCATCGGAGGCGTTTAAAGTGTCTTCGGCAGAACCGGTTTTAATATCGTCGAGGCGGTTAAGTTCAAGATTGTAACCGACGTTCGCAAACCATTCCGGACCAATACGGCGATTGATGTTGACCTCCGTGAAAGCCTTCCGGAGGGTGTAAAAGGCCTCCTTTTCCCGGTCAAGGCCGGTTTCGGCAATCAGATCGTTTCGGGGGCCGAGAAAAAAAGGCACCCGGTATTCCCCCCTGATATTTTCCCTGATGTCGGACCGTCGGGCCTTGACGGTCAGCCGGTCGGCCCGTCCGGTCAGGTTCCGGTAACTCCAGGCGCCCTGAAGCCTCAGGCGGTCTTCCGTGCAGTAGCCGATACCGGCCCGGACACCATGCTGGTTTCGCTTAAGGACCTGAATATAAATCGGCACCGTATTGGTTTGGGGATCAACCTCCCCTACAGTGATCAGGGCTGAACTGAATACATTGAGAGAGAAAAGGTTCAAGCGGCTTTCATCGAGTTTTTCAGCGTTGTACAGTTCCCCCGATCGGAAACGCAAGGCCCGTTGAATGACCCGGGGATAGACATAGTCCTCATGGCCGGTGATATGAATTTCACCAAAATAGCAGCGCGGCCCGGGATTGATTTCATAGGTAATATCTACAACCATCCTGTTAAGATCCACCAGCGCGCTTCCCTGAATCGCTGTAAAAGGATATCCCCGGTTGCCTAGCGTTATTCGGATATGATCCTTTGCATCCTCATATGCATCCCGGTTGAACACGCGTCCGGACTTTACCGGCAGACTTTCGGCAAGCTCTAAAGTCGTCACCGTATCGATTTCCTGCAGAAACGTTAGATCCACATTGCCGATGATGATCGGGTCACCCTCGACGATCCTGAAAATAACCCTTCCATCCCGGATAGCTGCTTCATCCTGGGGAACATCAAAACGCAAAACATCGAAAATTTCTTCAATATCATAAATATACCGGAAAAACCGCAGCAGATCCGCGGAGATGACTTCATAGGTCACGTCCACCTGGTAAAACCCGTTATCATGATAAAATTGGCGGATGCGGATGGCGTCGTCCTGCAGTTCCTGGGGACTTACCACCGGATGAGTGGCCCAGAATTTCCACCATGGCGGCGGTTTGACGGCCAGGGCTTCGATCAGGTCATTTTTATCCACTTGGACGACGCCCCTGAACTCAAACGCCTGGATACGAAACCACTGGCCGTCGCGATCGGCGCCGGCGATCCCCGGGGACATGATCAAAAACAGTGCCAGCAGTCCCGCCAGGAGGATTTGGATGCCTTCACGACGAAACAAACGATGCACTCCTCTTAATCAGGTCCGTCATAAAAATCGTTCCGAAGTGACCCGATTCAAGGTTTCTGCTGGTTTCCATCAATTCGGAAAATATTTTACCGTATGCCGTTCCTCCAACCCGCCAGGCGGTTTCCATAGACCGCCGCATCGCCGTAAAGACATCCAGCACACTGATCTGAGATGGATTCCGGCCGGGATGATACAGGGTTTCGTCACCGTAGATTTCCACCAGCAATCCGCCTTCGTAAAGCCTGGTGGTGATCTGGCCTACCAATCGCAGGGGAATGGAGAGGGTGTTCGATATCTGCTCGGCCGTCATCTGGGGAAGGCCCCGGTTGAACCGTTCGCAGATCATGACCATGACGGCCACGGCCATCTGTTCGACCTGATCATATCCGTAGTCGTCCGCCTTAAGATCCTGCTGGTGGGATTTCACGTTCTGAATGGCGTAGGCGAGCTGCGCTCCGAGCAGCACGATGATCCAGCTTATGTAGAGCCAGATGATAAAAACCGGAAGGACCGCGAAGGTCCCGTAAATCTTATTGTAACGGGTCAGGCCGATGTTGAATCCCGTATACACGTTGAAAGCAAGCTCCCACGCGCTTCCGCAGATGATGGCCGCGATCAGCGCCGGCACAAATCGGACACGCGTGTTGGGAAGCAGGACATAAATGGCGGTAAGACCGATCCAGAAACCCGCATGGGGAATAATGGTTCTGAACAGGACGAAAAACCGCTCGAAAAACCCGTATTGCGTCAGGGCCTGAACCACGGTGGTTGAGGAAAACGAAGCCAGCATGGCCGTGGAGACAGCCATGAGCAGTGGGCCGAAAATCAGAACCGTGGTGTAATTGGTGACTTTTCGGAAAATATTCCGGTTGCGGGTGATGCCCCAGATTTTGTTTAAGGTCTGCTCCACGTTGCTGAGCATCATGATTACGGCATATACCAGCATCGCCGTGCCGATGGCGCCAAGGGCCGCAAAATCGGTATTTGAAATATAATCGACGATCCGCTGGCTCAGAGCTTCCTGGCCGGCGGTCAGGTAATTGATCAGAAAATGCTCCAGCCGGGTGTGGACATCCAGGGCCTTCAGCACGATAAATGCCAGGGCCAGCAAAGGCCCGACAGCCAGGAGGGTACTGATGGACAGGGCCGCGGCCCGCAGCAGGACTACCTGGTTCTGAAGGCCGCGCAGTGTGAGCAGCAGGATGCGGACGACCTGGAAGGCCAGTATCCGCATTCTGCTCGCATCCGGCGGATCCAGCCAGATACCCTTGTCGAGAAATTCAGCAAAATAGTGATAATACCCTTGTATGCGTCTCATTGCACCCCCTGGGCCAAATGTGTGCGAAAAAATCCTTTTCCAGCCGGGTCCGCGGCCCGGTCACACCTCCGACATCAGGCCGTTGAAAAAATCGTTCCCCTTGTCGTCGATCATGATAAACGCGGGAAAATCCTTGACGGTGATCTTAAAAACCGCTTCCATGCCAAGTTCCGGATACGCAATCACTTCCGCGCGGGTAATGCAGTCCCGGCCCAGACGGGCCGCCGGCCCGCCGATGGAACCCAGATAAAACCCGCCATATGCTTTGCACGCATCGGTCACTTGCCTGGAACGGTTCCCCTTGGCCAGCATCACCATGGACCCGCCGTGCTTCTGGAATTCGGCCACGTAGCTATCCATTCGGTCGGCGGTGGTGGGCCCGAAGGAACCCGAGGCATATCCTTCCGGGGTTTTGGCCGGACCGGCGTAATAGATGATATGTTCCTTAAAATAGGCGGGAAGATCGCCTTCTTTTTTCAACTGTTCAAAAAGCTTTGCATGGGCGATATCCCGGGCCACGATGATATCGCCGTCCAACAGCAGGCGGGTGGTCACCGGGTATCGGCTCAATTCCTCCCTGATCCGGTCCATGGGCCGGTTCAGGTTGATGCGCGCGCCCGTTGCCGCCGATGCCGCCGACGCCGGCAGGAACCGGGACGGATTTTCATCCAGTTGCTCAAGGAAAATGCCGTCCGCCTTGATTTTCCCCTTGATGTTCCGGTCGGCGCTGCAACTGATGCCGATGCCGATGGGACAGGATGCGCCATGCCTCGGCATCCGGATGACGCGCGCATCATGGCAGAAATATTTCCCGCCGAACTGGGCTCCGATGCCGATGTTGCGGGATATCTCCAGAAGCCGCCCTTCGAGTTCAGGGTCCCGGAAGGCATGGCCCAGGGCATTGCCCGTTGTGGGCAGGCCGTCGAGATACCCGGCGGACAGAAGCTTGACGGTCTTGAGCACGGCTTCGGCGGATGTGCCGCCGATGACCACGGCCAGATGATACGGCGGACACCCGGCCGTGCCGATGGCTTTCATCTTGCGGGTCAGAAACGCCTCCAGAACTTGCGGGTCGAGCACCGAGCGATTTTCCTGGAATAAAAAGGTCTTATTGCCCGACCCGCCGCCCTTGGCGACAAAGAGAAATTCATAGGCGCTGCCGCCGGTGGCGTAAAGCTCGACCTGGGCGGGCAGGTTGCAGCGGGTATTGATCTCCTCGTACATGGAAAGGGGCGCAAGCTGGGAATAGCGGAGGAAATTTTGCGTATAGGCGTTAAACACCCCTTTGGCCAGGGCCGCTTCATCATTGATGCCGGTCCAGACCTGCTGGCCCTTTTTGCCGATGATAATGGCCGTCCCCGTATCCTGGCACATGGGGAAAACCCTTTCGGCCGCGATGGCGGCGTTTTTGAGCATTTCTTCGGCCACGAACCGGTCGTTGCCGGAACTTTCCGGATCATTGACGATATTGGCCAGTTGCTGAAGATGTGCGGTCCGATAGAGAAAAGCCATGTCCGTAAAGGCGGCTTCGGCCAGCATTTCCAAGCCCTGTTCATCCACGCGGATGATGGGGCGGCCGTCAAAATTATCCGTTTGCACATGATCTCCGGTCAGGCGGCGGTACTGAGTGTCATCGGCCTCCGGCAGCGGAAACATCGGCTGAAATTTAAATTCCGTCATCTCAGACTCCTCAAATTTTTTGTTTTGACCCATATGTTATGTATGTTAAGAGGACAGGTTTTAAATCTTTCCCCAGTCTACCACTGTTCCCGGATTTGATCATTTGTTGTTATCGTCAAAAGCCCGTGCATGGGTCTTTAAGGCGCAGAAATCCCCGCACATGGTGCAGACATCGGGCTTGTCGTTTCCGCCGCGGCCTTTTATCATCCTTGCCTTTTGGGGATCAACGGACATGGAAAACATGGTCTCCCAGTCAAAGGCGGCCCGGGCCGTTGTCATGGTCCGGTCGCGGTCCCATGCCGAGGTGATCTTTTTTTCAAGGTCGCCGATATGGGCCGCGATTTTAGAAGCAATGACGCCGTCATGCACGTCCGCCACCGTGGGAAGCCCCAAATGTTCCGCTGGGGTCACGTAACAGAGAAAATCCGCTCCGGCTGCCGCGGCAATGGCCCCGCCGATGGCGCCGGCGATATGATCATGCCCGGCGGCGATATCCGTGGGAAGCGGCCCCAGCACGTAATACGGAGCCCCGCCGCAGATCCGCTTCTGTAAAGTCATGTCCGCGGCGATGCGGCTTAAAGGCACATGGCCCGGTCCTTCAATCATCACCTGGACCCCGGCGGCCCGGGCCCGCTGGGCCAGTTCGCCGAGAATGATCATTTCCATCATCTGGGCACGGTCGTGGGCGTCAAAAATCGTGCCGGGCCGAAGCCCGTCGCCAAGCGACAAGGTCACGTCATATGCCCGGGCGATTTCCAGAAGGCGGTCGTAGCGTTCATACAGAGGATTTTCCGCATGATTGCGCACAATCCATTCGGCCATGAGGCTACCGCCTCTGGACACCATGCCCATGAGCCGGTTGCATTCCTGCAATACGGCCACCGATGCCCGGGTGATGCCGCAGTGAACGGTGACAAAATCCACGCCTATTTTTGCCTGATGTTCGACCTCGTCAAATATTTCATCTTCGGTCACTTCGGCGCATTGCCGGCCTTCGGTCAACACGCGGCTGACGGCCTTATAGATGGGAACCGTTCCGATCATGACCGGGGACCGGGCGATCACGGCTTTCATGATGCCGTCGAGATCGCCGCCCGTGGACAGATCCATGACCGCGTCCGCGCCGGCGGCCACGGACGCATCCAATTTTTCCAGCTCCTCATCCATGTTCGCATGGCTCGGCGAGGTGCCGATATTGGCGTTGACCTTGGTCAGCAGTCCCTTGCCGATCCCCCTGGAGTCAAAGGACCGGTTGATGTTTTTGGGAATAACGATTTCGCCGGCAGCCACGCCCGCGCGTATGGTTTCGGGATCAAGTCCCTCATGGGCAGCGGCCTGTTTCATGGCCTCGGTGATCTTATTGTTTCGGGCGTCTTCGAGTTGCGTCATATTGTTTTAAGGGGTCAGGGCTCAGCCCTGACCCCCGTTCCTCCTATAATAAACGTTTGATTAATTCCTCGGCGACTTTCTGCCCGGAAAGCAGCATCCCGCCGAAAATGGGACCCATTCGCGGACCGCCGAACACGGCGTTGGCCGCCATCCCCGCCACATAAAGACCGGGAAAAATTTCTTTCGTATTTTCCAGGGTCAGGGCTTCAGCCCGGTCGGCCCACATGGATTTTTCGCCTTCTATCTTTCCCGATGGCGTCAGCAGATCACCGGGGACCTTGCGGGATACCACCTTGACCACCTCGGCGGCATGGCCGGTGGCGTCGATGATAAACCGGGAACGAAACGTCAACGGATCCACATGCAGGCCCGCCATTTCCACCGGCGACCAGTTGATCACCAGGCCTTCAACGCCTTCGGGGCGCATCATCACGTCTTCGGCGCTCATGCAGTTAAACACCGCCAGCCCGGCCCGGACGGCCCCGGCCCCAAGAGACGTCACCGCCTCGACGGCATCGGCCGTATAGTAATCATCCCGGTATTGAACGGCGCGCACGCCGAAGGTTTCGAGTATCGGCAGCGCGGCGCTCTGCACCACGATTTCGTTAAAAAGCATGCCCCCGCCCCACATGCCGCCGCCGATGCTTAATTTTCGTTCGAACAATACCACTTTCCTGCCGGCTTTGGCAAGAAAGTAACCCGCCACCAGTCCGGACGGTCCGCCGCCCACGATGGCGACATCAGTCTCCAGATGATCCGTCAGTTTTTGGTAATACCGATCCACGATCGCCCGCGTGATGATGATTTCATCTAATGCCATGTCTTTTCTCCTTGTTTTGTGCGTTTTTTTACCAGGCCCGAGATAACAATCCCTGCGGCCCCTTCTGAAACAAAAAAATAAAAAGCCGTTTCCTCGGGAACAAAAAACAAAAAAAGCCGTTTCCCTGAAAAGAGAAACGGCTGCCCATAAAAAAAATTCCGGCGGCATCATTTCCCTTCGCAGGCATGATCCTGATCAGGTTCAAAGGGTTATCCGGTTATCCGGATTCTCAGTCGCCTGGCGACACCCCGATGCGCGGGGCCGGATCACTATCGTATGACCCGACCCTGTATTGATTCAGAATACATTACCGGATACAAAAGACTTTGACAACCGGAAAATACAGCCCTTTTTCGGGTTTTCTTTTTCGTGATCTTGAGTTACAAATTGACATACATTTAATTTCCATGGAGAAAAGATGATCTCGAAACGATCCGATGAAATTTCATCGTTTATCGTCATGGACGTGCTGGAAAAAGCCCATGACATGGAACGCAACGGCATCGACGTGATCCACCTGGAAGTGGGCGAGCCGGATTTCAACACGCCGGCATGCATCACCGAGGCGGCCGTGAAGGCATTAAAGGACGGCCACACCCATTATACCCACAGCCTCGGCATGATCGACCTGCGGGAAGCCTTATGCGAACATTATCACACGACATACGGGGTGTCGGTCTCGCCGGACCGGGTCGTCATTACCTCGGGAACGTCCCCTGCCATGCTGCTGGTCTTTTCCGCGCTTCTGGACCCGGGGGATGAAATCATCATTTCCGATCCCGGTTACGCCTGCTACGGCAATTTCATCCGTTACCTCCAGGGCCGTCCGGTGACCGTTCCCGTATACGAGGCCGACGGATTTCAATACCGGACCGAAGCCATCCGGGAAAAAATCACGCCCCGGACAAAGGGGATCTTCATCAACTCCCCTTCCAATCCCACCGGCAACATGCTTTCCGGGAAGAAGATGGCCGAAATCGCCGATCTGCCGTATTTTATCCTGTCGGATGAGATCTATCACGGCCTGGTCTATGAGGGAAACGCCCGCTCCATCCTGGAATTTTCGGACCGGGCATTTGTGTTCAACGGCTTTTCAAAGCTTTATGCCATGACCGGATACCGGCTCGGATACGTGATCGCGCCGACAGAATTCATCCGGCCCATGCAGAAATTCCAGCAGAACTTTTTCATCTCCGCCAATGCCATGGCCCAGATGGCCGGCATCGCGGCCCTGCGCCACGCCGGGCCGGATGTGGCCAAAATGCGCGACACCTACAACCAGCGCCGCCTTTACATGATATCGCGATTAAAAGAGATGGGCTTCGGCATCACCGTTGCCCCCACGGGCGCGTTCTACGTGTTCGCCAACGCCCGTCACATTAATGCCGATTCCTATCAACTCGCCTTTGACATCCTTGAAAACGCCCATGTGGGGGTGACGCCCGGAATCGATTTCGGAGAAAACGGCGAAGGATACCTGCGTTTTTCCTATGCCAATTCTTTAGCGAACATCGCGGAGGGGATGAATCGGATCACGGCTTACCTGGCCAGTAAAAACCGCGCTTAACTCAAACGCTTCTAATTAAAAATTTTCAAGCAGATATCGTCCACTTCCGGCAGGGTTCGAAAAGGGAAGGATCATTTTAACCCATAGTGGTCAAGGTATCGATAAAAGGTTGCCCGCCCGACATCCAGTATGCGGGCCGCATTTTTTTTATTGCCTTCGGCCCTGGCCAATGCAAGCATGACCTCTTCTTTTTTGAATTTCAATGACGGACCGGGTCTGGTTTTCCGGGATTCCTCAAAATTTAAAATTTCCGGCGGCAAATGGTGAAACCGGATCAGATTGTCCCGGCATTTGACATATATGTATTCAATGGCATTCCTGAGTTCACGAACATTGCCCGGCCATGAATACCTGATCAGAAGATCAATGACATCATTAGACGGCGTCAGCACCGGACGTTTCAGTTCCTTTGAAATCATTTCCAGAAAATGATCCACCAATATGGGAATATCAAGACGCCGCTCTCTTAAAGGCGGGATTGTGATGGGAACAACACAAAGACGGTAAAACAGATCCCGACGGAATGTTTTTCTGGCCATGAGTTGTTTTAAGTTCTGATTTGTGGAACTGATAATTCGGACATCCACCTGGATGGATTTCTCGCCGCCCACGCGCTCAAACCGCTGCTCCTGAATGACACGAAGGAGCTTTATCTGCATGAGGGTTGACAGCCCGTCAATTTCGTCTAAAAAAATCGTGCCCTGGTCCGCCAGTTCAAACCGCCCTTTACGGTCGGCAATGGCTCCGGTAAAGGCGCCTTTAACATGCCCGAAAAGTTCACTCTCCAAAACACCTTCCGGAAGCGCGCCGCAGTTAACAGCGATAAACGGTTTATCGGCTCTCGGCCCCAGATTATGAATGGCGTTTGCAACAAGTTCCTTTCCAGTGCCGCTTTCGCCCTCAATCAATACCGGTACGCAAACGGAACTGACTTCCCGGATATGCTCAAAAAAAGTGAGCGTTTTCGGGTCCTTGCCCACAAGTCCCTCAAGAGAATGATGGTGTTTAAGGCGCATTTTGAGTTGATGCAGTTCCGTATTATCCTGAAAGGAAACCAGGGCGCCGACATCACGGCCGTCTGTATCGGTCAGAGGCATGACGGACATTTTAAGGACCCGATCTTCACCGTCGGGACGCATAAAAGTGGCATCCCTGCGATTAACGTTAGCCTTTCCCAGACTGATCGTACTCTCACAGAACTCGCAATCTCCGCCGCATAGTCTTCCCGGAAAGACCTCATGACAATCCTGTCCCATCACTTTGTCACGTGGATATCCCGTAATGGTTGCCGCCGCCTTATTGAAATAGAAAATCCGCCGATTGGTTGTATGCGCCATGACCCCGTCATGCAGGTTGTCCAAAACCAGCTCCAGGTTCCTCCGGGTCACAAAAAGAGCGTTTAAGAGCCCCGAATGAAACAATGTCTGAATATTGGACTTCAGGATGTTTCTTGCTGATTTCAATGCGTTGTAAGTTTCGATGGAATCTTCAACAGGTAACGGATCGGGAAGGTCCCAGTGCAAATGCGGCGGCATGCCGGGAAGGGTGGGACGGCAGGACGGATCAAAATCTCCCAGGGTGATGACCAGGTCAAACATGAACAATTCGATGTCAAGCAGCGTCAACTGTTTCAACTTTGCAATATCCAGATCAACTTCGTTCATCACTCTTACCGCAATCGGGTTTAATATCGGTGGTTTCATGGTGGCACTGATAATTTCAATATCACCATTGGCCATTTCGTGGGCAAAGCTTTCGGCCATTAAATTCAGATTGTTTGAACTTTCAGCAAGAAATAGTATTTTGTGTGTTTTTTTCACTGTAATCATCAGGTATTGATAAAAGAATTGTGTTGGGGTAACCGTTTTCTGGGAAGATGAATGCTAAATGTCGAACCCTCGCCGGGTTCGGACGTAAATGTGATGGTGCCCCCGTGTTCCTGAACAATTTTTTTGGTTGTTAAAAGTCCCAGTCCGGCGCCGCCAAGCCCTTTTGTAGTAAAAAAATTGGTAAAAACCTTTTGCTTAACCTCGTAATCCATGCCGATTCCGTTATCAATCACCTCAAAAATAAGGATATCATCTTTTTCCGATATACGGACGGCAACAAAACAATTCTCCTTTTTTTCACTCATATTGCAGGCATCAATGGCGTTGCCGACAAGATTGGTCAGACACTCGTGCATACCTTCGTAGTCCATGGGTGCCGGAGTCACGGGATCAGGTATTTCACAGCGCAGTTCGATGCCGTGGTTCGCCGCTTGCCCGGCATACAGTTCAACCACCTCATGAGCGATCAAGGCCGGATCTTCTATTTTGACATGTATTTCACGGCCCTTTGAAAAAGCGAGAAACTCTTTGACAAACATCGACACCCGCTCAATGTTTCGGATCAGCATGTCCATCCCGCCTGAAACCCGGTCCATTCTGTTATTGCTAATACCGCTTTTTAACAGATACATGCCGCCCTCAAGTGCGTTAATCAGGTTCTTCACGCCATGTGCCAGCCCGGCGACCGTCTGCCCGACCGCTGCTAGCCTTTCTGCTTCCAGTTTTTCCTTTTCCAGTCCTTTAATTTCAGTAAGATCTTGAATATATAAAGCTATTCCAATAAACCGGTCTTCTGTTTTCAACCGGGTGCTGATCAATCGCACCGGTATCATGTCGCCATCCATGGTTTTAACTTCCGTCTCCTGTAAAAACGAATACTTGGATCCGGCAGCCACCTGTCCAAGAAATCCGTGGGGAAGCAGTTCGGAGAGCGTATCTTTCGTGATTTGAATTTGATTTTCGGGAAAATGAAATATCCGTCGTGCCGCAGAGTTGATAATTGTTATATTGCTTTGGTCATCCAGAGCAAGAATTCCGTCCAGTGCGGTATCGATGATGGATTCAAGAAATGTATGCGCGACTTTAAGTTCATCTTCAAGCTTTAAAGTTTTTGTGACATCAACGGCCATTTCCATGACCAGATCAAAACTGTTGTCCGCCTTTCTGAGCGGTACGGTTGTTACCAGCATATGAGACACATGATCCTCGCCATGAGCCCATACATGAGATCCGGAATGAATATCTCCATCGGAAAACGTCTGATGGGCCGTACATTCGGCACATTTTTCATCATATCCCTTTAATGCCTTAAAACACAATTCACCGTCGATATCGCCGAGAAGTTGTCGCAGGCGGAGATTGGTACGGACAATACGAAAATCGCGGTTAATGACCAGAATATTGCAGGGCACCTGATCAAGCAGAAGTTGGTGCTCCTTGCGCATCAGTTCAATTTCAGTGATATCCGTTGCAATCTCGACAATGAACCGAACCTCGCCGTTGTCATCCTTAACCGGAATGGAGTGCTGAATATATCGCGTCAAGCGCCCGTTTTTGTTATACCCGACTTCTTCATTTGTCCGCGCGACACCGTCTTTAAATGCTTCGCTCCCTTTACAGATGGCACAAGCAGCATCCCGATTTTTATAAACAGCGTAACATTTGCGGTTTTGCCATAAACCGAACATCTGCTCAAATGACTTATTGGCATGGATAATATTATACTTCCGATCAATTACCGCGATGGCCATGGGGACGGCATCAAACAGGTTATCCCTGATCCATTTGTCAATATCGTTTGGAAGTGTTGTCATCATTGTTTAGTGCCCAATAAAAATTTGATTTTCTTAAATAAAACATCGATATCAATCGGCTTTTCAATAAATCCGTTCGGGAGTGAAATACGATCATCATTGATCAGTTTACGAAATCCGTTTTCCATGAAATCAGACAGGCTGTCCATCCCCGAGATTAAAATAATCGGAATATGCCAAATTGACGGGGATATCCGGATTTCCTTATAAATTGAAATCCCCGACCGCATGGGCATCATGATATCCAGAACTATCAGATCCGGCTTTTTATCGGCAATGATGTTGATAACCGATTCTTCAGCGCCTAATGTCAAAGGTTCAAATCCGTTGTCTTCAGCGGCCGCTGCAAGGTATACCCTGATATCCGGCTCATCATCGATGATCATAATCTTTTGGGGCATGGCGGCTTTTGTCCGTTCATCCAAGTCTGTTATATCTGCCAGGATAAAATACTATCATTAAATATATTTACCATCGGATCAGATGGTTATAAGGCAGGATAACATTATATGGATTAAAAGGGAAATTGAATTTTTTAGTGGCAGGCATTTAGAGCGACTAACTTCCGGCATCGAACATCCAACGTTCGATTTTTTTTACTTTTTCCTGTTGAGTACTGTCCGGATCTGTTTTAAAGTATCGGGGTCCGCATTATTGATCATATCCACAATCAGATCCTTCTCACTGGATATTTTTGTCTCTTGTACCGGGGTTTCGGTTAATTCAAGAACATCGCGAATCGCCCGGACAATCTTTTCCGGAGTGACCGGTTTTTCAATCGTGTACCGGGGTCGCATGTTGGCGGTAAACGCGCTTAGGGCTTTTATCTCGTCAGTGCCGAATTCATCCCGGGCATGGGCGGTAATGACGATGACGGGAATTGTCGCCCATTGTTCATTTTTCTGGAGTTCCCGGATAACCCAGACGCCGGAGCGCCTCGGCATCACCAGATCAAGCGTAATGAGATCCGGCGGATCAGCCGCCACCCTTTCCATAGCTTCGAGGCCGTCCTTTGCCGTATTGACAAGAAATCCGGCATCCTCGAGGCAGGCTGACAGGAAATTCCGGATATCCGGTTCATCGTCTACGATAAGGATTTTCTTTTTTGATTCTGTTGGCGTGGTTGTCATCGTTATTATCCTTTATTCCATGAGGTACCATTAAAGTACGTTGAGCGACGAGGGATGAAGCACAACACGGAAGTTGGACTTTTTTTGCGAAGCCATCAATCCCTTATTCCTCACCCCATTTGATATAACCGGGTTTCACGTCCGTCATGGCATTGACCACCAGTTCCACCAGTCCGCCGTAGGTCAGACTTTCTTTTTCCAGCAGATCGTAGCGTTCGAACAGGTCCCGCATCTGCCCCTTGCAGTTGGAACAGGGAGCACAGACATATTTTCGTGTCTCCGGCCCGCGGGAATCCGAGAATGCGTCAAAGATCTGGGCCAGTTTTTTCCGGCCGGTAATTTTAGCCCGCCATTCCGGAATCGTGTTCCGATTCATAATGGCATAACCGCTGCCGCCCCCACAGCAATAGTTATTGGGGCCATGGGGATGCATCTCGCGGAACTGCGGACAGATCTTTTTAATGATGTCCCGCTGGGGTTTCACAATACCCATCATCCGTGACATATTACAGGGGTCATGAAGCGTGACCGGAAAATCGTTTCGAGAAGGATCCAATTTGATCTTGTCGTTGACAACAATATCTCTGAGTGTTGACAAAAAACTTTCTCTGGGAATCTGAAGTCCCGGCGGCAATACCCGGTCCGCAATGACCATAAACGCTTTGTGGGCATGACCGCATTCCGCCATGACAATTTTTTTCACGCCCAGCTTGGCTGCCGCCTGGGCATGGAGGATCGCGGTCCGCGCAAATTGCACATCATCATAAAACAGCCCGTAATTGATACTGTCATAACCGGCCAGGTCGCTGGAAAGTGTATAGGAAATCCCTGCTGCCTTGAAAATAATCGAAAAAGCCGCAATATTCTCGGGCCACGCCAGAATTTCACCCGCATTGTGGAGCAGCAGCACATCGGCGCCTTCCACATCCCAAGGGGTTTGAAATTCATAGCCTGTCTCTTCGGAAAATTCTTCATCGATAAATCCGACATTGTCTTTTGCCACCAGTGCGTTCATGGACGTTGAAGACCCCACCTTCAACTGAAGCATGGAGCCTTTTTCATGGAGCTCGGGCGGTGCAATGCCCATTTCCTGGCTGAAGATTTTTCTGATTTCGCGGGTAATAAGCGCATTATCAACGCCGATGGGGCAGGTCTGCGCGCAACGTCTGCATACGTTACACCGGTATGCCAGTTCTCCCAGCCTTGCAACGGTCCGCCAGTTGAGATCAATTTTGCCGTTTCGCAACCCGCTGAGCGGTTCCTTTTTGACATATTGTTTATATATCCGTCGGAAAATTTCACTCCGGTATAAGGGGCGATACATCTCGTTTCGGCCGCTGGCCTCATACAGGTGGCATGCTTCGGCACAGGTATTACATCTGGCGCAATGCTCCATGGACGTGTCCAGCATCGCCAGAAACGCCCAATTGTTGTCTTTGGAAAACAGTTTTTTCATGCCGGCTAAAAATTTGTTGACCAGCGCGTCTTCTTCTTCCTTTGATTGGGGCTGTGGTATATTTAAGACACAGGTATCATCTAGAATGCAAGCATATTTTTCCCGGGTCTGCTCCGGAATTTTTGCCCATGGGCCTTCTTTGATATCCCACGGCAAGGGCATCAACTTTTCAGGATCAACGCTCGTTAGTTGTTCGCAATTTTTGCTGATATCATTGATTTTCAGTGAAGATTGATAACTCATGACTACTCCTTTTTATCGTCTTCCGGCGCTGCTGCCGGGTTGAAAGTGGCGACTTCCGCCCAGGTGGTTTTTCCATGGCCTGCAATATGCGGCGCCGACCAGGTGACGGGATAATTTAAAACCACACCGATTTTTTCATTGGTGGTCGGGCTGTCGATATTCGGTTTATCCCCCCACCGGATGTCGTGATAGAGGAAATACTTCATAAAGAGATGGGACATATGCGTTAGCGGGATATAAGCGATCACAAATGAGATTAAGAGCATCTGGACTGTCAGAAGCGTCGAATCAATGGGATTAAATTTAAACAGCAGCAGATTCATGATTATTTCTCTGCTTTTAGTGAAACCGGGATCAGCAAAAAACCAGGTCAGCAAGGCCACCAGCATGGTGGCGGCAAACAGCCCCAGGTTGAAATAATGTTCAAATGTGGAATAGTTTTTAAGATCCGGATCAGTCATCCGTTTATATAAAAGTCCGATCGCCCCGCTGATGCAAAGGATGAAGCCGGCCGGTCCGAACAGGTTGGTCAGCGCAATAATCGCCGCGAGAATGATTGAATCGGCCGGGGCGCCAATGATTAAGGCAATGGCCCCGATCATAAGCAGTGCAATATACCCGATGCATAAATACAGACCGAAATGAAACGGAAATGTGACGTACCAGAGATTGCGGTTGTGCTCCCAGACTGCCTTTAAAAAAAGAATTTCGGGA
>Ga0351950_1065_pt1 | contig 15567 bp, 12 predicted proteins | sample BONcelT113001H13_FD_206835 | JGI IMG/M metagenome (GOLD analysis project Ga0351950, IMG submission 206835) | Enriched cells from coal bed in the Powder River Basin, Montana, United States - BONCAT cells T11 rep3 HSBNCT.T11.300.1.H13 ...
CATGCAAAATTTAAAGATATCTTTTCAAAAGATAATTTAATCCCTTTAAAGGAAAATTGGACATTTGAAACATCTTTTATAAAAAAAAATAAATCCCATGTCCCTATGGAAGTTAACATTCAAATGGTTCAGTTTAGTGAAATTTTGTATTCAGTTATGGTGGCCCGAGATATTCAAGAAAGAATTACTGCCAAAGAAGCTTTGAAAGAATCCGAGGAATATTATAAAACTATATTTGAAAATACGGGTTCTGCCACAATAATTTTAGAAAAAAACACCACCCTAAGCATGGTAAACAGTGGTTTTGAAAATCTCACAGGATACAGTAAAAAAGAAGTGGAAGGAATAATGTCAATAGAAGACATTGTGAATCCTGAAATGCTTGAATTATCCTTGAAATATCATCATGATCGGAGAAAAAATAAAAAATTGATCCCCAAAGAATACGAAACCATGATTTTGAATAAAAGGGGAGATGTAAAATATGTCATAGCTACCGTGGCCATGATACCAGGGACAAAAAAAAGTTTAGTTTCTTTAGTAGATATAACCTCCAGGAAAATTGCGGAAAAGGAATTAAAAACCTCTTTGAATGAAAAAAATGTTTTATTAAAAGAAATACACCACCGTGTTAAAAATAACCTCCAAATTATATCAAGCCTACTTAATTTACAGTCAATTAATGTTAGAGATTCTCAAGACCTTGAAATATTCAAAGAAAGTCAGGATCGTATAAAGTCCATGGCCATAATACACGAACAGCTTTATCAATCAAAAAATTTAGCCAGCATAAACTTTGCGAATTATATAAAAACTATCATGATCCACCTTTTCCATTCTTACTCTTCTCCATCCAAGTACATAGTTCCCCGCATGAATTTAGAAGATATTAACTTGGATATAGATATTGCTATTCCTTGTGGGCTTATCATAAATGAACTTGTAACTAATAGTCTTAAACATGCTTTTGAAGGTAAAAAAGAAGGTATTGTAGACATATCCCTTAAATGTATTCAAGATGATGTGATACTATCAATATCTGATGATGGCGTAGGTTTTGATACCAATAAAATAAATATCAACAGTTCTTTAGGTCTTAAGCTTGTTAAAACACTTGTTGAACAGATAGATGGATCTTTAAATATTAAAAACGATGAAGGAAGTAATTTCTTGATTATTTTTAAAGAAAGTTTTAAAAATGACATTTAAACAAAAAAAATTACTTTTAAATCATTTTTTAGTTTCAGTTAATTTAAATAATATTCAATATTTTTATTTTCATCAATTAATCCTATGGCAATATAGAAATTATTATATGTGTAAAATTTAGTTTAATTATTATGGTAAAATTTAGTTCAAGTGAAGTCCGAGATATTTTAATTTCCATGCTAGTTATAGCAGGAGTATTTGCATACATATTAACTAATAGAGATATTAATTTAGCAATTAGTGTTCTCCCCATAACTTTAATAGCAGTTGGGCTTGGTTTTGTGCTCCATGAGTTGGCACACAAATTTTTGGCCATGCACTATGGATTCTGGGCAGAATACAAGTTATGGGTAGAAGGATTAATATTAGCCATTGTAACTTCATACTTTGGATTTGTGTTTGCAGCCCCAGGAGCCGTTTATATCCATGGAGATTACATTTCAGATGAACAAAATGGGAAAATATCCCTTGCTGGTCCTTTGACCAATATTGTTCTAGCACTGATTTTCTTGGGATTGGCATCTGTTTTTTCAAGTAATGATTATTTATTGACCCTTGCTAGCATAGGATTCACCATAAACAGCTTTTTGGCACTTTTCAACCTCATTCCATTTAGTGTACTGGATGGGGCCAAAATATTCCGCTGGAATCCAATAATATGGGTAATTACTGCTACTGTGGCATTTGTAATGACATTCAATCAATATATGAATATATTTTAAATAATTAAGAATAATTTATTTAATTTAAAATTCACGTGATATTATGTTCTCCGAAGTACCGGTAAAATATTACAAAGGCACTCACCGTGCTATAAACCCTTCTCAAACTATTTCTAAGGTTGAAAATAAATTAAAAAAAGCCGGAGTTACCAGAGTTACAGAAATAACTCATTTAGATCGAGTAGGAATACCCGTATATTCTGCCATTAGGCCATCAGCCCAAGACGGAGCAGTTAGTATTTACGCCGGAAAAGGTGCCACTACAGAGCAAGCTAAAGCTTCTGCCATGATGGAAGCTTTTGAAAGATATTCAGCTGAAAAACAGGACATAGATCAGAATAAAATAATTAAAGGAACATTTAATGAGATGGAAAATGCACTAAAGCCATCTTCTCTTATTTTACCTCGCAGATTACAAAAAAACCCCGACGAAACACGGCTGGAATGGATCGAATCTATAAATATTAAGACTGAAGAAAAAATTTTAATTCCGGCCAATGCAGTTTATCATCCATACCAAACTAATGAAGAATCGCATATTTTTAAATCAAATACCAATGGTTTAGCTTCAGGCAATATCATTGAAGAAGCAGTTTTCCATGGTATGACCGAGGTAATTGAAAGAGACGCTTGGAGTCTATTTGAAACATATAAAAAGCGTGTAGAGATTAATGCATCTAAATCAGATAATTCAATTATAACCGATATTTTAAAGAGATTTCATGATGTTGGAATAGATATCAAACTTATAGATTTAACAGCAGATATTTCAGTTCATACTGTAGCGGCAGTCGCTGATGATACAGTTTTAAAAGATCCTGCCCTGCTCACAATGGGAGTGGGAACTCATTTAGATCCTGAAATAGCAGTTATAAGGGCCTTAACCGAAGTAGCCCAAAGTAGAGCAACTCAAATCCACGGAACAAGAGAAGACACCGTTCGGGCAACTTTCATGCGCAAAGCAGGATACGAGAGGATGAAAAGAATCAACAGCCATTGGTTTGGTGAGACCGAGCAATCAATTAACATAAAAAGTATGAAAAACAGATGCTCCTCCTCATTTAAGAAAGATATTGAAATCACCATTAAACAACTTCAAAAATGTGGTATTGAAGATGTTTTATTTGTTGATTTAACCCGAAAAGAAGTTGAAATTCCAGTAGCAAGAATCATAATACCGGGACTAGAAGTTATGGCCATAGACCCAGATAGAGTTGGAGATAGAGTGTGTAAAATTATTTAAAATAATTTTAATCCAAATCAATATTATAAAACTATCTCATTTTCTATTTTTCTTTAGTTATTTATTAGGGATTAGATAAAAATTATGATATATTACATTTTTTACTTCATAAAATTTATAGTGAATAATCTCATCTAATTATAATAATTTATTCAATTGAAATATATTAATCAAAAATGCTAAAAAAATTTTAATAAAAATATTTATTTTAAGCTGTTAGCTGTGTGGGAAAAATGTCAGAAATAAAAAAAATAATTGTTTTCACAGGACCTTCAATAAGTATGGAAGAGGCATCTGATATTCTTAAAGCAGATTACAGGCCACCTATAAAACGTGGAGACATCATATATGCCCTTAATAGCAATCCAGACGTTATTGTGATTATTGACGGCGTATTCCATCAAGAACCTGCAGTTTCCCATCGTGAAATACTTGAGGCCATTAAAAGAGGCGTTAAAGTAGTAGGTGCATCAAGTATGGGTGCTTTAAGAGCATCAGAACTGGATGATATGGGGATGATAGGTATAGGTTATGTCTATCAACAATACAAAAGTGGATCTGTAGAATCAGATGATGACGTGGCAGTAATATTAAATCCAGAAACATACCAGCAACTTTCAGACTCATTGATAAGTATCAATTACAATTTAAAAAAAGCCCATGATCACGGGATTTTATCAGAATCAGAACTCCTTATAATGCTTGATGTATCCAAATCTATTTATTATCCAAAAAGAAGCTATGAAAAGATTTTTAAAGAGTCTAATTTGGATGAAAAAATAATTGATTCTCTTAAAAAGTTTATTATTGAACATGGCTGTGATGTAAAAAGAAATGACGCTATTGAAGTTTTAAATTATGTTAAAACTAATTTTTAGAAAATTAAATAGAATCCAATATGATATTATATTGATTTATAATTCTGCAAATTTAATAAAGTTATATGGTGTTTTCCCATGAAAATGGTAAAGAAAATAGGGGAAGTCAAAAAAGAAATTGAAAATAAAAAAATAATCATTGCATTTTCTGGAGGTGCAGACAGTACATTTTTAGCAAAAATTGCCTCCGAAGTAAATGGAGACTTTCTTTTAGTCACTATTGATAACGGAATGCTGGGCAAAGATTGTATTAATAATGCTAAAAAAATCGCAGATGAAATGGGAATTAAACATCAAATTATTAATGAATATTTTATAGAAGATCCGGCTTTCAGGGAAAATACTCCAAATCGATGCTTTATTTGTAAAAATAAAATGTATAAGGAGCTAGAAGAGATAGCCAAAAAAGAAAGTTTTCCAGAAATAGCTGATGGGACCAATATAAGTGATTTACTTGAAGATCGGCCAGGTATAATGGTTAATTATCAAAAAAATATTATAAGTCCTCTTGTTAAAGCAGGAATAATGCGAGAAGATGTTTTAGAATATTTAAAAGAACATGAAATTAATTATTCAAATAATACAACTTGTATGGCTACCAGAATAGCCACAGGGGAAGAAATAACTAACAAAAAAATAAACCAGGTTTCCTATGCAGAATCACTGGTAAAAAATCTCTCAAAGAATAACATAGTTCGGGTTAGATCACAAGATGGTTTAGCCCGTATTGAAGTGATGAATATTAAACCTCTTTTAAATTCAAATATTTTAAAGCATCTTGATGCGGAACTAAAGGCCGTGGGTTTTGAAAGGGTTACTCTGGATATTGGAAGTTCTAGTAAAGAAAAAAATGATTTAGTTGTTTACAAACCATGCAAGGATGAGAAAAATAAAATAATGTTTGAAACAGAACTCCCCTATGAAATTGATATTAAAAATACTTGTAGTCAACTGCAAAGTTTGGGGAAATTAAAATGTTCAGAAGCAATGGGTATTGCCATGTGCGAAATTGATGGTCAAAATATTACTGTTTTTAAAAATGGTAAAATAGTTGCACGTAAAGTTCAAGACAAAGAAGATGCCGAAAAACTTTTAATTAAAGTTTTACCTCGAATTAGGAGAATTATATAGTAGTTATACAATCTAATCAGTATAGTTGTTTAATAAATTTGAAAAAATTGAAAATAATTGGGCAATAAATTAAAAATCAATGCTGTTTATTATCAACATCGGTTTAAGGAAATTATAGAAAAAGAAAATATTAACTACAATTATAATGTCTTTCTCACATTTTCTTCACTCTTTCTTCTAAAGCTGGTTAACCTAGAAAGGGGACCTCTATCATCAGGTCCTTCCAGAACCAAAACATCCCCAATCAATTCCACTTCTGTTTGATCTGCGTAAATTTCATTAAATGAAATAGTAATTAAGGAAGATTCTTCCAATAAGTCATTTGTTTGTAGCAAATAATCAATTAAAAGTTCATTATGGGGAAAAACATCATAGATAGCAATTTTTAGCACATTATCCAGTAATTCCATGAAGGTTTCCATTAATGGGAACCCTTGCCACCAACAGTAGGCCCATAGAAGTTTTAACTGAATGTCCTTAATAGAAACTTCACCCTGGTTTTTAGCAGCTATTTTTAATACACCACGGGAAGCTGTGATTCTTAAAGTTATCTCGTTTTCCATATTAATCAGTTAAAGCCTTAATTAGATCAGTAGCCCGAACCAATCCAACTAAATCTCCTTCTACATTGGTAACTGGTATCTGTTCTATGTTTTTTTGTTTCATTTTCAGTGCACATTCTGTAACAGAAGTTCTTGATGTAGCAGTAACCACTTCTGTATTAGCAACATCTTTAACTTCCTTATCAGAAAATTTAAGATGGTTTTTAATGACATAAAGCACACTTGTACTATCCCATGACCATTTATCTCCTTCAGTACCCACAGAAGTATTGTGAACTGTTTTTTCAGAGACAACTTCACTTTCATTTAAGAAATCGGTTTCAGTAAGTACTCCAGATAATTTACCATCTTTATTTACTGAAAGCAGTACCTTTAAGTTAAAAAATCTCATAATCTCAAATGCAACATTTAAAGGAGTTTTTTCCCAAGTAGTGGGTATGGTTTTAAGCATATATTTTTTTACGGGATCATTAATTTCAATCTGAGATATAGCATGCGCTATTAAATCATAAGCCGTAATTATACCTACCAGTTCATTATTTTCTACAACTGGAACCCTTCTTATTTTATTTTCCACGATTTTTGAAGCTACTTCCCTAACATCTTCATCAGGGTGAGTAGTGACAGGATTCCGAGACATCATTAGCGCTATTTGTTCTTCATCAGGATTTCCAACCAGATCAGAACGAGTTATAATACCCACAAGTTCGTTGGTTCCATCTTTAACTACAGGAACTCCAGATACATTTTTCTCCCTCATGAGACTCATTGCATTGTGACGATTACCTGGAACTTTTACATAGTGAATCTCATCAGACATAATGTCTTTTACTAGCATCATTACACCAACTAACAGTTTTATTAAATTTGGATTATAAAAAATCAATTAATTTAATTAATGAACAACTAGAACGGGACATATTGCAGATCGTACCACCTTTTCAGCTACGCTTCCCAGGAGGAATCTATCAAGTCCATGCTTTCCAGAAGTTCCAATTACCACCAAATCTATTTTTTCTTCCTTGATTACATCTAAAGTTACATCTGCAGGAGAGCCTTCCTCAATTTTTAAAGTAATCTTAATATGAGGATCCTCTTCTTTGAGTACATCACCTATATTTTCCAGGGATTTATGGGCTTCTTCCTGGAGCATTTCTTTAATACGGACAATAACATCATCTAATGGAAGTCCAACTAATGAAGAAGTATCTGTGACACTTAAAGCAATTATTTCGGCTCCGCTTTCTTTAGCAATCCACATAGCATGTTTTGCAGCTTTATTAGAATATTCAGAACCATCCGTAGGTAATAAAATTTTTTTATACATTAGGCTCACCTCATATATACTATCTTACCTTTTCTAATTAGATATATTATATTTTTCGATTCAGTTCTGTTTATAATCGAAAGCCATGGATTTTTAGATAACTTATTTACCACCATGATATCCGCAACAGAACCCTCCGCTATAATTCCCATTTTCTGCCCCATGATGGTGGAAAAATTAGTGGTGGCCATTTTTAAAATTTCACGGGGAGATAAATATTCTTTAGAAAATCCTCTAGCCATTTTAAGTGCATAGTCCATCTCACGGAACATATTTGGAGAATTAAACATTAAATTATCAGTTCCCAAAAGAAGATTTAAGTTATGTGATACCATGTTCTTTAGTGGAGGTATTCCTACAGAAAGAAAGCCATTGGAACGGGGGCAGCATACCACAGAAGCATTACTGGAATATATTAACTCTATATCTTTTTTTTGAGGATAAGTGAGATGTACTAGTAATTTAAATCCACTTTTGATAGCCCTTTCCACTTCACTTTTACCTGTTTTATTTAAAGATTCTTTTTGGACTTTTTCATGCTCGGCCACATGAATAGAAGCTATTTTTTCTTTTTTTACGCATTCTTCAGTTATAATTCGGGCGGTTTGATCTGTTATCTCTCCAAAACCACTAGGTGCTATTCCGTCACAATATTTTAAAAGATTTTTAACAGCACTTCTGGTTTCTTTCTCTTCAGCTTCCGGATTAAACATTATTGGATCTCTTCCAAGCACAATCTTGTTAATAGGTATATCTTTGGATGCATTTTGCAATAGTTTTACGCCTTCAACCCCGCCTTCCCGATAATCTATAAATGTAGTGGTTCCAGTATCAAGCATTTCCCACATAGAAATTTTCATGGATTCTATTAAATCAGAAGAAGAAGTTTCCGAGAGTATTTGGTGTTTTAATCCATTAGGCGGTTTTACTATTTCATCAATAGTTTTTCCATCACCCACATCCATGGCTACCGAATCTCCAATATGAGTATGAGAGTTTATTAAAGAGGGTAATACTATGGAACCCTTGGCATCTATTTTATTTTTGGATAAAACCTTTTTTTTGGTGATTTCCTGAATATGATCATCTTCGATAATCAGATTAACCTTTTCAGGTTTTAAATCTCTTCCTGTGAGTACCATGCCATTTTCTATTACCAGCATATAATTTCCTCATAAAATCATTATGAAAATAAATAAAGCATTTTTTCCAGAATACAATTTAATGAATAATGTTCAAGGCAATATTGATTTTTAAATGTTTAAATTAATTTAAATAAAAAACAGCCATATCTTTCAAAAAAAAAAGTTAGAATCTTCTAATATTATTTGATTCTTTCTTTTCAGATATTTTATTATAGTAGTCCACTTTGGTCTTTCCCTTGCGGTACTTGAATTTAGTTATTTTGACCGTTTTGTAGGAACCTTTTTTAAGAGATTTCACATAAACCTGCCCATACCTCTTACTAGAATATTTACCATTCCATATTCTTACATGGAAACCTTTAGAATCCGCAGTGCCCATATTCTTAATTTTAACATATCTATTAGTTCCAGACTTTTTAGTAGAGGCTATATAAAGATCTGGTTTTGGATTACCCACTTTAACAGTTCTATAGTTTGTTCCAGTTTTTCCATAAGAGTCTTTTGCACTCAGTTTTACTTTGTAAAATCCTTCTCTATAAAAAGTATGATTTACAACAGCACCATTGCCAAAAGTTCCATCACCAAAATTCCAAGCAAGGGATTTTACAGTGTCATTATAATCCGGGTCAAACGATTTTGAGGTGAAAGTAGTTCTAGACTTAACTGCAGGATTAGATGATGATACTGTAAATCTAACCACAGGAGCTCTGTTTTGAATACTTACAGTTTTATACGCCGTTGAAGTTTGATTTTTGTTGTTGGTTACTTTGTGCATAACCTTATAATTTCCAAATGATGTATAGTTATGATAAAAATTTTTTGGAGAATCAAATTCTAGCATTTCACTGCCATCACCCAAGTCCCAAGTATATTTTACTATAGTTCCCACTACATCACAAGAGTACTCTGTAAATTTAACAGTTTGACCAATATAACTTTGAGCAGCAGTAAATGCTGAAACCAATAATTTATTTCTATCACCATTATACCATGCTTCGGCTGCTATCGGATTGTAAGCAGTAACTTGAGAAACAGAAGGAAATTTATAGTTTCCGTTACCTATAAATGCAGCATCATGCCCAGAACTGTATCTTACATTGGTACCTTGATAATATTTATTATTATTAATTTTTTCTCCATCAAAAACTCTATTATTGGCTTCTTCAAAATTTTTGGCTCCTTTTAAAAAAGAATTGATTATGCCCCCACCGTAATAAGCAGATGCATAATAGTTGACTCCGCTTCCAAACATTCTGGCAAAATTATAAACAGTTTCGACAGGATTGGATACTAAATAATTTTCAACATGGCCCGTGGAAAAACAAGCATGGTATAAAAATGCAGCGCTGTTGTTTTTTAATGGAGCCTTGAATAAAGCTCCATTCCAGCCTTGTCTCATTTTATCTCCAATACCCCAAATATATTCATTTCCAGAATAATCATTGGATCCAGCATATCCTACTAGAGAAAACGGAGGTTTAGCATATCCTCCCCTACCATTGTAATTTGCACCATAGTATCCACCATGGCCAATGTAAATAACTGCATCAGCATTATACATAGCCTTTAAAATATTTTTGGAAGTGGCTTGTTTTCCATATAATTCTACAAGTTTATTTCCAGTATATCCCTTGGCCTTAAGTTTAGCAGCTATTGCTTTAGCATCGGTAAGATAATCACTTGGCAAATCAGAACTTGGAGACCCAATAATAACTATATGGGCTTGAGCAGTCTGTACAGTTACCAAGCTAAAAGTTAAAATAGAAAATAAGACGGTTAATGCAAGTAAAATGCTTTTTAATTGTTTTGAATTTCCATTCATAATAATCCTACATAATAATTATAATTTATATATGGTTATAAAAATTTTTTTAATACAATACTATCTATAAAAAACACTATTAATAAATATATGTTTAACATTTGAATTATTAATTTTAAAGATTATTAATTAATTCTCAGATAGAAAAAAAATAAAAAAAATAAATAATTAGGAACTATGGTATTCATTAAGTGACCTTACTGTGATTTTACCGTCTTTTACTTCCCCAATTGCATTTAAAGCTGCTCGAGCCCCGGCCAAAGTAGTCACATAAGGTATTCCCAATTCAATAGCCATTCTCCTTATTAAATAACCATCGTCAGCAGACTGTTTTCCAGAAGGTGTATTTATTATAAGGCCAATCTCTTTATTTCTAATTGAATCTCGTATATTGGGAGATCCTTGACTTACTTTTCTTATTATTTCAATATCTGCAACATCTTTAACAGCACGAGCAGTTCCCTTAGTTGCAACTAAATCAAATCCAAGTTCATCAGCTTTTTGAACAATGTCATTAATTTTGTCCTTATCTGCGTCTCTGACACTTATGAATACTTTTCCTTCATTTAACAAGTCCATACTGGCAGAAAGTTGTGATTTATAATAGGCAAGACCAAAGTTTTTATCAATTCCCATACTTTCACCAGTGGATTTCATTTCAGGACCTAAGATTGAATCGGATTCTGGTAATTTAATAAATGGGAAAACGGATTCCTTAACAGCCACATGTTCAATTTGTATCTGGTCATTGAGACCAAACTCAGACAGTTTTTTGCCAATCATTAACATTGCTGCAATTTTGGCTATTGGTACACCAACTGCCTTACTGACAAATGGAACTGTACGACTGGCACGGGGGTTGGCTTCCAGAATGTAAACTTTAGGTTTGTCCATTTCATCCATTTTAACTGCGTACTGTATGTTCATTAAACCCACAACACCTAATTCAAGCGCTAAATCAGCAGTATATTCTTTAATAGTGTTTAAAACATCATCAGGGATACTTTGAGGAGGAATAACACAAGCTGAATCTCCAGAGTGAACACCTGCTTCTTCTATGTGTTCCATGATTCCTCCAATGAATACCTCCTCTCCGTCACATAAAGCATCCACATCCACTTCAATAGCATCTTCAAGAAATTTATCCACGAGTATGGGATGTTTTGGTGAGATTTTGACCGCTTCTTTCATGTATGTTCTAAGTTCGTCATCGTCGTAGACAATTTGCATGGCCCGGCCACCAAGTACATATGATGGACGTACCAGAACTGGAAATCCAATTTTATCAGCCACTTTTCGGGAATCTTCAAAGGAATTGGCGATTCCATAAGGTGCTTGAGGTATGTCCAATTTTTCCAGCACTTGAGTGAATTGTTCCCTATCTTCAACTCGATCAATGCTTTCGTGAGGTGTTCCCATTATTTTAACACCTTCTTCGGCCAGAGGTACTGCAAGATTAATGGAAGTTTGACCTCCAAACTGCACCACCACTCCCTCAGGTTTTTCCTTTTCAATAATACCCATAACGTCTTCCAGAGTCAGTGGTTCAAAATATAATTTGCTAGAGATATCATAATCAGTACTAACAGTTTCAGGATTATTATTGATAACTATGGTTTCTATTCCCACATTTTTAAGGGCAAGGGATGCGTGAACACAACAATAATCAAATTCTATTCCTTGTCCTATTCTGATAGGGCCTGCTCCAATAATAGCTATTTTACGGTTATTAGAAACTTTAACTTCGTCCTCCATCTCATATGTACTGTAATAATAAGGTGTTTTTGCTTCAAATTCAGCAGCACAAGTATCCACCATTTTATATGTGGGTATGATTCCTTTATCTGTCCTCATTTTTCGAATAGTTGATTCATCTTTATCGGTTAAAATTGCGATTTGTCTATCTGAAAATCCCATTCGTTTTGCTTTATACAATAATTCCGGATTCTGAATAGATTCTTCGGTTATTTTTCTTTCAAAATCAATAATATTCAATATTTTATATAAGAAAAATTTATCAATTTGAGTAATATGATGAATTTCATTTATGCTGGTTCCTTGTTTAAGTGAAGTGTAAACCTGAAAAATTCGCTCATCAGTAGGGTTGGCCAAATCATCTCGAGTATAAGAAACCTCTTCAAAACCATATCTCCCTATATCAAGAGACCTTATGGCCTTGTGCAAGGATTCTTCTATGGTTCTACCAATAGACATAACTTCCCCTGTGGATTTCATCTGTACGCCTATTTTTTTACTGATACCTTTGAATTTGTCAAAAGGCCATCTTGGTATTTTGGCTACCACATAATCTATAGCTGGTTCAAATGATGCAGGCGTTTCCTGAGTAATATCATTTTTAATTTCATCCAGGGTCATTCCAATAGCAATTTTAGAAGAGATTTTAGCAATAGGATAACCAGTTGCTTTTGAAGCTAGAGCACTGCTTCGGCTAACACGGGGATTTACTTCAATTACCATGTATTCACCTGTTTCAGGATGCACTGCAAACTGGATGTTGCACCCTCCCTGAATCTTCAAAGCCCTTATAATCTTAATAGATGCATTCCGAAGTTTCTGATTATCTTCATCACTCAAGGTCTGAGATGGTGCAACCACAATACTTTCTCCAGTGTGGATTCCCATAGGGTCAATATTTTCCATGTTACATATTATAACACAAGTATCATTTTTATCCCGCATGACCTCATATTCAAACTCTTTCCATCCCATAACCGATTGATCAATTAGTACTTGATTAATAAAGCTCATATCAAGTCCACGAGTGGCTATTTCAATAAGTTCCTCTTCATTATTAGCCACACCGCCCCCAGTTCCCCCCAATGTGAAAGCAGGTCTGACAATAACCGGGTACCCGATTTCTTTGACAGCTTCAATAGCTGCATCCAAAGATTCGACTGCCCTCGCATTTGGCACTGGTTGATTAAGATCTTTCATGAATTTATCAAACAAGTCCCTATCTTCCACATTACGTATGATATCCACTGATGATCCTATTACTTTAATCCCTTTCAAAGCATTAATTTGCTCCAACCCAGTGACCACATTGAGTCCTGTTTGTCCGCCCATTGTAGGCAGGATAGCGTCCGGTTTTTCCTTTTCAATAATTTTGGCCACAATTTCTGGTGTTAAAGGTTCAACATAAACATGATCTGCCATATCCATATCAGTTTGTATGGTGGCGGGGTTACTATTTACCAACACCGTTTCGATCCCTTCTTCTTGTAAGGATTTGCACGCTTGAGATCCAGAATAATCAAACTCAGCAGCCTGACCTATCTGAATTGGTCCGGACCCTATTATAAGAACTTTTTTTATACTTTCATCCTTTGGCATTCCTGATCCCCATTTTTTATAATTTTATCCGTTATTTTATTAAATTGATTATTAATAGATTGATTAATTTAATTAAATTTCGTAACCCTATAATCTTAGTTAACAATTCTTTTATTTTATTCAACAATGATGACTAAAATAATTTTTTAGTAATCCCTCATCTCTTTAACAAACTTATCAAATGAAAAATCAGTGTCATTAGGACCAGGCCCTGCTTCAGGGTGGTATTGTACACTACTTACAGGTAATTCTTTATGCTCTAAGGCTTCCACTGTAAGGTCACTTAAGTTAATTTGAGTAATTTTAAGTGGTTTATCAACTAAAGAATCAGGATCTACTGAAAAACCATGATTTTGAGAAGTTATAACTACTTTTCCTGACTTTAAATCCTTAACAGGCTGGTTAATTCCACGGTGCCCGAATTTCATTTTGTAAATGCTAGCTCCAAAGCTGCGAGATATCAACTGTTGGCCTAGGCAAATTCCAAAAACAGGTAAGCGTTCAGCCAATTTAGGTATGATATTTATGGCATCACTTACTCTGTCGGGATTTCCAGGTCCACTGGATATGAGAACTCCACTAGGATCATAATCCATGATTTCATTGAGCTCGGTACGGTATGGTAGTACCACCACTCCCACTTCTCTTTTTAAAAAAGCTTTGATGCTGTTATTTTTTATTCCGAAATCAATCACAACAACCCTTTCAGAAAAATCTTCTCCCATAATTTTAGGTTCTTTGACACAAACCTGGTCTATTAAATCCATTTTGGTTATGTCTTTTTGGGAAATAGCCATTTCATGAAGTTCTTTGTCATCGATGTCTGTAGTTGCCAGAGCACCCTTCATGCTCCCCATATTCCTGATTTTTAGAGTTAGTGCCCTAGTATCAATTCCACTAATACCTGGAATTTTATATTCACTTAGAAAATCAGATAACCCCTTTTCAGAATGACTATGAGAATAATGAGTGCATTCAGATCTTACAATAAATCCTTCGGCCTTTATACCTTCCGACTGGTACCATTCCGTACTGATACCATAGTTACCTTGTAATGGATAGGTGTTCATTAAAATCTGGCCTTTATAAGAAGGATCCGTTAAAGATTCAACATAGCCTGTCATCCCAGTGGCAAAAACCACTTCTCCGGTTTTAATTGTTTCATGACCAAAACTTTCCCCTTTAAGAATAGTTCCGTCCTCTAAAGCAAGCTTTGCTTCTTTTACCATTTAATCACCATAATTTAGGTTAATAATTATATTATATTAATTATTCATAATGCGCCTTTTTTATGAATCTACATTATAATATTTATTTACTGAATATAATTTAATAATTTTTATTTGTATAGTGGGTGATATTCTCCTCAAGAGGCAATTTCATTAGAACTGCATCTTCACCATCCTCATAATAACCATGTATAATTTTTCCTCAAGAAATCCCATAGTTTTATAAAATTTTATGGCCCCTTTATTTTGATATCTTACTTCTAACTTAATATTTTTCATGTGAAAATTCTTGAACATTTCGATGGCAGTGCCCAATAGTTCCTGACCCACACTATTACGGCGATGTTTTTTATCCACTGCCAGTGAAATGATATGACCCTCATCTTCAAATCTAATCCAAAATATAATATATCCTAATATTATATTATCTTGCTGAGCCACTAAAAATCCCGCACCAAGATTGAAAATATCTTTCAAAATATTGGGAGGATATGGCTCATCAAAAGACATTACCTCGATCTCTACGACCCTTTTAAGATCTGAAAGTCTGAATTCCCTTATAATCATTTCTATCTCCGGTGATAGCATGTGGAAAGACCTTGCATCATACATTATAAAACAGTGCTCTCCTTCTGCCAAAATAGTAGAAGTGGGTGCCGGCAAATTTTTGGAAGTTGGCAACAATCTGCAAAAACATTCTAAAATGGATATAATTTTAACAGATATTAAACCTTCCCATGAAGGTGTAGTAAAAGATGACATAACCCAACCCAACTTAAAAATTTATGAAGGGGCTTGTATTATTTATGCAGTAAGACCACCCATGGAACTGCACCAGTCCCTGATGAATATATCCATTAAAGTTGGAGCAACCCTAATAATCAAACCATTGGCAGGGGATGACATTAACACCAAACAGAGCATGAGGCTGGTTAATTATGAAA
>Ga0351950_1066_pt1 | contig 15471 bp, 18 predicted proteins | sample BONcelT113001H13_FD_206835 | JGI IMG/M metagenome (GOLD analysis project Ga0351950, IMG submission 206835) | Enriched cells from coal bed in the Powder River Basin, Montana, United States - BONCAT cells T11 rep3 HSBNCT.T11.300.1.H13 ...
AGAGCATGTCAGGAGTGCTTCGGAGATATTTGAGCCTAAAGGCACATGACCGGAGGGGGAAAGGAACAACCCCTCCGGTCGTTTAATTATTCTATGGTCACAATAGTTTGAGAATGACTGGTTGGAATAATGTACGAGGCAACAGCACCTGTCCAGTCAAGGTCTGATAGCCATAATCTGCTTTCCCCTGACGCCCCGTGTCATTTCAGGTCCTTTTTGATTCTCTGCTTTTCCTGCTCAAACTGTTTCATGATTTTCTCAAATTCGTCTTGGCTCAAAGCCTTTTCAGCGCTCTTGAATAGCTTACTCTCCTCTTCCTTGATATGGTGTTCCACGAGCTCCTTGAACACGCCCATCTTGGCTCCCCACTGATCCTCGCCCTTCGGCATTTTCTCAAGTTCTTTTAAGACCATCTCGGCTACGTGATGCTCCTCTACCCCTTCCATTGCATCTTCGCGAGCCTCTTTTGACGCCAGCAACGGTGGATAAAAAATACTTTCTTCGGACTTCATATGAGGCACCAGTTCTTCTTTGAGCTTTTGGAACAATTCTTCGCGCTTCTTCGCCCCGTTCCCTTTGGCCTCTTTAAGTTGTCCAAGAAGTTCCTTCACTTCCTCGTGGTCTTTTTTGAGCATCTGGAAAAACTTATTCATCTTTCTTCTCCTTTCGTGGTCACTTTAAGGCGCGCCGCCAGTGTCTGCATAAGAGAAAGAGATCGGAGGCGGGTGGTAGGATGAAGCTAAAACACCCGACCAATCATTGTTTGCCGTACTTACCCTTAAGACAACTTCAGGCGGCATCAGGTACACCCACGCAGTATAAAAAGCACCACCAGAATAGGGATCGGGACTCCCAGGGCCCAAAGCAAGATCCATCCGATCTTCCCTTCTTGATTGTCAAGCATGGCAATCCTCCATTTCTTTCAACTGTGAGCTTTTCCTGATGTCTGCACTACTTTTCCCCGGCAGCATAACGGTTAATGGTAAAGCTCCCGAGCAATCTGAGACAGCGCGTTGACTACGGGTCGGGCGAACCGGCCACCACGCGAGTGACGAAAGCCTGCACTCAGGAGAAACCCCAGTCCTGCTCCTACCCCTAAAGCTATAAGAATCGTCGTGCCCGGATTTTCTGTGCTATAAGTCTTCGCCTTGTCATAGGTTTTGCCGACCGTATCGGCCGTTTTCGTATATATATCGGTTACCGGCTCTTTCGCTTGCCCGTAGGCCTCGGCGCCACGTTCCAGGGTGCCCTGAACAGTAACACCTGCGCTGCTCGATTGTCCTGCGTTTTGCTTCTCGGAGTTCTCGTCGTTGTTGTTTTGGATATCCATTTTATCCTCCATAGGTTTGTTTTAATATTTGTTCCAGGCACCCGCCTATGTTCGCCGTCAGGTATCGCCGCTTGTTACGTCTTCAGAGGCTGCATTCTTTATCCAACCCGCTACAGCCTTCGTAGCAATGGCGAGCACGACTGCCTTAATCAGGCCTGGACCGGCGGCTTCGACACGCAGGGCACCTAATGAGTCACGAACCTCCCTTGTAATAGACCTCATGATTCGTTCCGTGGGAGTGGCGCGCCTTATGAACATCCCTGAGGCAAGATAGCCAAGGCCGGCGGCGGCGCCCAGTGCCACGTATGGAGAGCCCTTCACATACTCGCGCCAATTAAGTTTCTCTTTGATACGCTCGCCTATTTCCTCGACTGTCCGCGAAATGCCTTCTTCTCCTTTTGCGATATCGTGACGTATATCTTCGGTACTACGCTCAACGTTAGTTTCCCTTATGTTATTTGCATATTTCTCAGCCATTGCTCGTCCTCCTTTCCAATATCTTCTGTGTTTTAAGGACCGATTTCTTCAATTGCGTGTAGCCGATGAGGGCAATGACGACACTGACTAACGCTAACGCCGCTCCGGTAACAAGCGCCGCAATGACAGGGGCCATATAAGAAGCGAGTCCGATGATCAATGAAGCGCACAGAGACAAGAATGCCGCGAAACCGATGACTGCTCCTGTAGCGACCACTAAGGCTGCGCTGCGCACGGCCCTCGCCTTTTCGCGAATTCCCTGGGTGACGAGTTCAATCTCGTTGTGAACCACTGCGGCTGAGTGCCCGGCAAGCTGTCCCAAAAGCTCGGTGAAGGTTTCTTTTTGCATTGTGGGGCTCTTATCTACCGTTTTACCGTTCATCGAGAAAAACGCCTCCTTACCTGCGTTTCAAAATAACTCCGATCATCAGGCCTACGGCTCCTGCTATCACGAGGCTGCGCCCCGGGCTCTGTTTGACGCATTCTCGGACCTGCATATCTGTTTGGTGATAATCGAATTGCCGAACGTACTCGGCTGAGTGATCCAAGAACTCGGAAGCCCGCTTTCCGTAATGAGCAATGCCGGATTGCCCGTCCTGACGGGCCACTCTTTCACCTATAGCTTCCGCAAAACCATGCAACTTATCGGCAATAGTATTTTTTGCAGAGTCGAAGCCGGTTGACTTACCCGAACCTTGCAAGCCTGTCGCTGTTTCTCCGGCTTTGTCACCTTCGCAATTGTTTATTCCCATAGGTCACCTCATAAAGTCGCTTTACCGTATCATTTGTCACGGATCGGAGGCTCGCCGGTGTCTTTGGGGCCAGGCCTGTCGTGTATATCGTAGTCGGCGCTTGATTCTCCTTTATACCCTATGTCTTCAGCCCCCGTACGTTTCAGTATGTCTTTAGCTCTATTTTTCCAGTCATTATCGTCGGCGTGGACAGAAAGTAGAATTCCCCCATCCTTGATGCGCCCTTCATACCGGTTGGCTTCGTACTCGGGAATACCCATGCCGATCAGGGCTCCAGCTATCCCCCCCACCAGTCCTCCGGCGCCGACTCCCGCGAGGGCAGCCATGATGGGGCCTGCGGCAATGAACGGTCCAAGACCGGGGATGGCCAATAAGCCAATACCTGTGAGCCACCCTAAAGCACCACCGACAACCGCGCCGGTTCCTGCTCCTGTCGCCGCCCCCTCGGGTGCCTTGGTTTCCTTCTCGACCGCAAATTCTTTGCTCCCTCCGCTGTCAGGGAACAGAACAGAAATGTCGTCATTGCGGAAGTTTGCACTTTTAAATTCCTCTACTGCCCGTTCAACCATCGGACGGGTCTTATAGATGCCATACACTGCGATATTCTTGGCCATAACATAATCTCCTTATGTTTGTTTGCGTGTCTTTACGGGGCGATGCCAATTTCGCTCGTAATTTTATCTCTTCCGGCTACCTGGCCTGCAATCTCTTCGATAGTTCTTTTTTCCTCTTCTGACCGGACAGGACCTTTCAGTGTAACCATTCCGCGGACGGTAATGACTTTCACGTTGTGAGCGTTAGTTGAAAGGGACTTGTCATCGATGATGGCCTGACGGATGTTTTGAGTCATCTCACGATCCTCTTTTGTTTCCTCCTTTCTTTTGAGTTTGTTGAACCCATCAACTCGAAGCGGAACGTCGATAAGACCGTCTCCCCGATGGGACGAGTTGTGAGGCGCGGGTTGTTTCATCGGCGTCTCCTCTCCTATGCCAAAGTCCGGACGGATTGTTCCCGGTCCCATTGGCGTGTCTTTGCCGCCGCAATAAAGGCGTCTCTGTCAGTTGTATCGATGACTCCCGCATCTTGTCCGACATTCGCAGCTTTCAGAAGCATCTGGCCACCTTTGTCGACGGCGATGGCCTTGAGATGACCGAAAGCATCGCGCACGAAATCGATGGCGGCACTTTCCTTCGACAGAGCCTTTGCGCCTTCGTCAGAAAGGATGACGGCGACCGCGTCGAACAGAACGGAAGGCGCGCCCGCCTGTTGTTTGTCAGCCGCGAGCATCGAGCCATCGTCCAGCTCGGCTCCGCCCACCTTGGGCGCGATTATCTTTACGGTGGCGCCTGCATCGGTTGCGGCCTTCTTGATGCTCTTGATGACCGTGCCGTCAGAACCATCCGCGATCAGGATGCCTATCTCGCGCCCCATGAGCGTGTCTTTCATCTTGCCGATGATCTGCAGTGCGGGTGACGGCTTCATCTCCTGCACGGGTGCTGCCGCGACCGGCGTGTCGGGCGTTTTGTCAAGCGCAAGACCGGATGCGACCCTCCGGGCGAGGTCTTCCTCGATATTCCGCAGGTGGCCGACCATCGCCTCGCGTATGTGCACATGTTCGACCTTCGAAAGCTCGAACACCAGCGCCGAGGCGATATGCGCCTGTTCATACGCGGTCTGGCTGAGATAGAACTGACGGGCCTGACTGTAGTGATCGGCGAAGCTCTCGGCGCGGATGCGTCCTTTTTGACCCGATTCTGTGACCGCGGCGCTATGAAAGCTCATTGTCGGCATTTCACGGGGCGAGGTTTCCGACAGAGTGTTGGGCTCATACGAGACGCGGCCCGAGGGCTGCGACATCTGCATGTGTCCGTCGCGTTGATGGTTTCCGAAGGGGCACTTGGGTGCGTTGATCGGGATCTGGTGGAAATTGGGCGAACCCAGGCGTGAAAGCTGCGTGTCGATATAGGAGAACAACCGCCCCTGCAACAGAGGATCATTGGAAAAATCAATGCCTGGAACTATGTTGGCGGGACAGTAAGCAACCTGCTCCGTTTCGGCGAAGAAATTGTCCGGCCAGCGATCAAGCACCATGCGGCCGATGACTTTCAAGGGCACCAGTTCTTCGGGAATCAGCTTGGTCGGGTCCAGATGATCGAAGGGAAACCCGTCCGCCTCCTCCTGCGTGAAAAGCTGAACCGCGAATTCCCACTCCGGGAAGTTACCCGCTGTGACGGCATCGAACATGTCGCGGCGATGGAAGTCCGGATCTGCGCCGGCAATCTTGACGGCCTCATCCCAGATGGTGGACTGCAGGCCGAGTTTGGGTCGCCAGTGGAATTTGACGAAGGTTGATTTGCCTGTTTCGTTAATCAGACGGAAACTGTGCACGCCAAAGCCTTCGATCATTCGGAGTGAACGCGGTATGGTGCGGTCCGACATGATCCACATCACCATATGCATGGATTCAGGGGTAAGGGAAATGAAATCCCAGAAAGTATCGTGGGCGCTCGCCGACTGCGGGAAACCTCGGTCTGGTTCCATTTTTACGGCATGGACGACGTCGGGGAATTTGATCGCATCCTGGATGAAGAAAACAGGGATGTTATTGCCGACCAGGTCCCAATTGCCTTCCTTGGTGTAAAACTTGACGGCGAACCCGCGTACATCACGCGGGGTATCGACGGAACCCGCTCCTCCTGCGACGGTTGATATACGGGTAAACAGAGGTGTCTTCTCACCTACCTCGGTGAGTATTCTGGCGGTGGTGTATTGCTTCAATGAGGCGGTCAGTTCAAAAAATCCGTGTACTCCCGTTCCCCGCGCGTGAACGATCCGCTCGGGAATACGTTCGTGGTCGAAATGCGTGATTTTTTCGCGAAGGACAAAATCCTCCAGAAGCGTTGGGCCTCGCGGATTGGCCCGAAGTGAGTTTTGGTTATCGGAAACAGCAACGCCCTGGTTCGTGGTGAGCACGGAATGCTCTCCGCCGGCGATCTGGTGCAGTTCGCCGCCGTCAGCCGTTTGTGAGTCTCCATTGGGAGCCCGGACCTTAGCCTGTTTCTGTTGCTGGAAACCGGTCTTTGTATTCGCTTTCATGATCTATCTCCTCATATTAAGGTTTGTTGTTTCGTTTTGTATGTTTCCCTCTCTGCGTTCATCTTACAGTAGGATAGTACAAGCAGTTTTTCTTGTCTGTCGCAGAAACAATAATTATTTTGTAGTGTTTGCTTGATTAGCATGTAGTCTTTGTCGCTACAGGGATTGGAATCTGAAACCTGTGTCACTTCACAGCACTCTTCGCACTACAGAACAGATTTGATAGCATCTCTTCGCAGAACTACCAGATACACGCATTAGTTCATGAGCCATTTGTTCATAGCCTTGTTGACGAATTTTTTGGTCTGAAAGATACATTGCCAGCAATCCTTCGACAACCGTTTTTAAGAATATCGGATTCGCAAAGTTTTCACACTCGCGATGCGCTCGACCAATAAAGAGCTTGAGCCGCTCCATCATTTCATCTGTGTTTTTGTAAAAAAAGGTAAAATTGAGGTCGCCACCAAACCTGTCTTCCTGCTGGTCAATAAAATAATCCAGCAGAATATGAAGACCGCAAACCCACGGAAAAAAAGCATCCACCGTTTGCCTGGCGGCTCCTGATTCCAATTTACTCCTTGTTGCCAGTCCAAAGAACGCAAAAACAGCCAGGGTTGAACCAGTTGCTGCAGAGAATTCCTGCCATTGTATCGAGGGATATGCAGGCAAATGTTCATGCGCCCAGGCAAATAGGGCATGTTCACGCACGTCGTCTTCGAGGTGTTTCAACACCTGTAGATCAATATAGAGCTGCACCAGTTCCAGGACATCCTGTTGAACGAACCCATAGGAGGGAAGTTGAAGAAGGCAGGTGCGACATGTCTGAACCAGTTTCCCGATGTACCCGTGATCATCTTTAGCCGTAAAGGATGCGTAATAGTCCACACATGGTTTTTCTGGTTGCAATGCGTCCAGCAGAGATTCATGCAGTTGACGAAAAGAGGCTCCATCTTTACAATTGGAACGATCGCAGAGATTATCCAGATAGTCACACAATGTCTGATAAGCAACAATCAAATCCAACAGCAAGCGTTCCCATTCCGGATAGGGAACGGTAAAAACAGCCCCACCCTGGCAGTGAAACCTCTTTTCTCGAATGCTCGCAAGAGCTTGCTTCCGGAGTTCCTTATCCTGACAGAGCTTTGCTTCTTGTTCCCATCGCTGCAAACGTTTATTCACCTGTCTGAGAGTATACAAAATATAGTGACCCAGGATAAGCGCTTGAGAGTCACTATGTTTTGCCGGCCTTTTAGAAGCTCTCCTGATAGAGGGATTCATCGCAGGCTCCATAATCGTCTACCTGCTGTAATAAAGAACGAGAACTCTTATCACGTTGACCCTCCTCGTTGTGCATTATGGTGCGGTGAGCTTATGCTAATCTACCGGCGACACCAGCGAAGCGACCTCAGGCCTTAAGGAATGCCAGCAGGTCGCCGTTGAGCTGGTCTTTATGCGTATATGCGAGGCCATGGGGTGCGCCCGGGTAGACCTTCAGGGTCGCATCCCTGACCAGCTTCGATGAGCGCAGGGCCGCGGCCCCGATTGGCACAATCTGGTCGTCGTCGCCGTGAAGGATCAACGTTGGCACGTCAAACTTCTTGAGATCTTCGGTGAAATCCGTTTCGGAGAACGCCTTGATGCAGTCAAAGGTGTTCTTGTGACCGGCCTGCATTCCCTGGAGCCAAAACAAGTCGATCATGCCCTGCGAGACCTTGGCACCTGGCCTGTTGGCCCCGAAGAAGGGGCCGCTGGCCAGATCCTTATAGAACTGTGAGCGATCGGTATTGGAGCCAAGGCGGATCCCGTCGAACACCTCAATCGGCAAGCCGCCGGGATTGGCCGCCGTTTTCAGCATCAGCGGCGGGACGGCGGAGATCAGCGCGGCTTTAGCCACCCGTTTTGTTCCGTGGCGGCCGATATAGCGGGCAACTTCACCGCCACCTGCGGAGAAGCCTATCAGGACGGAGCCCTTCAGGTCGAGCGTTTCGATGAGCTCCGAGAGGTCGTCGGCATAGGTGTCCATATCGTTGCCACTCCAGGGCTGGCTCGACCGCCCATGGCCGCGGCGATCATGGGCAATGCAACGAAAACCGCTGGAGGCCAGGAACACCATCTGGGCCTCCCAGCTATCAGCATTCAGGGGCCAGCCGTGGCTGAATACCAAAGGCTGTCCTGTGCCCCAGTCCTTATAGTAGATCTGCGTACCGTCTTTCGTCGTAATCGTGGCCATAAGTTTGCCTCCTTCTTTATCAGAGGGGGTCGGCGACCTCTCCCCCTTTGATCTTATTTCCAAGTGCGTCGAGTCTTCCAGGAAGGCTTGTCCACTCGTTCCGGTTGACCCTTCCTTCCCGCATCTCCGTATGGTCTGTTTGAACACCTTTCATGGATCCCTTTAGTTTCCTGGAGCTGGTGCGTAGTTGTTTAATGAATTCTGCCATATGACGCACCAAGGGGTATTGACATCATGTTTACTATTTCCGACTTGTTAAGCGGAACGTATACATTGATTTCCGTACCCTGTCCCGCCTGGCCCTCTGCCCTTATCCCCCCCTGACACTGTTTGATAATGCGGTAAGCTATGGCGAGGTTCAGACCATTGCCATCTGTTTTTGTGGTAAAGAATGGTTCGAACATTTTCTCCTTAAGCTTCTCATCTATGCCCCTGTCCGTATCTGTAAGGCAGATGAAAGCGCATGCGCCTATAATAGAGTTAGCGCCATTGGACAAGGATTCAATGTCAAAATTGATCTGATTGACAGTCAGTGAGAACCTGCCGGAACCGGTTACTGCATCCAGCGTATTCTTGATAAGATTCGGCAGGATTTCCCGCATATGGGCCATATCTGCCATGAGCTTCAGGTTTTTCTCCAAAAGTGTTATTGTTACGTCAATGCCCTCGTTCACATACTGAGGCAAAGCACCCTCCACTGTTCTCACAACCTCGTTGAGATCCGTCTCTTTCAGTTTTAAACTCCCACCGATGCTGGGAGCGGGGAGGATAGTAATCTGGAATTGTCTTTGAAGGTTTTCTATCATTTTGCACCTCCATGGTTACTGTATATGTCATACCCACATAATACAGTTGAAGCTGTCGAACTTATATTCCCAGTGTTCCGCAGAGTCTCGGGTGTTCTCCACCATCTGGTATGTTCTCTATCTGAGTTCCGTCTACATTAGATTAATGCAAGAACTTTCTCGTGTCTGTCGCTGAACTAACATTTATTGTATAGCGCTTTTTTGTGGGAGGGTGTCGTCTTTTTTGCTACAGGAATGTGATGAGGATATAGAGCAGTATGATAGTATGATATGAACGGGCTATCGGCGATCGAGCCGTATGCCTTGAGATATATGTCTTCATACTTGACGCTCCTCCAGGGCCTCTCGATGAATGTATTCTCCATCCAGCGGGCACAGGATAAAAATCAAAAAAGAAAAACATTGTTCTCTTGTGCCCGTCCATCCCCGTGGCCTTGTTCACCTTTCCCTGGGGTCCGGTGGCGAAATGTTGGCGATGGCAAGTTTCTTACGGTGTAAAGCTCAGATATTATTGGGTGCATAGATCTGACGTACGGGTTCGATTCCCATACACTTCAACCACTTCCTGTTCTGCACGGATCCAGGAGCCGCCCCTTGCAACATCGAAAAATGGTTCTTTCCCCTGTTCTGGGGACAGTCTGGGGACACATTATTATGTAAACACTATGAGATAAGTATTTAATATTACAAGGAGTACTTGGGGTGGGTGAAGGGTCTCGAACCCTCAGCCCCCAGGACCACAGCCTGATGCTCTAACCGTTGAGCTACACCCACCGTTGAGAGTAATTAGTTAGCATAATTTGGAAGCCAAGTCAATGAGAGGGTCAGGGGATGGAGAAGAAGGAATCCTATTGTCCTAAAGATTCCATTACCAAACTACTCCCCCGTTGTTTTTTCCTCCGCTTCGGGGATGCGCTGCATGCACAGGCTTGTTTTGCGGTAGAGGCCGGTGAAGAAGTAGGCGGAGAGGAGCAGCACCCAGTAGGTGAGGACCGAGGAGATGAGAAAACCTATGAGGTAGGGGATGCGCATGAAAAGGAGGGCTGCATAAATGGCGCCGACGGTAACCGCGTAGCCTATTATGTATTCCACGAGGACCTGTTTGATGCCCCGCAGGATCTCTTCGAATTCGAGGGCCTCGCGAAAATCGGTGCGCTCCGCGAAAATGGTAAAGGCAAAGGGCAGGAAGAAGGAGCATATGGGAAATATGACGAAGATGGCGGTCTTGATCATGAGATGACCGAAAAAGGCCGCGAAAGTATTGAGTGTTGTCAGGAAGAAGCCACTGGAGAACATGAAAAAAGGTATGGCGTTGTAAAGGATGAACACGAAGAGAAGCTTTACGCCTTCTGTCCATGTCTCGTACTTTTCCTGCCATGTGGCGATGCCCATTCCCCCAACGAGGATGAGCCGCGAGGTGCGGGACAAGAATCCAATGGAAAAGAAATTAAGCACGGGGATGAAAAGGGCGAGCCCCCCTATCATCCACCGTGTTATGTAGCGTGAATTTACAGTAAAACGGATGAAGGAGATGATATCCATCTATGGCTTGCCTTTGGACATGAAATCAAGGAGGCCTTCCGGGGTGTAGCCCGTCATGCCGCCATCCATTACGATGGTCTCGCCGTTGATGTACCGGGCATCATCGGATGCCAGGAAGAGTACGGTGGAGACCAGTTCTTCGACGGTCCCCATCCTTCCGATGGGAGTTCTGCCTGAAAGGTAATTGACGAAGACCTCTTTTTGGATCAATCCCTCGTTCATGCCGCCTTTGATGAAACCGGGAGCCACGGCGCACAATGTCACGCCGGACCGTGACCACTCGTATGCCAGTTGCCGGGTCATCACCATGAGTCCCGATTTTCCGATTGCGTAGGGAAGAAATCCTTTTTCCCCGAAAAGGGCCACCTGGGAGGCTATGCTGATAATGCGTCCCGAGCCCTGTTGTATCATCCTCTTGCCGAAGACCTGGGTCGCGTAAAAGGTCCCCTTGAGGTTGACGTCGATGACCCTGTCGAAATCATCCTTTTTCATCTTTTCCGAAGGTGCAAGAGGATTGACTATACCGGCATTGTTGATGAGTATGTCTACCTTTCCCAGCGTTTCGTAGACCTTCGATGCCATAGCTTCCATGGCGGCGTAGTCAGCGATGTCTGTATCAAAGGCAAGTACCTGCTGGCCCTTGAACTCCTCGGTGAACCGGTCTACGGCCTCTTTGCTGCGGCTGTTCACTGCAACCGACGCTCCCTCCGCCAGGAAGGCCTTTGCCATTGATTTTCCGAGCCCCTTTGTTCCGCCGGTGATAAAAACAACCCTGCTTTGAAATCTCATAGCATTCCTCCGTATACATTCTTGATGCGTTCGTCGAAGAGCCCGATAAGGCCCTCGCTGTCTTTCATGTCGATACCGAGGGCCTCTTTCCATACGTCTGCCCTCTCCATGCAGAGATAGATAAAAAGGTTGCTGTCTATGTTCTTGAGAAGCCGGTAGAGCATCCTGTATATCCTGATGCGCTCCGTCTTGATATAGCGGTACTTGCCGTCCTCTCCGCGGATGAACTCTCCTGTGAGGAGATACTTTCTCTTTCTCTCCAGGAGGAGCCCGTACAGGGCGGGAGGGAATCGCAAGGTGCCAAGGCTGATCCAGAGTATCCTCGCGGGGTCAAGGATGCGTCCGACGTCTGCGATGAGATACCGGTAATCCCGTTCAAAACCATCATAGATGACTACGGGATCGAAGTGAAGGCCGACGAAGCAGCCCCTGTCCTGCGCCAGCCTTGCCGCCTTGAGACGCTTGTGGACAGGGCTTGTCCTTCTTTCCTCGGCGTCGATAAATCTCTGGGGAGAAACGGAGAATGAGATGACCGTGTAGGGATTGAGATGGGCGGCAAGGTGGCTGAAGTCAGCCCATTTCGACTTCAACTCCAGAATGGCCTTTTTCTTTTCTCCGAAATAATCCACGAGGAACCGGTTCACGTTGTATCGCCGATCGATTGCCAGGCTGTCAGAGAGTTCGCCCGTTCCAAAGCGAAGGACGTGTTCGCTCCCGCTGTCGATCATTCCGTCGAGTTCGGCTATTATGCTTTCGGGGTTGCAGGAGATCCGTATGACGTCGTCCCTGAGGTAGGCCTTGAGTATGCAATAGGAACAGGAAAGTACACAGCCCTCCACGAGGTCGATGGTCTGATATCCGCAGCAGATATGGTGTTTAGTGCCCGGACATTTTCTGACGATGCTTCCGGGCATTTCAACGAATTCTACCTTTTGTAAGCTCAAGAATTCTCCTGACGTGACCCGCCGCGGCCAGTTCCGAAATCTTGCGGAGGGCGGCGCCGACATCGTCTTCACTGCCTATTTTCAATATGATATCAATATACTCCTTTTCAAAGAAAGGGTCTACTTTAATGTCCATGCCCGGCGGAAGGGCCATGGCTTCCCGTATGGCCTTCAAGCCCTTCGCGAGGGACGACAGGATCGGATGGGTCTTGCGTTTGAGATGCGCCCTCAAGGCGTCGGCGCTCTGAAGGATGGGGACATCCCTGCCCGTCAGGGCGCCTTTGCGGACCTTTATCAACTGGAGCATCTCAAGGATCTCCCGAAGCGTGCTTTCCGTCAGATGGAAGCCCGTGAGTGACGTGAGGATCTTTCTTCTTTCCTTCTCCCCGAACTTGAGGAGGGAATCGATATTCCTCAGGGAAAGGTTCCTCGTGAAGATGAAGTCCTTGACGGGCGTATTGAGGGCGGCAATGGCCAGAAACCCGGAGAGCACTTTTTCGTGGGGATTGAGGCCCAGGTGCTCCATGAGTTCGAAGATCTCACCCCGGGAAAAGCCGAAACGGTCCATTGCATCGAGGATCGCCGCCTTTTCCATGATATTGCAGCCCCGTGCCAGGTTGTCATGGATGGCCCTCATGAGGGCGGTCTTCTCATCGAGATCCACGATGAGGGCCGGAACGGTCTTCATGCGAAGCTCCCGGGCACATTGGAGGCGGCGCCACCCGGCCACCGCTATGTGGGGAGTCCGATCGAGGAGAATGACTGGCTGGATGATCCCGACGGTGGCAATTGACCAGCGGAGGTTTTCATTGCCCCCAGGGTATGAGAGAGAGAACCGCCTGTCCCTGAGATCTATCCTGGAAAGGGGAACGTCTGTCATCGCCCGAAATAGATGAAGAGCCATTTGATTATCGTGTAAAGGATGATGAGCCCGATGAGGATCACCCCTGTCATGACGAACCAGTGGGGTATGAAAGTCGTCTTGTGTTTTTGGCCGAGAGAGATATGGTCCCTGTGTATCTTGGCGAGAGTGGGGCTCCTGTCCGCGAAGAAGTGAAAGATCGTGGCGAAAAGCGGTGTGGCGAAGAGAAAGCCGAAAGCGGCGAAGATCCAGGCGCTCTTCATGTCACCGCTTCTGGTACTCATGAGAAGGACGTAGACACAGAAGAGGGTGATCAACGTTGAGACAATGACTACTATCCATTGGGATGTTCTCCTGTAAGGCATGTCACCTTCCTTTTTCGGATGCCATTCATTGTATAAAAGTATTTCAAGGCTGTCAATGATGGGGTATACTAGAGCCCGTTGAAATGAATCCCGCTGTTTTTTATGGTTTTCAAGGAGGCCCAAGAAATGAAAAGATCCCTCGGCGCGCGGACGGTGCTTTTGCCGGCGCCGGTCCTCGTTGTCGGCACATACGATAAGGAAGGTCGTCCAAATGTCCTGACCGTGGCATGGGGGGGCACCTGTTGTTCCAATCCCCCCTGCGTGGATATCGCCTTGAGGAAAGCGACCTACAGCTACCAGAACATTCTTGACCGCAAGGCCTTCACCGTACACGTGACCCCGGAGAGGTATCTCGCCGAGGCCGATTATTTCGGTATAGTCTCCGGCAGAGATGTCGACAAGTTTGCCGCCACGGGTCTCACGGCGGTAAGGAGCGACGTCGTCGATGCCCCCTATATAGAAGAATTCCCCTTCTTCATCGAATGCAGGCTGCGCGATGTCGTCGAACTGGGGCTTCACACGCAGTTCATAGGTGAAGTCATGGATGTAAAGACCGATGAGGACACGTTGGACGACAAGGGCCGGCCGGACGTCGACAGAATAAGGCCCGTCGTAATGGTACCTGAGATACGCAACTATTACGGGTTCGGCCGGAGGCTGGGGGATGCCTTTGTTATGGGGAAGAAACTCCGCGGCAAATGAAGCATTCGCCGACCCCGGAGGGCGGATCAGACGGTGGATTCGAAAACACCCGTCTCCAGGGCGTCCGTTATATCCCTGATTTGTGTGTTCTTTGCCAGTGCCTGCAAAAGACGGTTTTTCTCGGCTTCATTCCGTACCACCCCTGCCACCGAAAGGGAATCTTCCGCGCCCGCCCTGAAAAGCACCTTTCCGGAGCAGTGTCCCATGCCCAGGTGAAAAAGCAGCATCTCTGCGCGTTTTTCGAGGAGACGGCCCTTGAGAACCCTTTCGGTTTCCTCCGCGTGGATGGGAGTGAAGTGTCTCTGGGCGTTTTCGGCCAGAATCCCGACGGCTTCTTCCAGTGAGGCGTAGCTCGAATTGACGACCGCATGGTAGAGGGAGGGATCTCCCACATCGGCATCGAAATAACGGGTAATGAACTCCCGCTTGCCTTCGTCCATCTTTTCCACAAGGTCGAATGCATCGTCATAGGGGATGCTCTTCACCTGGGCGATGGCTCTGATGCGTTCCTCCATGAGGCGAACGATGCGAAGATTGATGGTGTTGCCCATACCGGCAAGAATGATGCCCGCGCCCATGCCTGTCATTACGGCATTGTCCTGCAGGGAGTGGTCCAGAATATTGGCCACGAAGGAGGCCTTGTAGAAGTTTGCGTCCGTCATGAGCTCCCGGGTCACGTCATGAAGTCCCGGGGCCGTGTGGCCGTCGATGCCGAAAGAGCGTATATGCCTGTCGCTTTCGCGGCACTCGTTATTGATGAAGGTCCTGTCGATGTATGAATATCCGAGATGTTTTGCCACCTCCCGTGCGAATGTTGTCCCGCCCGAGCCGTGAGTTCTTGATATCGTTATGATGCCCATCTTTACCCGCAAGAATTTTAGAATAAAGGATGTCTTTATACAAGCAGAATCTCTTAAGTTGTCTCCCAGGCGGAAAGAACACGTGTAACTTATCAATTGGTTTGCGAATATGGGGATAATCTGTTATAAAATTAACCTGTTTGAAAAGGGCCGGGCGGCTTGAGGGGGTGTTCTGCTTTCATAGCCCGGGTGGCGGCAACGAAATAGCCTGACACGACCCATTTTACAATCGGCGGTATTGGCGCATTATGAGAGTCGAAGAATTTGATTATGATCTGCCCAGGGAAATGATCGCCCAGCATCCGTCAGGCGAGCGGGAGGCGTCCCGTCTCCTTGCTTGCGACAGGGCAACGGGGACGATGGAACACCGCCGATTTGCCGATGTCGGCGAATATCTCCGGGAAGGCGACGTCCTTGTCATCAATGACAGCAAGGTGTTCCCGGCCCGGTTGAAAGCACGCAAGAAGACAGGAGGGCAACTCGATCTTCTTCTTGTCAGGTTCATTGGCGGCGGCACCTGGGAGTGCCTTGTCCGGGGTATAAGCAAGACAAAGGACGCCATACCGGTCACCCTGGGGGAATACGGCGCCACTCTGGCACGCGATAACGGCTCCTGGACCATATCCTTTGAGTCCCGGGAGGAAGGCGACGAAGCCATAAAGAGCCTGGGAAGGATGCCTCTGCCGCCCTATATCAAGCGCAACGGCGAGGACGGC
>Ga0351950_1070_pt1 | contig 15197 bp, 12 predicted proteins | sample BONcelT113001H13_FD_206835 | JGI IMG/M metagenome (GOLD analysis project Ga0351950, IMG submission 206835) | Enriched cells from coal bed in the Powder River Basin, Montana, United States - BONCAT cells T11 rep3 HSBNCT.T11.300.1.H13 ...
GGTTTCAGTATCATAAAGGTGGGCAAAGAATCGAGCGCCCAGGAGAAATCAAAGATAATCAGGGAACTGGGGCCCGAGAAGATAGTGGCTATAGGCAACGGTTCGAATGACGTATTGATGCTTAAGGAGGCATCCCTCGGGATTGGCGTGATCGGCGAAGAAGGATGCGCGAAAGACGTGCTCAAAGAGGCCGATTTTTTCGTAAAGGATGTAAACGATGCATTGAGCATTCTCCTCCATCCCGAAAGAATCGTCGCAACATTGAGAGACTAATACCATTCCCGGAAAAAAAACGGACAGCTCAGGGCAATCTTCCTTCTCATGAAGCATGGCCTGAGCTGAAGGTTTTTTTGCCGAAGGTCGTGGAGCTATGATCGGAAACTTGATCAAGAAGATCGTTGGTACCAAGAACGAGCGTGAGCTCAAACGCATACAGCCCATCGTGGACAGGGCGAACGAGTTCCAAGAAAGGATGAAGGCCTTAAGCGATGCTGAGCTTAAGGGCATGACGCCCCATTTCAGGGAAAGGCTCGCAAATGGCGAAGATCTCGACTCGATTTTGCCCGAGGCCTTTGCCGTCGCCCGTGAAGCAGCCTGGCGCACACTGGGAATGCGCCATTTCGACGTCCAGCTCATCGGCGGGATCGTCCTGCACGAAGGCAAGATCGCAGAAATGGCCACGGGGGAAGGAAAAACCCTCGTCGCAACCCTCCCCGTCTACGTCAATGCCCTCTCGGGCCTTGGAGTTCATGTGGTCACCGTGAATGACTACCTCGCGAAAAGGGACGCCGAGTGGATGGGTCCCGTCTATCAGTTCCTCGGCCTGTCCGTGGGCGTCGTCGTCCACAACCTCGATGACGCCTCACGGAGGAACGCCTACGCTGCGGACGTCACCTACGGGACGAACAATGAGTTCGGCTTCGACTACCTGCGCGACAACATGCACTACGACCTGGAAGAGTGTGTCCAACGCGAGTTCAATTACGCCATTGTCGACGAAGTGGACAGCATCCTCGTCGACGAGGCGAGGACACCTCTCATCATCTCCGGCCCCGCCGAGGAATCAACGGACAAGTATTACAAGATCAACAAACTGATCCCCCAGTTAAAGCGTGAGCAAGACTTCATGATAGACGAAAAGGCCCGCAGCGCCTATCTCACCGAAGAAGGAGTGGCGAAGCTCGAGAGGGTCCTCAACATCGACAACCTCTACGACCCGAATTACGTCGATTTCCTCCATCACATCAACCAGGCCCTCAAAGCCCATCAGCTCTTTGCCCGCGACGTGGATTACATCGTCAAAGACGGTCAGGTCGTCATCGTCGACGAGTTCACGGGCAGGCTCATGCCCGGCAGGCGCTACAGCGAAGGGCTGCACCAGGCACTGGAGGCAAAGGAGAACGTCAAGATAGAAAGGGAGAACCAGACTCTCGCCACGATCACCTTTCAGAACTACTTCAGGATGTACAAGAAGCTCGCCGGCATGACGGGCACCGCCGATACCGAAGCCGTCGAGTTCAAGAAGATCTACAACCTTGATGTCGTCGTCATCCCCACCAACACAGACCTCATCAGGACAAATTTTCCTGACGTGGTCTACAGGACGGAAAAGGAAAAGTTCGGGGCCGCCGTGAAAGAGATCGAGGAGCTCTACAGCACAGGGAAACCTGTCCTCGTAGGTACCCTTTCCATTGAGAAATCGGAGAGGGTCTCGGAGATGCTCAAGCGCAAAGGTATCCCCCACAACGTGTTGAACGCAAAGAACCACGAGAGCGAGGCTGAGGTCGTTGCACAGGCAGGGCGCTCCAAAGCGGTCACAATATCAACGAACATGGCCGGCCGCGGCACCGACATACTTCTTGGCGGCAACCCCGGTTTTCTGGCCCTTGCCATGGCGAAGGGCCAGAAGGATTCCGAAGAATATGCAAAGTCCCTTGAAAAGGCAAAAGACATATGCGCCGCCGACAAGGAGAAGGTCATCGGTCTCGGGGGCCTGCACATCCTCGGCACGGAACGCCACGAATCGCGGCGCATCGACAATCAGTTGCGCGGCCGCGCCGGCAGGCAGGGCGACCCGGGATCGTCGCGCTTCTATGTCTCCCTCGAGGACGAGATCATGCGCCTCTTCGGTTCCGACAGGGTATCGCCCATTCTCGGCAAGCTCGGCATGGATGAGGATACGCCCATCGAGCATCCCCTCATCACCAAGGCCATCGAGAACGCCCAGACCCGGGTAGAGGGACACAACTTCGAGATACGCAAGTACCTTCTGGAATATGACAACGTGATGAACAAACAGCGCGAGACCATTTACGGGATGCGCCGTGAGGTCATGAAGAACGGGGATGTACGGGACAAGATTCTCGAGATGGTGGACGAGGTCTGCGAGAACATGGTGTATGAATGCGCCCCCGAGAAGGTCTACCCCGAGGAATGGGACCTGACGACCCTCAAGAATCGCATCTACGAAAATTTCCTCATCCACGTGCATTTCGATATCGAAGACGTGAAGAACCTGACACGGGAAGGGCTCCTTGACAGGGTCACCGAGACCGTCAAATCCTTCTATGAGAAGAAGTCCCACGACTTCGGCAATGACGAGATGCGCGCCGTGGAGCGCTTCATCGTCCTCAATTCCATCGACACTTTCTGGAAGGAACACCTTCTCGCCCTCGACCATCTCAAGGAGGGCATCGGCCTGAGGGGCTACGGACAGAAAGACCCCTTGAGGGAATATCAGCGTGAGAGCTTCGAGCTTTTCCTGGACATGGTTGAGAGGGCAAAATATGACACGGTGAGAAAGGTATTCGCCGTTCAGCCCGCGAAAGAACAGGTGGAATATCACGAACCGGTGATGTTTTTCAATAAGACCGACGGTGGCCCGTCGGCTGCCTCCGATAAGAAAGACAAGAAGACAGGCCGCAACGACCCCTGCCCCTGCGGCAGCGGGAAGAAATACAAGAAGTGCTGTGGACGGTAAAGACGGCTTGAATCGCTTGAATCGCTTGAGAGGAAAAGAAGCGGTTTTTCTGATAGGACCTATAAGTCGTATACGCCCTATGGATCCTACTAAAAAAAATTCTTGAGGTGCCGGTCAATGGCCAAAACTGTATCGATCGAGGGGATTGAGTTCTCGGGGGTGGCTTCGGGGATCAAGGCCGAGGGGCTTGATCTGGGGCTTGTGGTGTTTCGCGAAGAGACCAATGTCCTCGCGGTCTATACCCGCAACCAGGTGAAGGCCGCCCACATCCTCTATGACCGCAGGATCGACAAGGGACCCGTACGGGCACTCGTCGCCAACAGCGGCTGTGCAAACGCCTGCACCGGGAAGGACGGAGTGAGCGATCTCACGGCCATCGCGTCCGGTCTGGCGCCGCTTATCGACGCCCGACTCAAGGAGATACTCTTTGCCTCCACCGGTGTCATCGGCAAGAGGCTTCCCGCAGATTCCATAATATCCGCCCTGCCACGGGCGGTCCGTTCCCGGAAGGAATCGGGGCTTAAGAACTTTGCACGGGCCATCATGACGACGGACACCTATCCCAAGATCGCCCACAGGACATTCCAGGGGAAAAAGACTTACACTATTACCGGCGTTGCCAAGGGTTCCGGCATGATCAACCCCCTCTTTGCCACAATGCTGGCCTTCGTATTCACCGATTTCCCGGTCTCGTCCGAAAACGTGAAACCCGCTTTCTCCCGGGCGGTCCGGGACAGCTTCGAGCGTATAACCGTCGATGGCGAATGCAGCACCAACGACACGGTCATGCTTTTCACCAGGCGCGGACAGGAAGATGCCGATGCCCTGGAGGCCTTCAAGGAGGGGCTCCGCGCCGTCCTCAAGGAACTCTCCATGATGGTCGTACGCGACGGCGAAGGAGCTTCACGGGTCGCCCATATCATGGTGGAAGGAGCAAGAAAGAAAGAATGGGCCGAAAGGATCGCCCGGCGAATCGCCCTTTCGCCTCTCACGAAAACAGCCTTCTTCGGCTGTGATCCCAACTGGGGCCGCATAATAGCCGCCGCTGGCGACGCAGGGGTGCCCATTACCCCCTCGAAGGTGGACATCACCCTGCAGGGAGAAATCATTGCAAAGGGCGGCGTGGAGATCCCTTTCAGCGAGAAGAAGATGAAGAAACTGATGAACAAAAAGGAGATATCCGTTATCGTCAATCTCAACGAAGGCAAGGTCTCATTCGACATTTACACAACAGACCTGACTTACGACTATGTGAGGATAAATGCTTCGTATAGAAGCTGAAAAACCGTCACAGGTCTCATGTCACAAGTCCCACGTTTAAACATCATCGCACGCTTCACGGCACAGGCTGCAGGATAAGGGGCTGCATAAGGCGGCCGATTGTCGACGAGATTCCCGTCAGGGGCATTCTCTGCCTTGAACGTGTGACGTGTGACGTGTGACGTGTGACGTGTGACGTGTGACGTGTGACGTGTGACGTGTGACGTGTGACGTGTGACGTGTGACGTGTGACGTGTGACTTGCGACTTGTGAGGTGTGGCGTGTGACAGTCTCTTTGGCGACCTGCGGCCTGTGACGCTCCGTTACCCCATGATATCCAGCAGGGATCCGATCATTTCGTCCTCAACCTTAAGCGCGTTGATGTTGGCCTCGTAACCCCTTTGGGAGATCACCATACGGGGGAATTCCTCGGCGAGTTCGACGTTGGAGAGTTCGCGCAAAACGCCGTCCCATTCCTGTATTATGGGGCCGGGCGTGTCCAGTCTCTCAACGCTCACGTCGGGCAGGCCGTTCCTGTCTTCAACGATGGCTGCAGCCGTCTTCTTGTATTTGTCGGTATTGACATTGGCAATGTTACCGGCGGTGTTCGACAGGGTCCTCGTGAAGGCCAACACACCGGATAGGGATGAGCTGATTCCTGAAATCATACTTATTTGTTATCGGCCAGAGCAGGAAAGACTTAAGAACTTTTTTTTAACTTTTTTTTTTTTCCGCCAAAAGTACCAGGATGATCAACGATATAGGCAGATCTCCCAACCCCGCGTCCTTCCCGACAACGGGAACCGGGACACAGGGAAACCGCCCGCCATAAACCATTGCCCATCACCTCTCTCTTTCTTTTCCCGTCTCCGTCTAGTATAATCTACAGGTTCCGTGAAAAAGCTCATCGTCATACCTGCGCGATACGAATCGACACGGCTCCCGGGGAAACCCCTCCTCGAGGTAGCCGGCAAGCCCCTCATACGCCTTGTCTACGAACGCGCCTCGGAATCCCGGCTCCAGGACGGCGTAATCGTAGCCACCGATGACGAGCGCATCCTCAATGCCGTGAGAGCCTTTGGCGGTGACGCGGTCATGACGGGCGCCTCCTGCAAGAGCGGCACCGACAGGGTCTTTGAGGCCATCGGACAGCGGGAGGCGGATATCATCATCAACCTTCAGGGCGACGAGCCCTTCATGCGCCCCGACATGGCGGACCTGCTCTTCTCGGTGATGGAGAAAGAGGACCTCGACATGGCCACCCTCTGCTCTCCCATTGCCGACGACAGGGAGTATCACGATCCCAACACCGTAAAGGTCGTCCTCGACAGGCACGGCTTTGCCCTCTATTTTTCCCGGTCCCCCATCCCCCACCTGAGGAACACAGATGCAAAGGCCCTCCTTTACAAGCATATCGGCATCTACGGATTCAGACGGGATTTCCTGGAACGGTTTGTAAGGATGCCGAGGAGCAGACTCGAGGAGATAGAGTCTCTCGAACAGCTTCGCGTCCTGGAGAACGGCTTCAAAATACGGGTCCTCACCACCCATTACGACGGGTTCGGCATAGACACCCCGGCCGACCTCGAGCGGGCAAGGCTCACCCTCGACAGGAAGATCATGTGACACTCCGCGCCTCGAGAAACCTCCCCGCCCGCATCACCCTCTCCACGCCACCTTTTCTGGTGCTGTGCACGTATACCGGACGTTACGCCTGACCACGACGTTGTCCCCTGAAATCCCGTAGGCTTCTGAACATTCAAACTCTCGACAGCCTGTTGATTAAGCCCTCCTTATCGTCATCCCGGACCTGATCCGGGATCCAGAGGTTTTTCTAATCCATATGTCTTCCCTGGACCCCGGACTTGGAGACTGTGTCGTAATTACCTCCACTGCGTCACCCCGGCGAAAGCCGGGCTCCAGTGTCTTTGCCTTTTGCGGGATAAAGGCATTCTTCGCATGTTATCATTACTGCTATTAATGATAAGTAGTTGTATTTCGCTGGGTTCGCCCTGTGCGGTTGCCTGTGCGGTTGCCTGTGCGGTTGCCTGTGCGGTTGCCTGTGCGGTTGCCTGTGCGGTTGCCGGGTACTCCATTGTCGGCGAACTTGAGATGATAGATGGGAAGGTTCACCGTCATCGTCCCGTCCCAGAGGCAGGCCCTGCATCATCCGCGGGGATCACCATGCCCTTCATCAGACAATAAACAGAAAAGGAAAAACCCTCGATCCCGGATCAAGTCCGGGATGACGGAAACTGTTCTCTGGTGCCGGAGGCGGGGCTTGAACCCGCATGACCGCAAGGGTCACCGGATTTTGAGTCCGGCGCGTCTGCCACTTCCACCACTCCGGCGTGCCTAATATTACGGGGTTTGCCCGGCCTTTGTCAACCCTTCTCTTTCGCCGCGTCAATCAATCTGCATTGGAAAGATAACAATGTCATTCCCAGGCAATTATCCTTCCTCGCGGTATGCAGCAGAAGTGGGCGTACTGCCGGAGACATCCAATAAAAAAAGGGGCCCGAAGGCCCCTTTCCGTTCATGCGGTGTATCCGGTTCCTAGAAGAAGTACCAGGCGCCGAATCTGTAGACATCGGCCACGCCTGTGCGGTCGGCATTGCCCGTGCCCGCGCTGACGGCAGGTGCGCCATATCCGTTGTAGCCCGTGTAGTTCCGGACCCACTGGATACCGAACCTGACAGCCTGATTCGCATCCCACAACAGGTTGGCGCCGTAGCTCTGGGTCATGTTGTAGGTGTCGACGTTGGTGTTGCGGGAGTAGTAGCTGGCGTTGTGTTTCAGGTAGCCGTAGTTGCCGTTGAGCTGAAGGGCATTGGTGATCCACCATGACAGGTTCGCCTGGAGGCCGAACATCGTCGGGGCCGCGTAGCTGCCGTCGGGCCTCTGGTATGAGGAGTAGTTGGAGTCGTACAGCCAGCCGCTGCCGTTCAGGTTCTGGCCAACCCAGAAGTTACCGTTGAGGAGGACGGACATTGCCTTGTTGGCCTGTCTCTCAGGAACGATGGGTACTGAATACCGGAAGGCGACTGCCCAGGAATTGAGGGTGTCGTCGCGGTAGCCGTTGCCGGTAGCGTTCTGGTAGGTCTGCCTGCTGCTGTTGTCCTTTCCATAGTAGCCGCCCAAAGCGAACTTCAGGTTGTGGGGGCCGATCTTGCCGCAGCGGTCGGTCCAGTATGCAACCTCGCCCTGAAGTCCCGGCCAGCTACTTCTCGCGAAGCCGTCATTTGACTGACGGATTGACCGGAATCCCGACCATTCCGTCGCGGAGGTGACGCCGAACATGGCGTTGAACTCTTTGGTGAAGAAATAACGGAAAGCGATCTGGGGTGTTCTGATGCCCTTCATGTACTGGGCGTAGTCGAGGATGCTGACCGTCGGGACGTAGTAAGGCATGCCCCACTGCTGCCAACCCTGACCGATCATCAATTCAGCGGACTGCCAGTTCATTTTCATGAAGGCGTGCCTGAGCTGGAATCCACCGTAGGAGTTGCCTGTCGACGTACCGCGGAAGTCGCCTTCGATGAAGGCACTCGTCTTGGCGCCCCACAGATCGGGACCTTTGACGAGGAAGTTGAAACGTGTCTCAGCACCGCTCATGAAGGTGTTGCCGTACTCGTCGGCAAGGACCGAGCGGGTCGATGAGCTTGACCGGGAAGCGTTGACCGCATCCGCGTTGGCGTTCTGTGACGTCCAGCCGAGGTCGTACTTCACGAAGCCGCCGAATGTGACATCGTATCTGCTGTTCATGCTGCCCGCGTTACTCACGACAGGAATAACAAGGAACAGCGCAAGCATAACCAATACTAACTTCTTCATTCTTGCCTCCTTAAGATTTTTTTTCGCATCCCTACACATAATTGTCGCCACTGCACCTCCGTTAATTAAGTTTTTTTAATACTAACAGCCTCCCCTAGGGCTGTCAAGGGAAAAATTAATATATTTTAATAAAAACTCCAGTTATGGATTATGGATTATGAATTATGGGAAAAACCGTGGAATAGAGACCTATCTTCTGCCTTTCCTATCACCTATAACCCATCACCCATTGCCTGTCTTTTATGCTATACTGTTAAGCAACTAATCCAAGGAGGGGAATATGGAACCGAAAGAAGTGCGGCTGCAAGGATTGTTTCAGACGTATGGTAAAACGATCATACTGCCCTACGATCAGGGGCTTGAACATGGGCCGAGAGATTTCTTCAATGCCAGATTCGCCGAAGATCCTCTGCACATAATCGAGATAGCAAAGAAAGGTCGGTATAATGCCGTCGCTCTCCACATCGGAAATGCCAGACGCTACTTCAAGGATATGTACAACCAGGTACCCCTTGTCCTCAAGGTTAATGGGAAAACGGAGATTCCCTCCGACGACGAACCCTTGTCCCCCATCACCGCAACCATCGATGAGGCCCGTGCCCTGTCCGCAATCGCCGTAGGGTATACCCTGTATATCGGCTCGCCAAGGCAGGACGAGGACATCGAGCAGTTTACCTACGTTCGCGAAGAAGCCCACAGGGCGGGTCTTCCCGTCATAGTCTGGTCGTACCCGAGGGGCAGCGAAATCGAAGCCAAGGGCGGGAAGAATAGTCTCTATGCCATCGAGTATGCCGCTCGCGTCGCCGCAGAGCTCGGCGCAGACATGATCAAGGTAAACGTGCCGAGCCTCAAGAAGAATCCGGCCATACCCGCTCCCTACCGGGACTTCGAGATAGATCTCCTCGAGGCCATAAAGAGGATCATCGGCACGACTGGCGGTGTTCCCGTGATATTCGCGGGCGGGGAAATGGTGTCTGACGAAGATCTCCTCGCGAAGGCAACCCTCTGTATCCGCGCGGGAGGGTCGGGCTTTATCTTCGGACGCAACATATGGCAGAGACCCCTCGACAAAGCCCTGGAGATAACTCGCAGCATAAAGGAAGTCATCAGAACGCAAAGGCCGAAGAAGTAATCGCGAGGTTCATATGCGCCCCTTCAGGGTCCTCGATCATGACGCTGATATTCGTCTCGAGGTCTACGGGACCTCAAGGGAAGACCTCTTCGAAAATGCCGCCGGGGCCATGATTTCGCTTATCACCGACCGCGAGAAGGTCACGCCGGCGCTTGAAAAACATATCACCGTCCCGGGTAATGGGGAGCTTCTCATCAACTTTCTCAACGAGCTCCTCTTTATCTGGGATGTTGAAAGGTTTATCCCCGTCGATGTAACAGTCTCCTTTCATGCCGACGGTCTCACGGCCCTCATGAAAGGCGAGACCTTCGACGAACACAAACACGTCATTGAAGCGGAAATGAAGGCCGTCACCTACCACAAGTTCGCCATGACCGAAGAGAATGGGAGATTCAAGGCTACCATTATAATAGATGTGTGAGAGAAATGTTTCAGGTTTCAGGCAGGAAACAGTTGCGGGTTCCGGGTTGAGCGTTTCGAGTCAAAGGTCAGAGAATGCGGTTCTGTCCTGATCAGCCGCGAACCTGAAACCTGGAACCTTTTTTCCGGAGTGGGGTATGAGCGAAGGGGTAAGGAAACTTGAGAAGCTCGATGAAAGCCGTTTCATCATCAGGAAGAGCGGGGCCATGCGCGTTGACGGCATCGTTTACATGGATGAAGGACTGCTCAATGACCTCGGAGGGGACGAATGCATCAGGCAGGTGGAAAATGTCGCGTCACTGCCGGGCATCGTCGGTGCATCCATGGCCATGCCCGATATCCACTGGGGTTACGGCTTCCCCATAGGCGGGGTGGCGGCCTTTGACGCCGACGAGGGGGTCATTTCACCTGGCGGCGTCGGCTACGACATCAACTGCGGCGTCCGGCTCCTCCGCTCTGCCCTGAATACAGAGGACGTGAAAAACAGGTTGCCCGATATCGTCGACGGCCTCTTCCGAAACGTCCCGAGCGGTGTAGGGTCTCGCCGCAAGGACCTCAGACTTTCGCACGGCGAGCTCAAGGCTGTTCTGCAAAAGGGCGCCGGGTGGGCGGTCGCGCAGGGTTTCGGCACGGCATCAGACCTGGAACACATAGAGGATGAGGGCTGCATCGATAAGGCCGATCCGGAAGCGGTGTCCGACAGGGCGTACGCGCGGGGCAAGGACCAACTGGGCACAGTCGGCAGCGGAAACCATTTCGTCGAGGTGGGCTATATCGATGAGATTTTCGACGAGGCTGCCGCACAGGCCTTCGGTCTTTTCACGCACCAGATCACAATCATGATCCACAGCGGTTCACGCGGTCTCGGGTACCAGGTCTGTGATGAATCCATCAGGGATATGCTGCGCGCAGCAGAGAAATACCACATCAACCTTGTCGACAGGCAGCTCTGTTGCGCCCCCCTCACATCCCCAGAGGGCCGACGCTACTTCTCGGCAATGGCGGCAGCCGCCAATTATGCCTTTGCCAACCGCCAGATGATCACCCACTGGGTCCGGCAGACCTTCGGGGAGATCCTGGGCGCCGGCGAAACCTCCCTTGGCCTTTCTCTCGTCTATGACGTGTGCCACAATATCGCCAAGATGGAAGAACACTCCCTGCGGGGGACTGATTCCACACTGTGTGTTCACCGCAAAGGCGCGACCAGGGCTTTCCCTCCTGATAGCCGTCTCGTTCCCGAACGATATAGAAAGGTCGGGCAGCCCGTGCTCGTTCCCGGAGACATGGGGAGGGCATCCTACGTCCTTGCCGGGACCCGCAGGGCCATGGAGGAGACCTTCGGCAGCACCTGTCACGGCGCAGGGAGGATCATGAGCAGGAACCAGGCTTTGAGGAACGCCCGGGGGCGTTCTATCTCCCGGGAAATGGAGGAACGAGGTGTTTACGTGAGGGCAGCCAGCAAGGGAACTCTCGGCGAGGAAATGCCCGAGGCTTATAAGGACGTGTCAAAAGTGGTGCGCCTCGTCCATCAGGCGGGCATATCAAAGCTCGTCGCAAGGATCATTCCGCTGGGATCGATAAAGGGGTAAGAGCGGCTTGAATCGCTTGAATCGCTTGAATCGCTTGAATCGCTTCAGGGCAAGAGAACATCTTAAGCGGTTGAACTGTTAATATAATAATGGTATTAACTGGCATGGCGGACGAAAAAGGGCTTATCATCGTTTTCACCGGCGACGGGAAAGGCAAGACGACGGCGGCGCTTGGCATAGCCCTTCGGGCGCTGGGCCGCGGCCGGAAAACCCTTTTTCTCCAGTTCATGAAAGGCCGTGAGAGATCCGGGGAACAAATGATTGACAGGGCAGGTGTTTCTCTTGTTGAGGTCCATGCCTTCGGCGCCGGGTTCTTCAAAGAAGATGATGACCCGGCACCCCATCGCAAGGCCGCCGAAGAGGGTTGGCGCGCCGCAGAAGAGGGACTTGGCTCAGGCAGCACCGACATAGTTGTTCTTGACGAGATATCTCATGCGATCAACTTCGGTCTCCTCTCCCTGGAATCGGTCATTCAGGCGATCAGGGGCAGGAGAAGTGCCCTTCACGTGGTCCTCACCGGTCGAAACATGCCCCCCGATCTCATCGACACGGCCGACATCGTCACGGAGATGAAAGAGATACGCCATCCCTACCACACGGGCAGACACCCGGCGGCAGGAATAGACTATTAAGGACAGCCTTCCCCGCCTGAGACTCTCACATTCTGCAGGGGCCCTCGTCGTCCCGCCTCTTGAACTATTGACAGCCTGCTGACAAAACCGTTTCTGCGGTCCGTTCGTGCTCTTGCGTCATTCCGGCTTTAGGCCGCTGCCTTGACTCGCGAAAGCGACATCCAGAAGATAAGCTGGGTTAGAAAAACCTCTGGATCCCGGATCAAGTCCGGGATGACGATAAGGAGGGCTTTACCAGCAGGCTGTTGAACCTTTGAACCTTTGAACATTGGGACATTGGGACAATGGGACAATGGGACATTGGAATTCTCTTCTTCTTTCCCTATCTCCTCGCCAGATAGACACTCACGAAGATGATGGAACCTCCGATGAGCTGAGAGAAATGGAGGGTTTCACCGAGAACGAAATATGCAGCAAGCGCGGCGAAGACAGGAACGCAGTATTGGTAGATCATCGTGCGCGACGCCCCTATCCTTGCAACCCCCCTGTACCAGAGAAAAAAGGCGACAACAGTCGACAGGATAATGGAGAAGATGATGATGAGCCAGCCTGTCATTGAAAGGCGCCCGAGTTCTCCCGGATTGAAGAACGCCGGCACGAAAAACCCGAGGAGAACGGAACCGGCCGCCATGCTGTAGGCCGTCACCTTCAACGGCGAATGCTTTTCAAGGAGCGGTTTGGACAGGATCGTGTAAAGAGCCCAGGAAAGACTGGCAAAGAGGGCCAGCACAGTACCGGCAACATCGCCTTGCATAAAGAACTTCCAGTCTCCCTTTGTCATGAGAATATAGACACCGGCAAATCCCACGGCGATGGCGAAGATCCTTTTCTTCATCAATCTTTCGTAGCCGAAAAGACCGCTCAGGAAACCGCCGTATATGGGGGACATGTTTATGAGAATGCCGACGTTGACAGCGGAGGTATACTTCAGCGCAAAGGTGAAAAGGAACTGGTAGAGCGCAACACCCACGGCTCCCAGTAATGTAAGCCTCCACATATCACGGGAAGGCACCTTTACATCTTCGAGAAAAAAGAGTAAAAGAAATAGAATAAGACTCCCCGTGATGAACCGGACCAGTATGAGATTGACCGGGGAAAGGTCGTTAAGAAGGTACTTGACGGCCACAAGGTTCACGCCCCAGATCGCGGAAACACAAAGGAGCAGAATATCTGACAGGTGTTCACGTTCCACGCAGTTATTCTTAATTGCCGTGAAATGCTTTGTCAATCCTTAACCGCGAGAAGTCAAAAACTAAATGATGGAGAATCTTATGGACCCCAGGGAAAAAATGATCTTTGCTCTCGACGTAGACCGTTTCGAGGAGGCACAGCAGCTTGTCATGGAGTTCAAAGACCACGTCGGCATGTTCAAGGTGGGCAAGCAGCTTTTCACACAATGCGGGCCAAAGATAGTCGACTACATCAAACTGAAGAACTCGAAGGTCTTCCTGGACCTGAAGTATCACGACATCCCCAATACCGTCGCCAAGGCCTCCATCGAGGCGGCAAGGCTCGGCGTCGATATTCTGAACGTCCACGCATCGGGGGGATTCACCATGATGAGCGAGGCCAAACGGGCCCTCGTAGAAGCAGGCAAGAATCCGGGGCTTGTGCGTCCCAGGATCATAGGGGTGACGGTCCTCACAAGTCTCGATGACGGGGAACTGAAAAGGATCGGTTTTGATATTCCCGTCATCGAACTGACGAAAAGACTGGCCCTCCTCGCGAAGGAAGCCGGACTCGACGGGGTTGTCGCCGGAGGAAGCGAGATCGAGATGATCCGCGATATCTGCGGCAGAGACTTTCTCATCATCACGCCGGGGGTAAGGATCGAGGACAAGAAAGACGATCAGAAACGGACGATCACGCCTTGGGAGGCCATAAAGAGGGGAGCCTCCTATGTCGTCCTCGGAAGGGCGGTCAGGGATGCAGCCGACCCCAGGGCCCTTTTGAGAAAGATTACCGGGGACATACGCGATGCCCTTTCTGTTTAACAAAAACAGTATCCTGGAAGCCCTGAAAGGCCACCCGGGCAAGGCCCGCAGGCTTCTTGTCCGGCAGGGGCACGAGAGGCTTTCCGAAGAGCTGATCGAGGAAGCAAGAAAGCAGGGTGTGGCATACCGGATCCTTCCGTCGGAAGCCTTTGCAAAAAAGTGTGGCTCCCCGAGATCCCACGTATGTCTTGAACGTGACGATTTCGATTACACTGACCAGGATGCCTTTCTCCAGCGTCTCGATACCATGGGCCCTGTGTTCTTGGGCGCGCTGGACGGTGTGCAGGACCCCCAGAACCTGGGGAACATCGCGAGAAGCTCCGCCTGCATGGGCGTCGATGCCCTCATCCTTCCCAAGGACCGCTCCTGCGTGATAAACGAGACAGTGGCCAACATATCCCGGGGCGCGACGGAATTCATTGAGGCCGTGAGGGTGACCAACCTGTCACGATATCTTGAGACCTTGAAGAAAAAGGGGATCTTCTGTTACGGCCTCGATGAGCGAGGCGGCACCGCTCTCTGGGAGGTCGATCTCAGGGGTCCCGTATGTCTTGTTTGTGGCGGCGAAGACGGCCTGCGCAGACTGACGAAGGAAACCTGTGACGCCCTCCTGAGGATCCCGACGAATCCCTCATTCCCTTCGCTCAACGTGGCCACGTCCTTTGCCCTTGCCTGCTATGAAGTAAGGAAACAGAGACTCTGACGGATCTCCTCCTGTTCTGACAGCGCCGATCTTCTCCGCCGGGATTCGAACCGATCGAAATCGAACATGGGTCTGACAAAGATCTTCCAGGAAAAAGAAATTCGCGGTCTCATCTCCGAAAGCTGGTCGGTGAGCGCACCCATGACGCTCATCATGGTGTTCGAGTTCCTCATCGGGATCACCGATATCTATGTCGCGGGAAAGGTCGGCAAGGAGATACAGGCGACATATGGCTTCGTCATCCAGTTCTACTTCGTTTTCATCATCATAGCCAACGCCCTGACAACGGGAACGGTCTCGGTGGTCTCCCGGCTTTTCAGTTCCGGTGACAGGGAAGAACTCGGAAGGGCCATTTTCTCCATCCTCATCATCACCACCGCGGCAGGGCTCCTTTTCGGCATACCGGGCATCCTTTTCACGCCGGCCTTCATAAACCTCGTGAATATCCCCGCCGACCTCAAGCCCCTGGGAGCGCCGCTGGGGCAGATGTACGCCGCGGGTCTCATCTTTCATTACATACTCATCAATACGAACGGTGTACTGCGCTCATGCAAGAAAGTTGGCCTTTCCCTGGGAACGATGGCCCTGGTCTGCGCCTGCAACATATTCCTCAATTTCTTCTTCGTCTTCGGTACACCGCTGGGGTATATCGG
>Ga0351950_1071_pt1 | contig 15183 bp, 14 predicted proteins | sample BONcelT113001H13_FD_206835 | JGI IMG/M metagenome (GOLD analysis project Ga0351950, IMG submission 206835) | Enriched cells from coal bed in the Powder River Basin, Montana, United States - BONCAT cells T11 rep3 HSBNCT.T11.300.1.H13 ...
ATTTTTCAGCATAACGGTCATTTACGCGTATGGTCAATGTTTGCATCGTTTTTTCCTTCATCTAAGTCTGTTTATTATAACAACAATTTGTGCAAATTAAAAGTGATTTTTGGAGATTAAAATGTGAAAGGATTAAATTGATGTGGTGGCGGACGAGGAGAGATTCGAACTCTCGGTACCGTTGCCAGTACGTCTCCTTAGCAGGGAGGTGGATTCAGCCGCTTTCCTACTCGTCCAGTGTTATTAAAGAGGGCGTAATTATAAGCATACGTACATAACAAGCACCTTAAATAGGTGCTTTGATGCGTTAAATTGCGGGAGAGTTTTTGGGAGTAGCGATAATTTGATCCAAAAGGGCTTGTAACTGCGTAGCCAGAACCTCATTAGAAGCTTTTGCTTCGGCAATTTTCTCTTTCAACTTTACAACCAGCTCGATTTTATCCATAAATTTCATGCAGTCTCCTTGCAGGTATTTACAAGAAATAAAGCAAGGAATATTCCAATTTATAAAATAGCGAGGATTTTTTCGACGACTTCGGCAGGATTGGATGCTTTGTAAATCGGTCGTCCGACAACGATAAAGTCAACTTTTTCATCCCGTGCGATTTCGACGGTAGCGACCCGTTCTTGATCCCCTGCATCTTCACCGAACGGTCGGATTCCGGGGGTGAGGGTGACAAAGGTATCCGACGTGAGTGATTTGATCGAAGCGCTCTCGTAGGCACTGCACACGACTCCGTCCAATCCCGCCTCATGCGCATCTTGCGCAAAACGATCCGCTTTGGATGCGATTTTCTCTCCGTACACGTGTTTGAACTCTCCCTCTTCAAATGAGGTGAGGGCGGTGACTGCGAGGACGAGAGGACGGTTTTCATAAGGGGAGAGCCGTTTCATCACTTCGTGCATTGCTTTGCGTCCTGCGGAGGCATGGACGTTAAACATATCGACTCCAAGAGACATGATCGATTCGGCGGCATCCGCCATGGTGTTAGGGATATCGTAGAGCTTGAGGTCTAGAAAAATTTTGAACTCCGGATTGATCGTTTTGATGGCATCGATAAACGGCTTACCGTCACGGATATACGAGCGTAGACCCACTTTTAGCCATAGGGGGTACTCTTTGAGTTTTTCGACGAGGGCTAAGTTTTCTTCCTGACTCGGGAGATCAAGTGCGACGCACAATTGCATGATAAGCCTTTGGATAATATTGATAAAAGTATAACCAAGAGAAGTTTTGAAAGGGTTGAGAGGGAGTGCTGTATTAAATCTTAAAAAAACCGTCCATTTGCATTGTATTAATAATTCATTGATGAAAACAGCCTACAATATTCGAACACTAAAATAAAAAGGGTATCTCATGAAGCGAAATTTGATAGCGATGGCATTAGCCGGATTAGTAATGAGCGTGAGTGTTGCCTCAGCAGCAGTTTATAAAGTCGATCCTTCTCATTCAAATGTGGGTTTTAAAGTAAAGCATATGATGATTAGTACCGTAACCGGAAAGTTTAATAATTTTTCAGGGATGTATGATTTGGAGAAAGGGCAATTTAAATCTCTTAGCGGAGCGATCAAAGCCGAATCGGTCGATACCGGTATCGCCAAACGTGATGATCACTTACGCAGTGCCGATTTTTTCGATACCGCTAAATTCGGTGATATTAATTTTGTTATGACGAGTGCTACCAAAACTAAAATGACCGGAAATTTAACGATTCGCGGTATTACCAAAAAAGTGGTTCTTGATATCGATATGGGGGGAACCGTAACCGATCCGTGGGGCAATCAGCGCTCAGGTTTTGTATTGACAGGAAAAGTTAATCGAAAAGATTTCGGTTTGAACTGGAATAAAGCGATTGAAGCGGGCGGTGTAGTTGTCGGAGACGAAGTAAAATTGGTTGTTGAAGTCGAAGGGATTGAGGAATAATTAAAAGATTTTTATAAACCCGTCCCGTTTGGGGCGGAATCCCTCTAAGTCATTCAGTTTTAATCCCTGCTGTTTTCCCCACACTAAAATGGATTGGCATTTGTACATTTTTGCGTAATCGACCAAATAATCGATCATTTCACGGCTTAGATGCTCATATCCCTCATAGGTAACAAAATCATCCACGATCAAATGGCGTCCCAGCTCTAAATTCTCCCGTATGCTCACCCCCGCATAAATTTGTAACTCTCCGCGTTGATAGGCGCCGATAGGTCGGTAATCTTTGGGATATTGCGAGGTGATGAACGCATCAAATTGATCGGAGGTGAGCTCTGTACGTAGGGTTGTAAGGAGGGCAAACCCCTCAACCAGTTCGGATGCGGAGAGTTCTCGAAATTGCAATTTTAGTTTCCTAACGCGCTGAGTTGAGCGTCAATTTTAGTGATTTTATCTTCGGCATCACTAAGTCCGTTACGATTTTCAGTAATAACGGCTTCGGGAGCGTTGGCGACGAAACGCTCATTAGAGAGCATCCCGCGCAGCTTATCGGCCTCTTTTTGGAGTTTTTCGCGCTGTTTGGTGAGTCGATCAATAATAGGGGTTAAATCAATGGCTTCAGTCGGTAAGTATACCTCAACCGATTCCCCGATATCGCTGATGGCATTATCGATTTTGCTGTCGGTAAAATGGAGCGTTTCGATTTTTGCCAAGCGCACAATAAACGGTGCCATCATCGTATGATCGCCGCCGCATTTGAGATATGCGAGGTCGATTTTTTGGTTTCCTAAATCAACGAGCGTTTTGGCACGGCGAAGGGTAACAATCGCATCCATAATGATCGCAAATTCCGCTTCGATAGCCTCATCTACCGTGATATTATCCGGATAGGTCATAATCATAATCGAGTTCCCCTCTTCGAGGGTTGTTCCTGAGAGCTCATGGTAGAGAAATTCGGTGATAAACGGCATAAACGGATGGAGGAGTTTCATCGACTCTTTAAAGATACTTCCCAGCTCATTGACGCTCTCTTTGGATGCTTTACCCAGTTCGATACCCCAGTCGCAGAACTCGTTCCATAAGAAGCGATAGAGTACCGTTGCCGCATCGTTAAAGCGGTATTCGTCCAAGAACGCTCTCGTCTCTGCCGTTGCACGATGGAAACGTGAGAGCATATAGCGACCTAATGGCGTAGTGATCTCTTGATCCGCTAAATCTTTAAAGGTCGGAACATTCATTTGCAAGAATTTGGAAGCGTTGAAGAGTTTGTTGGTAAAGTTACGGCTTTGCTCCAGACGGTCGTTGCTCAGACGAATGTCACGCCCCTGAACGGCAAGGACGGCTAACGTAAAGCGCAGCGCATCGGCACTGTATTTTTCGACCATATCGAGCGGATCGATAACGTTCCCTTTGGATTTGGACATTTTTTGCCCGTGTTCATCCCGTACCAAAGCGTGGAGATAGATGTGTTTAAACGGCAGTTCACCCGTAAAACTTTCCCCCATCATCATCATCCGTGCAACCCAAAAGAAGAGGATATCAAATCCGGTAATCATGAGGGTGTTGGGATAGAACTTCGCCATATCTTCACTTTGGAAGAGTTGATCTTGCGCACTGTCACCGTTCCCCCATCCCAGAGTCGAGAACGGCCAAAGGGCGGAACTAAACCACGTGTCGAGTACATCCGGATCTTGGGTGAAGTTTTTACTCGCACAATGGGGACAACTCTCAGGATTTTCCTCTAAGCTTGCCCATTCATGGCCACAATCGTCGCAGTAAAACACAGGGATACGGTGTCCCCACCAAAGCTGACGTGAGATACACCAATCGCGTAGGTCGCCCATCCATGCATTGTAGCTGTTGATCCAGTGCGGAGGGAAAAACTGTGCCAACCCTTCATTGGTTTTATCGATCGAACCGCGCGCGACCTCTTTGCGGACAAACCACTGTTTGGAGATGTAGGGTTCTACGATATTTTTACAACGGTAGCAATGCCCCACTTGGTGGGTGTGTTCTTCGATTTTCTCGATGAATCCCGATTCTTCGAGGCGTTTAACGATCACCGCACGTGCTTCGAGACGCTCTAATCCTTCAAACTCTCCCGCATGGTGATTGAGTATCCCTTTTTCATCGAAAACGGTGATGAATTCGAGATCGTGACGTTTGCCCACTTCGTAGTCGTTCGTATCGTGGGCGGGGGTGACTTTAACGACACCGGTTCCGAAATCACGATCAACATGGCCATCGGCGATGATTTTGATCTCGCGGTTGATGAGCGGCAGAGTGACGCTTCGTCCGATGAGGTGGAGGTAACGCTCATCATCAGGGTGCACCATAATCGCCGTGTCGCCGAAATAGGTCTCAGGTCGAGTAGTAGCGACCACGATATGACCGCTGCCGTCGCTGAAAGGGTAGCGCATATGGTAGAAGTTCCCCTGGTGCTCTTCGTGTTCCACTTCGATGTCGCTGAGTGCGCCGTCATGGGTACACCAGTTGACCATATAGTTACCGCGTATAATGAGGTTTTGGTTGTAGAGGTGGACAAATGCCTCTTTAACGGAGGATTTTAGCCCCTCATCCATCGTAAAACGTTCACGGCTCCACGCAGGCGATACCCCCATTTTACGCATTTGGCTCACGATGGTTCCGCCGCTGTGCGCTTTCCATTTCCATACCCGTTCTAAAAATGCTTCGCGTCCGAGCTCTTCTTTGGTTAACCCCTCGGCAAGGAGCTGTTTTTCGACGACGTTTTGGGTTGCAATCCCCGCATGGTCGGTTCCCGGCTGCCACAGAGCGGCATAGCCGTCCATCCGTTTGTAGCGGGTAATGATATCAATAAGGGTATGATTTAGCGCATGACCGATATGCAGTGATCCCGTGACGTTCGGAGGGGGAAGCATGATGGCAAAATGTTTGTTCGGTTTTTGTATAGATAGGTTCCCCTCAACCTCAAAATAGCCTCGATTTTCCCAAATGGGATAATAAGTCTCTTCAATATTTTTGGGATCGTAGTGGGTAGCTGACATAACAAGGCCTTGGTAACAAAAAATATCGCGAATTATACCAAATTTCAGAGGAACGCTTATTGCTTTATATAAAGTATTAATTATCAAAGGTGAACCATGCAATATACTGTGAAGTCAACGATTTTAGGATTTGATCAGATTACCAAGGTAGAGTTGAACCAAATTGATGAGATGTTTGCCACTCTTAAAAGTTGTGACGGTAGTAATATCAGTTTCACGGTCGTGAATCCCTATCTGTTGCGTGAGTACTCTTTTGATTTACCGACATCGGTGAGAGTTTTGCTGGATATTAGTGAAGATTCAAAGGTAGTGGTATATAATATCGCCGTTATTCAAGACCCGCTCGATGAATCGTGCATCAACTTCCTAGCCCCGCTTATTTTTAATCAAGACAACGCGACTATGGCACAAGCGGTATTAGATGTGAAAAATCACCCCGGTCTCGGTTTAGCCGAGCCGATTAAAAAATTTAAAGTATAATCTAGCTCCTTCTTTCAGGGGCTTTAAGGAGCCTCTTGCCACTCTCCCGCCTCAACGATCAGCAATATACGGCCGCAACGGCTTCGTATGGGCATAACCTTATTATTGCTTCGGCGGGTACCGGTAAAACTTCCACGATTGTAGGGCGTATCGCCTATCTTATCTCCCAAAACGTCAAACCCGAAGAGATTTTACTCCTTACGTTTACCAACAAAGCGGCGCAGGAGATGGTGGAGCGGGTAGCGGCATTTTTCGGTCGGGAGATCGCTTCCAAAATCGATGCGGGAACCTTTCATGCGGTGAGTTACCGATGGCTCAAACGCAAAGAGGGGAAAGTCGTCCTCAAACAGCCGCGTGAACTCAAAACCCTTTTTCGAAGCGTGTATGAAAAGCGAACGTTTAGCCATATCGACTGCGCGACATCGGCGTACGGTGCCAACTATCTTTATGATGTTTACTCGTTTTATCAAAATACCGAGTTGAGTACAAATTTCGAAGAGTGGATTTTGACCCGTCAGGATGAACACGCGGTATATGCGGCCATCTATGCCGATATCATCGATGAGTTTGAAGCGTTAAAAAAAGAGTATGGGTTTGTCAATTTTAACGATCTGCTGTTGCATATGCGCGATTTGGCATTGAAGAGCGATTTGGGGTACAAAGAGGTGTTGATCGATGAGTATCAAGATACGAATGCCCTTCAAGGTACGTTGATCAATGCTATGCGCCCCCCGTCGCTTTTTTGTGTCGGAGATTACGATCAGAGTATTTATGCTTTTAACGGTGCGGATATCTCTATCATCGGCTCTTTTACCACCAATTTCCCTGACGCGCAGGTTTATACCCTCAACAAAAATTACCGCTCCACGATTCCGATCCTCTCGCTTGCCAATACGGTAATCGCCTATAATGAGCGGATTTACCCCAAAGCGCTTGAAGTGACGCGCAATCATGAGGCGCAAAGTCCCGCGCTGCTCATCTACGATGAACTGTTTGATCAGTACCACGGAATCGCCCAAAAAATCGGGGATTCCTCTACCAATCGAGAAGAGATAGCGGTGATTTTTAGAAATAACGCTTCGGCAGACGGTATCGAAGCGACGTTGCGTGAGATGGGGATCGCGTGCCGTCGGCGCGGCGGAACCAGCTTTTTTGACTCCAAAGAGATTAAAGCCCTTTTAGATATGTACACGTTGCTGGTCAATGAGTCGGATATGATGGCATTTATCCATCTCTTTGATTACGCCAAAGGGGTGGGAAGTGCTATCGCCAAAGAGCTTTTCGTCGCATTGCAAAAGTTAGGTCGCGGGTCGTTTTTGCGCGGATTGTATTCCCCTGATGCCGAAATATCGAATCCGTTTGAAAAGCGGCGGCTTAACCATCAGTTGGGGCTTTTTGACGATTATGCGGAGCTTGGCAGTGCGGGGCGGTTTGCAAAACTCGGGTTTGATCCTAATTTTATGGGTAACCCGATTTTAAAACATGCGAAGCTTTCCAAAGATTCCGCCACTTTTTTACATGACCTTTTTACCCTTTTTCGACAATTGCGGGATATCAAAGAGCCTAAAGCGGCGGTTCAAAAAATTGCCCTCTCCGCTTTGTACAAGCATGTCGTTGAAATGCTTTCGACACGAAGAGCAATGACTGAAAACGGATCCATTGATGAGCGGCTCAAAGCAGAGTCTGAAGAGCGAATCCGACGCAAATGTACCCTTTTATTCGAACTCTCCCGTCCGTATAAAGAGCATGAACGTTTTTTGAATGCGATGGTCTTGGGGTCTCAAGATTTGACGCAAGGGGAGGGGGTGCATCTGCTGAGTATCCATGCGTCCAAAGGGTTGGAGTATCAAGAGGTGTATGTTATCGATTTGATGGACGGACGGTTTCCCAATCGAAAACTGATGTGCCGAAGCGGAAGCATAGAAGAGGAGCGGAGGCTTTTTTATGTCTCCGTGACACGGGCAAAAGATCGTCTCTTTTTGAGCTACGCCAAATACGACAAAATCAAAAAAACCAATTTCGTCCCCTCACAGTTTTTATTTGAGGCAGGGCTGATTCCTAAAGATGAAATGTATGCAGCTTTGGTCGCGAAGGGGACTAACGAAGAGGCGTAAAAGCCTTTTTTTATCGGCGACCTTGTACCGCGTTCCCCATCTCCCACATCGGCAAGAAAATACCCAGTGCCAAGAGTACAACCATACACGCAATCAACAAAAGCATAATAGGCTCTACCGCTTCGGAGAGACCGTCAATGATGGCATCAAATTTCATTTTGTAATACTCCATCACCTTTTGCATCATGGCATCGAGTTGACCGCTTGATTCTCCGGCAGAGATCATCTGAATAATCATATTTTCAAAAAGTTTGGTTTCTGCCAAACCGTTATGGAGGGTTCCCCCCTTTTCAACCGTCTGACGCACTGTTAGCAATTTTTCTTGCAGAGGGAGGGTATCGATCATGGCGATGGAGGTTTCCAGTGCTTCGGCTATTGGAATACCCGCACGAACCAACTCGGAGAAGACCAACGTAAAACGGTTTAGGGTAGCGTACATAATGATATTTTTAATTAGATAGGTTTTGAGTAAGAATTGGTGCCATTTGTATCTAAATTCCCGATTATTACGTAACATGTACCGGAATGCAACGATAAAAAGAAAAAGTGCGGCAAGAACATACACTCCGTAGGTATTAAACAGATGCTCTAAAAACAACAAAATTTTGGTAGGAACCGGAAGATCGGCCCCCAGTTGCTCAAATATGGCTTTGAATTGGGGGACAACGTAAGAGATAAGAACGGTAAAGGCGATGGCCATAGCGATCATAACGTTGCGGGGATACGCCATCGCTTTTTTGAATTTGATAATGTTACGGCGAATCTCTTCAAGCATATCGGCAAGCTTGTGAAGCGCTTCCGCCATGTTTCCGGTTTTCTCTCCCAGTTCGATCATGGCAAGAGAGAGGTTGCCGAGTTCGTAACTAAAATTATGGGCAGAGTGGGAGAGACTGTGTCCGGCATTGATATCTTCCGCCATTGTCCCTAAAACAATTTGCAACGTTTTATCGGTTGTGGCATCGGCTATCTCATTCAAAGAGTCGTGGATTGAGATACCGGCATTCGTCATAACGGCAAGCTGTCGAATCGCGCCAATCAAAGCGTCTTGTTTGAGTTTTCGTTTTCGGATATTGGAGAATAGGGTCTCTTTGAAACGGCGTAGCTGATCTTCGAGCGGCGGGGTAGCTTCGGTTACTTTTAGAATCATCCCCGAAAATTTTATTTTGGCTAGGTAGTGCGCCTCTTTTTTATTCTCTGCATAAAAACCTTGATTGGTTTTTTTCCCTTTAGCGAGGATGGTCGCTACAAAATATTTCATCCTTTTGCGACTCTTAGAATCTCATCCAAGGTTGTAATCCCGTGCACCGCTTTCGACATGCCGTTTTCAAACATCCCGACAAACCCCTCTTCTTTTGCCTGCTTAACAAGATCGTCTTTGGAGGCACCTCTAGCAATCATACTCGAAATCTCTTCACTCATGGGGAGAACTTCACAAATCATTTCTCGCCCCATGTATCCTGAGCCGTTGCACTCTTTACAACCTGCACCTTCATAAAAAACGGTACTTTGAGGAATGAGGGTATGGTATTCTTGGAGAATATTTTGGGGAATATCGGCCTCTTTTTTACAATGAATACAGATTCGACGGATGAGCCGTTGAGCTTGTACCGCAACAAGTGCGCCGCTTATGAGGTAAGGTTCAATTCCCATATCCACCATACGGGGGATGGCACTGATGGCATCATTGGTATGGAGGGTAGAGATAACAAGGTGCCCTGTGAGCGCAGCTTTGATAGCAATTTCCAGTGTTTCATGGTCACGGATCTCTCCGATCATGATTTTGTCGGGATCTTGACGGAGGATGGAGCGGAGGGCATCGGCAAAAGAGAGGCCCACTTTAGGATTTACTTGAACTTGCTGGATAAGATTCATACGGTATTCGACGGGATCTTCAACCGTAATAATCTTGTCCTCGATGTTGCGAAGTTCATTTAGCGCACCGTAAAGGGTGGTCGTTTTACCGCTTCCCGTAGGGCCTGTGACCAAAATTATACCGAAAGGAGATTGGAGCCCTTTGAGGAGTTTTTGATAGCTTTGGGTATCCATTCCGGAGTCTTCGAGTTTGACGAGCGCTTTGGTCTTATCCAAAATACGCATAACGATCGATTCTCCGTAGATAATGGGGAGAGTAGAGAGACGAAAATCAAACTCCGCGTCCATAACCATTGCGGAGAAACGACCGTCTTGAGGTTTACGGCGTTCAGCAATATCAAGATTGGCCAGGAGTTTAATACGTGAAGCCAACGGTGGATAAATATCTCGGTCAAATATGAAAATTTCGGTCAATTTTCCGTCAATACGTCCGCGAACGACACAGTTACGTTCAGTAGGTTCAATATGTATATCGCTTGCACGCCCTTTGATACACGCTTTTAAAATGACATCAATCAGCTGTAAGATCGAAGAAGCTTCTTGTTGCTCTTCAATGGTTCCGATATTGCGCAATTCATTACGAATATTGGCGACTAGTTCTTTAACACTGTCTTTTAGCTCCATTTTAAACAAGTAAGCTTGAATCTGTTTTTCGGTGGCAACGGCAATTTTAAGCGACTTTCGAGGGAAGAGACGTTGGATAGATTCTTGCGCTTCAATATTGAGAGGATCGGCGAATACGACCATGACATACATATCGTCTTGTGAGATAGGGAGTGCATTGTAACGCTTAAGCTGAGGTGTCGGTATCTTTTCAACGAGCCGATAATCCATGTCGATGGAATCAAGATCGATAAAAGGGACTTCAATCACTTCGGCTAAATGGGTCAGAATCGAGATTTCGTCTAAAAAATGGTAATTTTTGATAATGGAGAGTTCATATCGACCGAGTCGGATTTGTTCAACAATAAAACGTTTGATAAAGTTGGTGGAGATCGCCCCCACTTTAGTGAGCGTTTCTAAAACGGTATCATCTTGAACCCCATGGGAGGTTAGACGATCAATTTGTTGTTGCGAGATATGGCGCTTTTCTAACAAATCATGCGTAATGCGATCCATATACTCTATCCTTTATTAATATACATGATGAAGGGTCAATATTTTATCATAGTATTCATCTATCGCGATGCTTTTGCGTCCGTCGGTCTGCGTGGGGTAGAGCTTATAGCTCAGGCGGCTATCCGTGGGGTCTTTATACTCTTTGATAAATTGATTCGGCTGAGGTGCTTTGAGATACAAATCAAATACTTTAGAGAGGAGGTGGGAACTGGTCGGTAATACGAGATTTCTAATCGGTTTATTATCATACAGCGCCTGCATCAAAAGTTTTTTTTGCATTAGAATAACAGAAAAATAGGCAGAATTAGCCCGTGCCTCTTTACTTTGGTTTAGTGTCATCATGGGCGCAGCCAAGCGGTCGATAAAATCTGCTTTAAGGCATGAAAAAGCATACAAAGAGACATACGCTTCATCCTTTTGATGATAGGGGAACCCTTTAAAACCAAGATTACAGGCTTGAAGATAGTTTCCTTGTTGATAAAGAGTATAGAGGCGTTCTCTGGCATCTGCAAAGGAAGAGAGGGTGAACAATACAAAGAAGATTACAAATCTCATTTGAAAGTACCCCGTTCAATGGTATCCAAGAGTGCACGTGCCGCATCGGAATTCGAATCGGTGATATAGAACTGCAATGTTTTTTTTGCCTGTTCCACTTTTCCGAGTTTGACGAGAGATTTGGCAAAGATAATCCAACTCTCCTCAAGCTTATTACTGATGCTATTAGTTTTTAACGCAAAATTGTAGGCTTCGCTGTAGTTGCCGTGATCATAATGGTAACGGGCGATAAAGAGTCCAAGATTTGCATTGGATGTCTCTTTGAAACGGCGCTCAAGTGTATCAATATCAAGTTTGGACTCGTTGCGGTTGAGAGAAAACGATTTCTCATCGGATGAATCGGGTGGGGGAATAGTGACCAGTTTCGGTATAGGGAGAGGTTCACGAACCGGCTGAGTATTTTTTTGAAGAGTTGCTTTGGGAGGTTCATTACTCGGTACTGTTGTTTGAAAAGATCGGATGAAGTCCATAGAGGGTTCAAGGAGAGTAGACGATGCTTCAGGTGTTGGGCTGGAAGGTGATACGGCGGCTTCTTTGGGTTCACTCTGGGTATCAGATTTTTTAGAATAAGCGACGGCAATGAACACGCTCAAGAGAGCAACTACACCGAGAATATAGGGGGCGTAGGATTTGATTTTATATTTAAGCCAACGGCGTTCTAAGTTTTGGATGTTAAGCATGAATCAGCCCTGTATGGATAGCCGCCATTTCAATCCATTTCGATTTGAGAGCATTGTATTGGATTAAAGCGGGATTATTTTCTTCATACCAGCAATAGAGGCTGAAAAGTGAAAATAACAATTTATTCGTCTCGCGAAAATTTCCTTTGGTTAAAGAGGCGACTAATTTTATATTTTTATCATTAAACATATTGGCGACATCAAAACAGTTTGCTTTGAGGAGTTTTTTCTGTACGTATATTTTGAGCTCTTCGGCGGTAGCGTTTTGAAGCTCTATGCTCTCCCATATCCGTGTTTGGAAATGTTCTTTTGCTATGATCTCTTCTTTATCGGTTTTATGTAAAGTGATGACAAATTTAATAACGCGTGCATCCGATATAAGACGAATTTTTTCCATGAGCGATGAACTGTAAAGTTGTGCTTCATCCAAGAGGACAATAGGTGTATCTGAATAAGAAGCAGCTTCGGCAATCTCTAAAAAACGGGTTAAAGTAATCACTTCATGAGAAGAATAGGTAAAAATCCTTTCGGCTAATACACGGAGGAAATCATCTTCGTCTACAATCGGAATATCGAACATGAAAACTTTTTGGTGTTTGGAAAGATCATGGTGAAGTTTATGCAACAGCATACTTTTTCCTGTCCCAGGTCTGCCGAACAAAAGGATCATTTTTAGAGGCTTTTGCACTGAACTTTTGAGAGATTGATAGATATGTGAAATGCTGTCGATATGGACGTAGTCCTTAGGATCCACGACATCTAAAAACAGATCGCGCGGTTTTGAAAAAAGGGAATGTTCCATCCGTTATTTACTTTCAGGCTTGGGTTCTTCTTCGTTTGGCTTGCCAAGGCGCGTATATCCCAAATCTCCCAAGCTAAGGGTATCAGCCTCTTTCTTGATGATATGCGGTTCAATAATAATGACAATCTCTTCCGTCCGTTTACTGATCCCTTCTCGTTTAAAAAGATAACCTACAACAGGAAGATCTCCCAAGAGAGGAACCTTGTTTGCATCATTAACATTTTTGGTATTAATTAATCCCCCTAAAATGACACGGTTTCCGTCTTTAACACTGATAACCGATGACATTTGACGGCGGCTCAAGTCGGGTGGCATCTTACGAGTTGAGTTATCTGTAGAAATTTCACTTGCCGTTTCGGATATGGATGGATTTATCCGTAACGTGATACTGCCGTCTCTGGAAATTTCAGGGGTAATATCGAGTAGAACACCCGAGAAAACAGAAGAAACGGTTTCATCTTCGGTATTATCCGTCCCCCCGCTGCTTGTCGAAGTTGTAGAACTCTTTGTTTTATAAAAGAGCTCCGTTCCGGCGGTTATCAACGCCGGTTGATTGTTAAGCGTCAAGATTTTAGGATTGGAGATAGAGTAAACATCTCCCTGTGTTTTTAGAAATTTAATGACTTCATTAAGACTGCCGCTGGCACTAAGTTGAAAGACATTGGCGTTATTTGCATTTGCAGAAAATCCATCGAATAAAACACCTGTAGAGGTCGCACTATTTGTTCCGCTATAGGTTTTATCGATGTTTTTGGTAGTAACATAATCGAAACCTAATTTTACATTTTGCAATGCGTATAATTGTGACCAGTCTATACCGGTGGATGAAGCGTCACTAAAGACGACACTGTACATTTTTACGTCGATTAACACCTGCGTCTGCATCTTTTTTTGTAAATCTTCCAGATAGGCATCCAACCGTTTAATCTGCGTATGGGTTGCGGTAACAGTCACTAACCCTGCATTTTTATTGATCATCGGGATTTGAGCTTTATACCCGTCTTCCGGGCGGTTGAGGATACTTTCAAGCTCTTTATCCAGTATTTCCCAAAATTGGACTTCATCACTAGAGGTTATGTTGATCCCCGATTCAGAGGAGGCTCCCCCTCCGCCGGAAGTGTTTTTTGAGGTGGAAGAAGTTCCGGTTGCTGCAGTACTTGTATTGGAACTGAGGGTAATATTGGCACTTCCTACCCCTTTACGTTGTGAAATAATGTAGTCAATGTTATACGTTTTGGTGGTTAAATAAGAAATTTTGAGAATATTGTTTTGCAGAGTATATTGGAGATTGTTTTCTTTGATAATCAAATCCAAGACTTCATTAATAGTCAGGTTTTTCAAAAAGGTTTTATTCATCTGTTTTTTTAAAATATTTTCAGCCTGTTCATCAGTGACGATAACACTCATACCGCATTCGTCACTTAGCTGATCAACGAATTCTCCTACACTTGTCCCTTTGACCGATGAAATATTGAAAAGCTCATAGGTACAATCTGCATGGAGAGGAGGGATGAGGAGGGTAGCCGAGGCAACGGATAACATAAACGCGCGCACATGGTGTTTAATTACTGATCTCATGATACTTTCCTATTTCGTGATAATTTTAATATTATTATTTTGTTTCGTCAAAAACAAAACAAGCTTTTGATCTTTTTTTCCGGTGAGTAAAACAGAATTCGATTTAATTTCAGCGAGGGTAAAATCACGGACACTTTCCCCTATTTTATACCATTTTCCACTTATAAATACCGATTTATTCATAATAGCCAGAAGACGTAACGGTTCTTCGATTATCTTTGGCTGGGCTAAAATACCCATAGTACTGCCTAATTTCGGCGGCGCTAAAAGATTAGAACCTGTTTTAGTCGGAGTCGGTTTGGCCATCTTCATCGGATCGCGGAGTGTATTGATATATCCATCAGAAACTCCTATGCGTGCAGGAAGAATGGCACGAATTTGTTCGTCGATTCTTGCCAGTTCTTCATTACCGTTAGGGTATGCCCCTACGGAAGGGGTTATTGTGTTTGTCGGCGGGATAGCAGCATGAAGTGCCATCAAAGTGAAGAATAGAGTCGACAGGTACTTTTTCATTCTCTCACAATCCCCCATACCGAGATATTAAGATCCCCTTTGAGTTTTTCATCGGCAATAATATTAAAGTGGTGTAAATCAACAACCAGATAACTTTGTTCCAAGGCATTAATAAATTTCAGGGTATTTTTATACGCCCCTTCGGATGAAATAGTAATGTCCAATACGTGTCCGAATGAGCTGTTATCTGTTTGAAGTGTATTGGCAAAACGGGCCAGTTTCACTTTATTCGCACGTGCATAGTGGGAGACTGAATCAAGATAAGCTCCCCATACGGTTTCATCGTAGTATAAAGAAGAGATCTGCTCTAATTGTTCTTTAATGTAGGTATTGTATTGGATATACAGAGTATGTTGACGTTCAATCTCAACGGTTTCTTGCTCAATTTGGGTAATACGTTCGGGAGGATAGTTTGACAAATACTGTTTATCCGCATTCAAATCTTGTTCGACTCGGAGTGCTTTTTCATGTGAAATTTTGAAACTCACCTCCGAACTTTCCCAAAAGAAAAAATAAGAGAAAG
>Ga0351950_1073_pt1 | contig 14991 bp, 11 predicted proteins | sample BONcelT113001H13_FD_206835 | JGI IMG/M metagenome (GOLD analysis project Ga0351950, IMG submission 206835) | Enriched cells from coal bed in the Powder River Basin, Montana, United States - BONCAT cells T11 rep3 HSBNCT.T11.300.1.H13 ...
TATAAAGGATACGCCGTCGCCGGTGCATATCGCCACAACGCCGCATCATATCACGTTTGAAAATGTTGGTTTTTCGTATGACGGCTCGGAAATGGTGCTCAAAGACATTAATCTGTCGGTGGCGCCCGGTGAGATTCTTGCCATTGTGGGTTCGAGCGGCGGTGGAAAGACATCCATCGTCAACCTGATTCCCCGATTTTATGACGTGACCACCGGGGCCGTCAAGATCGACGGAATCGATATCCGGGATCTGTCCATTGCCACGCTGCGGGAACAGATTGCCATCGTGACCCAGGAGGCCATCCTTTTTAATGACACGATCCGGCACAATATCGCCTACGGCCGGCGGGACGCCGCGGAAGAAGAAATCGCGGACGCGGCAAGGGCGGCTTATATATATGATTTCATTCAAAGCCTTCCCAAAGGATTTGATACGGGTATCGGGGAATTGGGCAGTCGTCTGTCGGGCGGGGAAAAGCAGCGCATGTGCATTGCCAGGGCCCTGCTGAAAAACGCGCCCATCCTGATTTTAGACGAGGCCACGGCGGCGCTGGATACGGAATCGGAACGCCTGGTGCAAAAAGCCCTGGAAAACCTGATGAAGGGCCGGACCTCCTTTGTGATTGCCCACCGCCTGTCCACCATTTCCTATGCGGACCGGATCATCGTCGTTTCCGGCGGGCGGATCGTGGAGCAGGGGACCCATGCGGCCCTGCTGGCGGAAAAAGGCGAATATCATCATCTCCATCAGATGCAGTTTACGGAAAACAGAGAGACCGATGCTCCTCTGTAAGAAAGCCATAAAGGTGTCTGCAATCGCTTTTTGAATGATTCCAGTGCCGTTGATACGAGATTGACGGGGAAGTCTTGAAGTCCGCCCCGGGCCGTTGCCGGTCCAAAATTTGTGCCCAAGGAGATAATCGCGTTGATTCTCAATCGATATATTTTTTCCGAAATGATTCCGCCATTTGTCATGAACCTTCTGTTTTTTATTTTCGTCTTTCTGATGCGGCAGATTTTAGATATCACCAACCTGATCGTCAATTACCAGGTGGGGATTTCTGTTTTTTTTCTCATGCTGCTGTTTTCCCTGCCCTATTTTTTTGTCTACATCATTCCCATGTCGGTGATGATGGCGGTGCTGCTGGCATTTCTCCGGCTGTCCAACGACAACGAGATCATTGCTTTGAAAGCGGGCGGCATCAGTGTTTACCGGTTTATGTTGCCGGTGCTGGTGTTCGGGCTGATCTGCGCCCTTTTTACCGGTTTTATGGCCGTATACGGAATGCCCTGGGGCCGAACCGCATATAAGCAACTGGCCTTTGAAGTGGTCCGGTCGAATTTCAACCTGGGTCTCAAGGAGCGCCGGTTCAACGACAGCTTCGATGGGGTCATGTTTTATGTCAACAGAATTGATCCCGCAACCGGTATGCTCATGGATGTTTTTATTGACGACCACCGCAACGAAGGGGCCAGGATCGCGGTCACTGCCGCCACGGGATTTCTGTTCCAGGGTGAAAAGGACGAGACCTTCAATCTGAGACTGCGTGACGGTGCCATCAACCAGGTGGGACTGGCGGACCGATCAGCGCACCTGATCCGGTTTGACACCTATGACCTTCAGCTTGACCTTAATAATACCGTCGGCGCCGCGCGTACCGGCTCGATAAATGAAAAGGAAATGAGCCTTTCAGACTTGACGGCGTATCTTGAGGCGGCTACGGATCATAATAAGCGATATTATTCCGCGCTGATCGAATTTCACCGGAAATTTTCCATTCCGTTCGCCTGTATTTCCCTGGCCGTCCTGGCTGTTCCGCTGGGGATTCAAACCCAGACCACCCGACGGTCGGCCGGCATGGGGATCGGTCTTGTGGCGTTTCTGTTCTATTATTTGATGCTGTCGGCCGGCCTGGTGCTTGGTGAGACCGGGAACGTGCCCCCCGTGATCGGTCTGTGGGCGCCGAATTTTATCATCGGCGGGGCCGGGGTCTGGCTGCTGATAAGAAACGCCGATGACCGGCCGCCGGATATATTATCTTTTCTGCGACGCTTCAAAAAAGAGTCTTCATGACCATTGTTCACGCTTATATAACGCGCATGTTTTTTAAATATTTCGGGGTGGTCCTGACAATGGTGACCATTGTCTACCTGGCCATCGATTTTTTCGGCCGGATCGACAAATTAATCGCCCTGGCCCTTCCTCCGTCGGATATCATTGCCTATTTTCTGTTTAAAATCCCTCTGATCATTTCACAGATTCTGCCGGCGGCACTGCTGCTGGGCGTTCTGATCGTGTTCGGCCTGATGTCCAAAAACAATGAAATTATCGCGTTAAAAAGCGGCGGAATCAGTGTGTTAAGCCTGACCAGACCGGTGATTGTCATTGGCGTGGTTCTTAGTTTAATTTTGTTTATTTTTTCCGAAGCGGTGGTTCCCGTGGCAAATTCGCGGGTCAGAGAGATCATCGATCCGGATACCGGGGAACGTCGGATGGTGACTTCACGGGAAAGAAACATCTGGATCAGGGGAGATCGCTCCATTACCCATATCGCCTATTACAATCCCGCTGAATCAGCGATTTACGGCATTATCGTCATATATTTCGATAATAATTTTGCCATGGAGCGGCGCATCGATGCTGAGCGCGGAGAGTTTACGGACACCGGGTGGGTCCTTTATGGCGGCATGGTGCAGCGATTCGACGAAAATGAGGAACATCACGCGGTCAGCATTCATGACCGCCTGGCAGTGGATCTGAATTTTCTGCCCGATGATCTGCTGCGGGTGGTGGGGGAGTCCGAAGAGATGAACTTCGGCTCGCTGCTGAATTATATCCGGAAAATGGAACGGGAAGGGTATGATGCAACCCGGTACCGCGTGGATTTGCATGCCAAGATCGCTTTTCCCTGGGTCTGTCTGATCATGGCCCTGATCGGGTCCGGCATCGCCCTGCGGGGAAAGACCCGGGAGGGCGGTCTGGCCGCCGGTTTTGCCTACGGCATCGCAACGGCGTTTTTGTACTGGGGGTGTTACAGTTTCTGCCTGTCTCTGGGATACGGCTATCTGCTGCCCCCGCCGGCGGCGGCCTGGGCGGCCAATGTTTTGTTTATGGGAATCGCCGGGCTGCTGATATTTAACCTGGATTAAACTTTAATGGCCTCTTTCCGGATCATGGGAAAAATTTATACGGTCATGACGGACGCGGCGCCGGGGCGCGCCGGGATACTGCCGGTTTTTCTGAGACTGGCGTCCATGCTTTACGGTGTTGGCATGCGCATCAGGTCCCTCGGGTATGATCAAGGGATCATCACTGCCCAAAAACTGCCGTGCCGGGTGATTTCCGTGGGAAATATCACCGTCGGTGGAACAGGAAAAACCCCCATGACCATCCGCATTGCCCAACTGGCCGGAAATATGGGCTTTCGTCCGGCGATTCTGAGCAGGGGTTACAAGGGAGGGTTGGAAAAGAGAGGCGGGATTGTAAGCGATCAAACGCGTGTTCTGATCGGGCCGGCCATGGCCGGAGACGAACCGTATATGATGGCGCGGCAACTGCCGGGCGTCCCGGTACTGGTCGGGGCGGACCGGGTGCGCATGGGACATGCGGCCATAGAGACATTTGCATCAAACCTGATCGTTCTTGATGACGGTTTTCAGCACCGGCGTCTGACGCGGGATCTGGATCTGGTTCTGGTGGACGACCGGACGTTTTTCGGCAATGGCCGACTGCTGCCCCGGGGCCTGTTGCGGGAGCCCGCAACCGCCCTGGGCCGCGCTCACGCCGTTATCCTGACCCGCTGCGATCCAGCCCATTCGTTAAGCTTTTCACGGCTTGCGGCAATGGTTCCCGGCAAACCCCTTTTCACATCCCGTCACGCGCCCTATATTGACGGCATATATAACGGAAAAGACGCCGGGCCGGAAAAACGACATGAACCGATGATAGATGATTTTTCCGTGTTGCATGATGCCGGGGTCTTTGTATTTTCGGGTATCGCACAAAACGGGGAATTTTTGCGGATGATATCTGAAAAGGCAAAATCAGTGAAAGGGGCTATGGCGTTTCCGGATCATCACCCCTATACGGACGCGCAATGCGATGATATTGTCCGTCGCGCCCAACGCCTTTCCGCCGATTACCTGGTCACCACGGAAAAGGATTATATCCGGGTCATGGGACGCCTTCAAACCGCTATCCCTTTGGTGGTCGCGGGCGTCCGGATCGATTTCGGTCCTGACGCGGAGCGGTTTGCCGACTTTTTAAAGAATCGCCTGGCGGGTGAAGGGTATGAAGCGGATAAACGGCGGTAGCCTGGTGTATTTCGCGATATAAACGAAACCCGCCTTTTTTCGCATCCTCGGCCCGGTTTAATATGCGTATGGAGGATGCCCCGGATGATATCCTGATGCGTCTTAGCCCGCCCGCAATGCCGACAGGATTGCATCGCAGGCCTGGCGCGTGCCGCCCGAGCGTTCATGAATATATTTCAGGGCCGCCTCCCGGACCGGCCCCCTGGGCTCCGGCCGTCGCAGTCGTTCCATTAGTTCTGATACGGCGCTTTGCTGATTTCCCACTTTGATCACAAGTCCCTGCCGGATGATATCTTCGCCCACCCAGGCGAAATGGTCCCAGTAGGGGCCGATGACCGGCCTGACGCCGCACACCAGCGGCTCCAGGAAATTCTGGCCCCCCAGGGGCGCAAGGCTCCCGCCGACAAAAACCGCCCGGGCCATGCCGTATGCATGGTTCAGTTCGCCGAAGGTGTCCCATAAAATCAGCGTTCCCGGCTTAACCGTTCGGCCGTTCATATCCGAGCGCAGCATCCACGGCATGTTCATGCGGCCCAGGGTTTCGACCCAGTGGCCGATCCGGTGCATGTGCCGGGGAAAAATACCGGTCACGGTTTGCGGCGCCGCGCGATAGATTTCGGAGATGATGTTCTCCACCGATTTTTCCTCTTCCTGCCTTATGGAACCCAGCACCAGAAAGGGCGCGGTTTCGGGCAGCATCGACCTGAGGGAATTATCCGCGGCATCCGTTGCGATCTGCAGCCGGTCAAACTTGATGTTGGGCATCACACCGATCCCGTGGGGACCGAATATGCGGGAAAAGCGGCGGGCATCGGCCAGAGAAACGGCCAGAATAAGATCCGGGCGCCGATGGCGCCAGAGGGCTTTGAGAAGCCGGTAGGCCCGGACGCTGGAGGCGGAAAGGCGGCCGTTGATGATGAGAATGCGAGTGCGGTTCTGTTTCAGGGCCGATAACAGCCCGGGCCAGATTTCGGTTTCCAGCAGAACCATGACCTTGGGCCTGATCCGCTGTACCGCGGTGGTCATGAATGCCGGCCGGTCAAAGGGGAAAAATGCTGAAACCGCCGTAATGCCTGAAGTGCCCGTTATTTCGTCCCGGATAAAGTGATTAATAATATCAAGACCCTGTCGGGTATTGGACGTAATGAGTATATGGACCGGGTGCGCCGGTTTGAGGCCGGCCAGCAGGGAGCATGCCAGATAGGCCTCGCCCGCGGATGCGGCCTGAATCCAGATATCGGCTTCGGGCAGGCTGTCCGGGCGCTGCCGGTCCTCAAAACCGTCTTTTAGTCGGGAACTCAGGCGCAAAAGGGGAATGGAAAGCCGCCAGCTCGTCTCATAAAGCATATCGAATAAGCCATGTCGTCGTTCGTGGGCCATTTATCTTATCTGGTAGCGTGGATGTTTTTTTTTATGCAATATAAAAATGGGCCCGCACCTGAGTCGCCCGGATCAACGGAAAATGCCGCCGGCATTCCCTGGTGCGGCATGCCGGCGGCATCATGATATATCAATATATCAAAGGATGTAAAAAGAGGCGATGGATCAGTCAATATCTGGCCGGGGATAGAGGCCGGCGCGCTCGACGATTTCCGGGACTCTTTCCTCCCATTCAATGGCCATGATGTGAAATCCGTGGACTCCCTTAACTTCCTTGAGGCGTTGAATGGTCTCCACGCAGATGGTGACCCCTTCGTCGGCCTGCTTGTCCTTGGGCGTTTTCGCCATGCGCTCGACGACTTCATCGGGCACGTCCATGCCGGGAACACGGTTTTTCATGTATTTGGCCATACCCGCGGATTTAAGGGGGGTGACGCCTGCCAGAATATGAATTTTTTCGTCCAAACCCTTTTCACGGACCAGTTCCATCCATTTTTCGAATTTTTCCAGGTTATAGATGCACTGGGTCTGGATGAATTCCGCACCGGCTGCGATTTTTTTGGCCAGGCGCGGGACCCGGATTTCAAAGGGGTCCGCAAAGGGGTTGGCGGCCGCGCCAACAAATATCGCCGGCGGTCGCTTGATATCGTCGCCGCCTAAAAATTTCCCCTCATCCCGCATCATCCGGACGGTCTGAAGCAACTGCATGGAATCAAGATCATGGACGTTCTGGCCCCTGGGATTGTCCCCGAAGCTCTGGTGGTCCCCGGACAGACAGAGCATGGTGTTGATGCCAAAGGATGCGGCCCCGAGGATATCGCTTTGGGCGGCAATCCGGTTCCGGTCCCTGGTGACCATCTGGAGGATGGGCTCGATGCCCATGAGTTTGAGATGGATGCATGCCGCCAGGCTGCACAAGCGGACCACGGAGGTCTGGTTGTCGGTGACATTCACGGCATCCGCGTGGTTCCGGATCAACTCACCCTTCTCTTTGATGGTCGCAGAATCGCTGCCCCGGGGCGGCCCGCATTCGGAGGTCACGGCAAGATGTCCCAGGGACAGGATCTTTTCAAGTCTGCTAGGTGTTTTCACGCTCATATCTGCACATCCTCCCTCACCACTTTTCGGGGTCCGCCGGCGCGGTCGGTGGACCAGTCCTTGATCGGAAAAACGCCGTCATAGAGATCCATACGGTCGATGGCCTTTAAACGGTCGATGATCAATTGCCAGGCACAATCGAGTTCTTTGTTGATTTCGCATTTTCCTTTTGCGGACCCGCCGCACGGCCCGTTGAGCAGGCGCTTGGCGCATCTGGACACCGGGCAGATGCCGCCGGTGTAGGCCAGGATGCATTTGCCGCAGGCCTGGCACCGTTCGGTCCAGAGGCCGCGTTTTTCAGTTACCCCCAGGAAACAGGTGTTGACCCCCGGAAATACCGGTATGGAATGATATTTCTCCGCGGTAAACTGAACACCCACGCCGCAGGCTATGGAGATGATGGCGTCGTACTGGTCGGCCACATCCCTTATTTCCTCGAGGTATTCATGATCACACTGGCGTTCCAGTGTGATTTCATCGACGTCGACTTCACGGCCCTGATTGGCGTAATACATGCGCAGGGCCGATGCCAGCACGGCGACTTCCTTTTTGCCGCCGGCCTCGCACACGGTAACGCACTCATTGCATCCCAGCACGAGGACCTTGTTGCTGTCCTTGACCTGTTCGATGATTTCTTCAATCGGTTTTCTATCGGCAACAATCATCGTTTTTGCCCTCTCTTAATGTGGTTGATGGTCATTATCTGAAAAGTAAAATTCCGCGGATCATGCCGCGGCTTTTATTTTTCGTTTGACCGGGTTGGGACCCAGGGCCGTGATCCGGTCATGCATTTCCGCGGCGTATTTGACAAACAGGGGCGCGTCGCTGGAAGAGAGATTGTACATCCAGACCCGGTCCCCACCCACGCCGATGGCGTCCAAAATTTTTTTTGCCTGCTCAACCCGCTTGCGGGCGCGGAAATTGCCGCTTTTGTAAAAACATGCCCCCTCCATGCAGCCCACGACATAAACGCCGTCGGCCCCTTTTTCAAAGGCCCTTAGCATGTGGACAACATCTACTTTGCCGGTGCAGGGCACCCGGACGATTTTGACGCTGGTGGGATAACTCAGTCGCATGGAACCTGCCAGGTCCGCGGCGGAATACCCTCAGTAATTGCAGCAGAACGCCAGTATGGTCGGCTGAAAATCGGTGGTCATTGGGCTCCTTCCAGCAAGGCATCCACCTTGCTTGTGATTTGATCGTCTTCATACCAGTTGAGTTGAATGGCCTTTGCCGGGCATTCGGCGGCGCAGGCCCCGCATCCCTGGCACAGGGCGTCATCAATTTCACTGACGCCTTCGGCATTGATCCGGGGCACGGAAAACGGACAGGATCGCACGCAGATCAGACAGGAGGCGCACAAATCCTGATCCACCCGGGCAACAACGGCCGACAGGGTCAGGTAGGGCTGGGCAAGCATCGTCGTGGCCCGGGATGCCGCCGCCATGGCCTGGGCGATGGATTCGGTCAGGAGTTTGGGGGCATGGGCCGTGCCGCACAGGTAAAATCCGTCGGTTCCCATCTCCACGGGCCGGAGTTTCACGTGGGCCTCGATAAAGTAGTTTTCCGGGTTCCGGTTGACCTTCATGATATGGGCCAGTTCCTCGGTGTCTTCGGCTACCATGCCGGCGCTTAACACAAGGAGTCCGGCATCCACGCTGATTTTGCGGCCCAGGATATGGTCCGTGAAGGTCACGTTAACCTGATTTCCGGACGACGCTGCCACCGGCGGATCTTCCGGGTCGAACCTGAAGAACATGACGCCGAGGCGCCGGGCTTCGGTGTAATAGTCTTCCATCAGCCCATAGGTCCGGATGTCGCGATACAGGATGAACACCCGGGCTTCCGGATTGTCGCGCTTGATGTGAATGGCGTTTTTAACGGCGGCCTGGCAGCAGATGCGCGAGCAGTTGGGATTGGATTCGTTTCGTGACCCCACGCACTGGATCATGACGACCTGGTCCAGGCCCGCGGCGAAATTTTTTTCCTCAAGCCGTTCGGAGAGGTCAAGCTGGGTGAGGACTTTCGGATGTTCGCCGTAGAGATACTCGGTGGGCCGATATTCTCCGGCGCCGGTTGCCATGATCACCACACCGTGCTCGATCTTGCGGCTGGCCATGGTGGCCCCCACCAGCACTTCGGTCTTGAAATTGCCTTTAAATCCGGAAAAATCGACGATCACCGATTGGGTCAAAACATCGATACTCGGATGGGCCGTGACTTTGCCGATCAGTTCGGTCACATAGGCCTTAATATCCATTCCCTCGATGGTATGGGTAAGGCGGTTGGCCAGCCCGCCCAGCTTTTCTTCCTTTTCCACGAGCACCACGGAGAAACCCTGGTCCGCGATCCCTAATGCCGCGGTCATGCCGGCAACGCCGCCGCCCACGATCAGTGCCCGCTTGGTCACGGGAATCTGACGTTCATGCAGGGGCCGCAGTGACGCTGCCCGGGCCACGGACATGCGCACCAGTTCCCGTGCCTTTTCCGTAGCCAGTTCGGGCGCGTCCGAATGGACCCAGGAATCCTGGTTTCGGATATTGGCCATTTCAAACAGGTACTTGTTGAGACCCACGGACTCAAGGGTATCCATGAAAATGGCTTCATGGGTCTTGGGTGTACAGGATGAGACCACCACCCGGTTGATCCGGTGCTCCTTGATGATCTCTTTCATCTGTTCCTGGGCGTCCTGGCTGCACGTGAACAGGTTTTCGCCTGAATAGACCACATAGGGCAGGGTGGCGGCGTATTCTTTGACGCCGGGAACATCCACCACGCCGGCGATATTGATGCCGCAGTCGCAGACAAAGACCCCCACCCGGGGTTCCTGGCCTTCCACCGGGATCTCGGCGGGCCGCTCCACGGTCTTGAGCAGGGTGCCCCGGGCATCAGCAAGATGGACCCCGGCCGCGCATGCCGCGGCGCTGGCTTCGGTCACCGATGACGGGATATCCTTGGGTCCCTGGAAGATGCCGCAGGCAAACACGCCCGGCCGGGAAGTGCTTACCGGCGCAAAAGGGCTGGTGTCGGCGAAATTGTGTTTGTTGAGGTTGATATTGAGGCGCTTGGCCGTTTCAATGGTGGACGGCGGCACTTGAAGACCTACGGAGAGCACCACCATGTCGAATTCCGCGACGGTCATATTGCCGGCTTCGTCCACATACCTAAGCCTTAGATTGTCCGTCTCCGGGATGACGTCAATGGTGTGAATCCGCGACTTGACGAATTTCACCCCGGATTTTTCCTTGGCCCGCAGGTAATACTTTTCGTAATCCTTGCCGAAGGACCGGATATCCATGTTGAAGATGACGGTCTCCAGGTCTCCGGCGGCGTGATCCTTGGCGATCATGGCCTCTTTGATGGCGTACATGCAGCAAACCGAAGAGCAATATGCGTTGCCGCAACGGTTGGTATCCCGTGAGCCGATGCACTGGAGCCAGGCGATCCGCTTGGGTTCCTTGTGATCCGACATCCGTACCAGATGGCCCATGGTGGGCCCCGATGCGCTGAGAATCCTCTCGAATTCCGAGCTGGTCATCACGTTGGGAGAACTCCGGTAATGATAGATGTCTTCCAGGGCCGACGGGTCATAGACATCATTGCCCGGACACAGGATCACGGAACCCACCTCGATGTCGCGTTCCACCATATGCTGGTTATGATCCACGGCCCCGGCCAGGCAGGCCTTGACGCACTGATAGCACTCGGAGCAGATGCCGCACTTGAGGCAGCGATCGGCTTCGGCCCGGGCTTCGCTCTCGTTATATCCATAGGAGACTTCGAGGAAATTGCATTCCCGTGCCGCCGGGTCCAGGCATCTCACCGAAACACGGTCCTTGTGGGGTTCGCCGATGACGTCGGGTTTTTCAAAAGTCCATTCTTTTTGACGGCCTTCGGTCAGATCCATGTTGTTGATGAAGCGGTGGATGCTGACGGCGGCCTCCTTGCCGCAGGCCACGGCGTCCACCACGGATTTGGGGCCGTACAGGGCGTCGCCGCCGGCAAAGACCCAACCCAGGGAAGTCTGCAGCGTTACCGGGTCGGCGTCCATACCGCCGCCCCGGGTCAGGGGAACGCCCTGTTCCCGCAAGCCGTCCGTGTTGGTGCTCTGGCCGATGGCGATAATCAGGGTGTCGCCGAAAAAAGCCTGGCAGGCGGATTCATCAAAAGCGGGATTGAACCGGCCGTTTTCGTCGAACACGGCCGTGCAGGTTTTAAATTCAATGCCGGAAAAGCGCTTGCTCTGATCAATAAAAAAGGATTTGGGGCCGAAACTGTTGACGATCTTGATTTCGCTTTCCAGGGCTTCACGGATTTCATGCTCCCAGGCGGGCATTTCGTCGCGTTTTTCCAGACAGACCATGGTCACGTTTTCGGCGCCCTTGCGCTTGGCGGTCAGGGCCACATCCACGGCCACGTTGCCGCCGCCGATGACCAGAACATTCTTGCCGATGGACACCTCTCTGCCCATGGCCGCATCCCTTAAGAAATCCACCCCCTGGAGCACGCCGTCGGCATCCTCGTTTTCCACGCCCAGGCGCCGGCCGTTGTGCAGACCGACGGCCAGAAACACCGCCGCGTATCCGTCGGCTTTGAGGCTGTCAAAGGTGATATCCTTGCCGAAGGAGACATTGGTGCGGATTTCAACGCCCATCTGTTCGATGAGTTTGATTTCGGCCGCCAGGATGTCCCTGGGAAGCCGGTATTCCGGGATGCCCACGGCCATCATGCCGCCGGCCATGGGCAGTTTTTCAAAAATGGTGACCGTATATCCCTGCCGGGTAAGATAAGCGGCGGCGGTCAGGCCCGCCGGGCCCGCGCCGATAACGGCGATTTTTTCATTCCGTTTTTCAGATGCGGTTTCTTCAGCGGTTTCCGCAGCAGTTCCCTCGGCCGGGGCTTCCCCCTGCTCCCGTTCCCAGTCGGCCAGGAACCGGTGGAGCTCGCGGATGGCCAGGGGCTCGTCATAATCATTGCGGGTGCATTCCCCCTCGCAGGGGTGGTGGCAGACCCGGCCGCAGACCCCGGGAAAAGGGTGGTCTTCCCGGAACAGTTCAATGGCTTCCTTGTATTTGCCCTGGTTGATTAAGGCGATATATCCCTGAATGCTCACATGGGCCGGGCAGGTGGCCTTGCAGGGCGCGGTGCCCCGCTTGGTGATGGCATAGGCCCCGGGAATGGCCTGGGCGTATTTTTTAAACGCGGCCCGCCGGAGGGAAAGGAACTTGTCGTATTCATTGGAGACCTCAATGGGGCAGACCTTGGCGCATTCCCCGCAGGAGGTGCATTTGGTGGTGTCGATATAGCGGGGTTCCTGGCGGATGCGGGCCGTGAACCGGCCGGGCTCGCCGTCTAATGAGAGCAGTTCCGTGGTGGTCAGAAGTTCAATGTTTAAGTGCCGGCCGACCTCGACCAGTTTTGGCGAGATGACTCACATGGCACAGTCGTTGGTGGGAAAGGTCTTGTCGAGCTGGGACATGATGCCGCCGATGGCCGATGTTTTCTCGACAAGATAGACATAATATCCGGAGTTGGCCAGATCAATGGCGGATTGCATGCCCGCGATGCCGCCGCCGACGACCATTGCCGAGCCGATGGGATCTGTTTTTGCGTGTTGCCGATCGGATTCAACCGTGTGCGCCATTCCGTGCTCCTTAAATGCAATTTTATTAAAATGTCAGGATTAACCGTTATCCGGTGTTTGATGTGTGACCCGTGTTTCAAAAAAAGAACAATTACTAAAAAAAAATATGCCTGTCAATAGATGCACAGGATAAAATGCACCATTATAAATAATTTTAATGAGATATATCTCTTTTCATGATTATTGTTTGACAATCACCAAATGATTCCACTAAAGATGATGCCAATACAGCAAACACATGGTCTGATGCGATCCGTGTCCGTTTTTTCAGTCCGAATTTTATAACTTGACGCAAGATGGCACAATGTGGCATTATCCGTCAAGCCGATAATATCAGCCGATAATATCATATGCCCCCAGCAGGGCGGGCCATGTCCGGCCGGAAAACGGCGGACAATACCAACAAGCAGACAACACCAACAATATAATGAAGGAACAAAATGAAAGCAAAAGCGCACGGCAGGCAATGGATGGCATGGGTTGCGGCACTATGCTTGGGAATGGTATCCATGACCCTTGCCCTTCCGGCAACGGCTGCGTCCGGGTGAGGCAATGACCCGCTGACCGTGAATGTCAGCCCCAAAAATGCCGACGGCACGCCCATCGGGGGGAATATCACTTCCCCTTCTTTCGATCCCCAGCCAACCAAATATCCGGAAACCTATACCTGCGACGTCTCCTATAAATTGACAGCGGTGCCCAATGCCGCGGTGGGATACAAGTTCATCGGATGGACCGGCGATAATACGTCAACCGCCGCGACCATCACCGTATCCGTCAGTGACGGACCCAAATCCGTGGTCGCGAATTTCGCGTTCAAGCCCGTAGCGGTCAACCTGGCCGGCGCCAGGGGCCTGATCAATGATCCGCCGGGACTGCTGATTCTTGACGTCAGCTCATCGGCGGATTTTACCAACAGCCATATGCTCTGCGCCAGAAATTATCCCTGGAGTCCTCTGAGGAATCAGTTTGACGTCGGCAGAGCCAATCTGAATCCATACAAAAACGATAAAATTCTGATATATGACCAGACCGGGGCCATGAGCAAGGCCGCGGCCGAGTATCTTGCCGAAAAAGGTTTTGCCTACCTTTATTATATGACCGCCGGCCTGAATGACTGGATCGCCGCAGGATATGATACCTATGTGCCGGGCGAAGACGCCGACATCTGCACCTCCCTTGCACCCATGGCCTATGCCGGCACTGATCAGATTGTCAACGAAGGGGTCGGCGTCACTCTGGACGGGTCCGAATCAGTCGATCCCGGCGGCGGGGAATTGACTTATGCATGGACCCAGTTCAAGGGCTCGCCCACCGTGACATTGACCAATGCCGACAGGGCCCGGGCCGCATTTACGTCGCCCTCCCTGACCAGCGGTGATGCCGAACTGATATTTTTCCTGACGGTCACCAACAGCGCAGGGGACAAGCATACCAGCAGCACCACCGTCAATGTCATCTGGTTCAATGCCCGGCCCGAGGCCGATGCCGGTCCGAATCAGACCGTTGAACCGGGGACGCTGGTCACCCTGGACGGTTCCGGTTCCAATGATCCGGAAGGTCAGGCCCTGTCCTATCGATGGCGCCGTTCCGGCGGTGATTTCACCCCGTCATTATCGAGCGCCACCGCCGCCAAACCGACGTTTACGGCGCCCATCACCGACGGTTGGGTGGAATTTACGCTTACGGTCACGGACAACGGCGGCAAAACCCATACGGACACGGTCCGGGTCATCGTAAAGTCCGCAACAGCGGTAAACAACCCCCCGGTGGCCCGGGCAACCGCGGATAAAAAGACGGTGATCGAAGGAGAAACAGTAACCCTGGACGGGGCCGGCTGCTCTGATCCGGATGGCGATATGCTGACCTATTCATGGGCCCAGACCGACGCCACCGGAAAGACCGTAATCCTTTCCAATTCCAAGGCAATCAAACCCACGTTCACAGCCCCGGCCGTGGGAGCGGGGGATTCCGTCACCCTGGTATTTATGTTGACCGTCAGCGACGGTTTCGAAACCGATACCGCATCCGTTTCCATCACCGTTAATAAGATCCCTGAACCGCCGAACCAGCCGCCGTCGGCCGTGGCAGCGGCGGATAAAACCAGTGTTTCCCCGGGTGAGAAGGTAACATTGGACGGATCAGGTTCATCCGATCCGGATGGAACAATTGCCGCCTATGTCTGGACCCAGGCCGACACCACCGGCAAGACCGTGGCCCTGAAGCCGGGCTCAACAGCGGTAAAACCGACGTTTACGGCCCCGGAAGTCACGGAGACCGTCACCCTGATTTTCAAACTTACGGTTACCGATAACAGCGGCGACAGCGCAAATCATACGGTACGGATTACGGTCAACAAACCCTCTTCGAAAGGCGGCGGTGGCGGCGGCGGATGTTTTATCCATTCCCTGGGACCAAGCTGATGGATGCGGCCCTGATGCGATGATATCGGTTTCAGGGCCGGTGAATGAATGAAAGATGAAAAAATGCAGGAGTTTTAAAAATGCAGGGGTTGTATTTTTTGTATTGACAGGATGCTGCCACCATGTGACAGT
>Ga0351950_1074_pt1 | contig 14796 bp, 8 predicted proteins | sample BONcelT113001H13_FD_206835 | JGI IMG/M metagenome (GOLD analysis project Ga0351950, IMG submission 206835) | Enriched cells from coal bed in the Powder River Basin, Montana, United States - BONCAT cells T11 rep3 HSBNCT.T11.300.1.H13 ...
TGCATAGGTGAGAAGGAGGATGACCCCGTTTTCCTCATCGATGATCTTCTGCCGCACCTGTCCAGAAAGACGCAGGATGAAAAGAAGCTCGGCGATGCCATAGACGGTGAAAAGCTGGTTGTCCTTTTCGGGTCGCTGCCCCTCGCGGGGACGGAAAAGGAACCCGTCAAGCAGTACGTGCTTGCAATGCTCAGGGATGTCTACGGAATGACTGAAGATGATTTTGTCACCGCGGAGCTGGAAGTGGTCCCTGCCTTTAAGGCCAGGGATGTCGGCTTCGATCGCAGCATGGTCGGGGGCTACGGGCAGGATGACCGGGTTTCGGCATACGCCCTCCTCAAGGGTTTGTGCAGCGTAAAGGACCCCCGCAGACATTGTCTTGCCATATTCACCGACAAGGAAGAGATAGGCTCCGAAGGCTCAACGAGTATACGATCCGCTTTTCTCCACGTTTTTCTCGACGACATACTCGCCGGGATGGGGGTGAAGGCCGACGAGGCCCTGATGAGGAAGATCCTCTTTCGCTCAAAGGCCCTCTCCGCCGATGTGAATGGGGCCGTAAATCCCACCTTTCAGGAAGTCCACGAGAAGCAGAACGCCTGTTATCTCGGCAGGGGGCTCTGCGTGACCAAATTCACCGGGCACATGGGCAAGATCGGCGCGAGCGACGCGAATGCCGAGTATGTCGGAGAGATCACACGGCTTTTTGACAGGGAAGGCATCATCTGGCAGACAGGCGAACTGGGAAAGATCGATGAAGGCGGCGGAGGGACGGTGGCAAAGCACCTCGCAGTGTACGGCATGGACATCATCGACTGCGGAGCCCCTCTTCTGGTCATGCACTCACCCTACGAACTATCGAACAAGCTCGACATTTTTGAGACATACCGGGCATTTCAAGTCTTTTTCAAGGCGTAACCAACGGAGGCACCGCGCGAATGACGGATTTTGAACATATAGATATACCTGATATCTTACCCCTTTTGCCGGTACGTGACATGGTCATGTACCCCAGTGTCCTGCTCCCGCTTTTCGTGGGGCGGGATATGTCCATAAATGCTGTCGAGAAGTCCCTGTCGCAGGATCGTCTCATCGTGGTGGCGGCCCAGAAGGATCTCACTGACGAAGATCCCCTGCCCGAGAGGATCTATACCGTGGGTGTGGTATCCCAGATCATGCGCATGCTCAGGCTCCCCGACGGAAGGGTGAAGGTCCTCATCCAGGGTTTGAGGAAGGCGAAGATCGAGGAGTACATCCAGGAGACCCCCACCTTTCTCGTCAGGCTTACCGCCATTGAAGAGCCCATCATCACCGAGATCACCCTGGAGATAGAAGCGCTCATGCGCTACGTCAAGGAAGAGATGGAAAAGGTGGTCTCCATGGGCAGGATGGTCCCTCCCGACATCCTCATGGTCCTTGACACCATAGACGAACCGGGAAGGCTTGCCGATATAGCCGCCGCCAATCTGGGGCTTAACGTCGACAAAGCCCAGGAAGTGCTGGAGATCGTCGATCCCGTCGAGCGCTTAAGGAAGCTCTCGGAGATCCTCGGCAAGGAGATCGAACTCCTCAATATGCAGGCAAAGATACTCTCCCAGGCCAAGGAAGAGATGTCCAAGTCCCAGAGGGAATACTTTCTGAGGGAACAGATGCGCGCCATCCGTACCGAACTCGGCGAGGGCGACGAGCGCACCGAGGAGGTCGAGGAACTTCGCAAGCGCATCAAGAAGGCCAAGATGCCCAAAGAAGTGGAAAAGGAGGCGAAGAAGCAGCTCGAACGCCTCGACATGATGCACCCTGACGCCGTCGAATCGACGATGGTGAGGACATACCTGGAGTGGCTTGTCGAACTTCCCTGGAGCAAGTCGACGAAGGACAATATCGACATAAAGAAGGCGCGGGGGATCCTTGACAAGGACCACTACGACCTGGAGAAGGTAAAGGACCGCATCCTGGAGTTCCTGAGCGTCATGAAGCTCAAGGCCGATATGAAAGGTCCTATCCTGTGCTTTGTCGGGCCGCCGGGTGTCGGAAAGACGTCTCTCGGCAAGTCCATCGCCCGGGCGATCGGCCGCAAGTTCTCCCGTATATCACTGGGCGGCATGAAGGACGAAGCGGAGATCCGCGGCCACAGGCGGACATACGTGGGCTCCATGCCGGGAAGGATCATCCAGTACATAAAGCTCGCCGGGACCAACAACCCTGTGTTCATGATGGATGAGATCGACAAGATCGGCAACGATTTCCGGGGAGACCCCGCGAGCGCGCTCCTCGAGGTGCTCGATCCCGAGCAGAACAACGCGTTCAGCGACCACTATTTGAATGTCCCCTTCGATCTCTCGAAGGTTATGTTCATCACCACTGCCAACCAGATGGATACCATCCCGTCGGCCCTTAGGGACAGGATGGAGGTCATTGACATTCCCGGGTACACGGAACAGGAGAAGCTCGAAATAGCGAAGCGCTATCTCATTCCGAAACAGCTCTCCGAGAACGGCCTCACAAGCGCCCGTCTCGACATAACGGACAAGGCGATGGTAAGGATCATCGGCGAATATACCCGTGAGGCGGGCTTGAGGAGCCTCGAAAGAGAGATCGCCATGGTTGCCCGGAAGGTGGCGCGGCGGGTGGCGGAAGGCGACAAGAAAAAGGTGACCGTGACGCCGAAGAACGTCAACGATTTCCTCGGGCCGGTGAAGTTTCTGCCCGACAGCCAGACGGAGCAGGACTATGTGGGTGTAGCGAGCGGTCTCGCCTGGACGGAATTCGGAGGCGATGTTCTCTATGTCGAGGCATCCTGCCGAAAGGGCAAGAAGGAACTGACCCTCACGGGCAACATGGGAGAGGTCATGAAGGAATCCGCCCAGGCCGCCCTGACATATATCAAATCAAAGGCGAAGGTCCTCGGTATCGACGGAGGCGTTTTCGACGATCTGGAAATGCATATCCATGTACCTCAGGGCGCCATACCCAAGGACGGTCCGTCGGCGGGCATCACGATGGCCGTTGCCATGATAAGCGCCATCACGGGGCGCCCCATCAACAGGAAGATCGCCATGACGGGGGAGATCACCCTGACAGGCAGGGTCCTTCCCATAGGCGGCCTCAAGGAGAAGACCCTTGCCGCGCTGCGCAACCGGATGGAGAAGGTCCTTATACCTCATGAGAACGAACACGAACTCGTCGAGATACCTCCGTATGTAAGAAAGAAGATCACCTTCCTTTCCGCAAAGACGATGGATGATGTTGTTGAGGTGATTTTCGGGAAAAAGGCATGAGACATGAAGGAAGCTTCGTTCTATGAAAAAAAGGACGAAAAGACCCTGCATTGCTTTCTGTGCCGCCACAATTGCATCATAGCCGATGGGAAAAGGGGATTGTGCGGTGTCCGGGAGAACCGCGGAGGCATCCTGTACAGCCTTGTTTACGGCCTTCCCTGCGCCTACCATGTGGACCCCATAGAGAAGAAACCTCTCTTTCATTTTTATCCCGGCTCGCGGGCCTTCTCGGTCGCTACGGCGGGGTGCAACTTCCGTTGCCTCCATTGCCAGAACCACGATATCTCCCAGGGGCCCCGGGAGGAAAAGAGGATCTTCGGCGAGTCGATGATGCCCGACGAGATTGTGGCGCAGGCAGCCGCATCGCAGTGCACGAGCATCTCCTATACCTACACGGAACCCACGATCTTCTTCGAGTATGCCTTTGACATAATGCGCCTCGCCCGGGAAAAGGGGATGGCCAACAACTTCGTGACCAACGGGTATATCGAAGAGACGCCTCTTCGGTCCATTGCCGCCTATCTCGATGCAGCCAACATAGATCTGAAGAGCTACAACGAATCCTTTTACAGGAATGTCTGCGGGGCTCATCTTTCCGGTGTCCTCGATTCAATACGTCTCCACAAGGAGCTGGGGATCTGGATAGAACTGACGACGCTTATCATACCGGGGCATAATGACAGCGAGGAGGAATTGAGGTCCATCGCACGGTTCATCGCAAAGGACCTTGGCGTCGAGGTGCCCTGGCACGTCAGCGCCTTTTACCCGACATACAAACTCCTCGATGCGGAGCCGACGAGTCCGCGGATCCTTGCGCGAGCCCGTCAGATAGGCATCGATGAAGGGCTTCGTTATGTCTACGAAGGCAATATTCCCGGTTCCGGGGGAGAGAACACCTATTGCCACAACTGCCACAAGATGGTCATCGGGCGCTACGGATATGCGATCACGGAGTATAACCTGAAAGGGGGCGCCTGCAAGTTCTGCGGCAGCGCTCTCGATGGGCTGGGATTCTGACATCGCTGCCGGCACCCCTTCCATTCCTGTCTCGGAAGAGGTCCGCTGATCGGAATCAAAGAAAGTTCTTGAAATAAAATCAATTAGTTAATTAAATATAGCATATCCCAATTCTGAATGATGCGACAACAAAGGGGGAGACATGCGTTTCTTCGAGAAGATCAGGATAGGCAAACGTCTCGGCATAGGTTTCACTGTTTTTATCATTATCATAGCGCTCATGGCCCTGCTGGGTTTCAAGATTATCCATGACGTGGACAGCAAAGCGGGTCACATCGTCGAGACAGCCTTTGAGAAGAGCATCCTTGCCAACACGGTGATGGGGGCGATCTACAATGCCTACAATTCGATGGGTGTCATAGCGTTTGCCACGGATGCCGACGTCATCGAGGCGGAGAAGGAGAATCTTGCGAAGATGCGGCAGACCTATGGCGGGGCCCTCACCAGGCTCGAGACGCTCGAAAAGGACCCGAAGGGAAAGGACCTCATAGCCCGTTTCAAACAGACGACGGCGAAGGCAAGGGATTCCAACAACAGGATCATCGAGTATGCGGGGAGCAAGGAACATGCGAAGGCGGTAGAGACGTATGTCAACGACATCAAGCCCGCCACGAAGGATATCATCACGACCCTGCAGTCCATCATCCGGTACCAGGAGGACAACGTTCGCGGCCAGTTCGCATCCATCCGCGAGTCGAACAGGAGCTACACCCTTGTCCTCATTGTCTTCGGCATAGGAGCGATTCTTCTGGGAATCACTCTTTCCATCTCCATAACACGGAGCATTGTTGTGCCCATCCGCGGGAACGCCCGGGCGGTGAGGGCCATGGCGAAGGGGAATCTTACCATCGAGGTCCCGACGGACAGAAAGGACGAGTTCGGCGACGAGATGAAAGCGGCGAAGGAGATGGTGGAGAAATGGCGGGAGATCGTCGGGAATCTCAAATCCGCCGCGGCGAGCATATCCTCCGCGGGTGTTCAGCTCAGTGCCAGCGCAGAGCAGATGTCGAAGGGCTCCGGGGAGCAGGCCAACAGGTCGTCCCAGGTTGCCGCTGCCTCGGTGGAGATGTCGCAGACGGTCGTCGACATAGCACGGAACACAAACAGCATAGCTAGTTCTGCCGCGAATACCGTGAAGATAGCCAGGGAAGGGGAAGAGATCGTCAACCAGGCCATGAAGGAAGTGGAAGAGATCGCCCGGACCGTCGACGGTTCCGCCGAGTCGATACGGACCCTTGGCCAGCGTTCGAACCAGATAGGCGAGATCGTCAATGTCATCGACGATATAGCCGACCAGACGAACCTCCTGGCACTCAATGCCGCCATTGAAGCCGCCCGTGCGGGAGAACAGGGCAGGGGCTTTGCAGTCGTGGCCGACGAGGTGCGAAAGCTGGCGGAGCGCACGGCGAACTCCACGTCCGAGATAGGCGGCATGATCAATGCGATCCAGAACGATGTCGAGCAGGCGGTGAGAACGATGAACACCGTCGCAAAAAAAGTGGAGACGGGAGTCGACCTTTCGGGAAAGGCGGGCCAGTCGCTTCGGGTCATCGTGGCAAGCGTCGACGACCTTCTTGGAATGGTCCAGCAGATCGCATCGGCTACGGACGAGATGAGCGCCACGTCGGAGGAGATCAACAGGGACATTGAACAGATCGCGGCCGTTTCCCGCGAGACATCGGCGAGTTCGGAACAGACGGCCCAGGCGTCGGGTGAACTGGCGAAGCTCTCAAACGATCTTGAGGATATCGTCAACCATTTCAGGGTGTGAGATAGGCAGGAATCAGAAGCCAGGGACAACAAATGCTATTTTAAGCCTGATTTTCCTGCAACCCGGTGTTTTCACAAGAAAAAGGAGTATCATAGCCGCCGCCACAGGTATTGTGAATTTTTTCCTATGTTTCGTTGACAATCGAAAAAGAAAATGTTTAATATAGGAAGTCAATCCATACCGTTCCAAAGAAATTATGGGTATTTACTATTCATCTCAAAGGAGGCCGTAGATGAGTATCAAGAAAGGGTTAAGTACTGCGCTGTTATTGTTGATGTTTATTCTTGCCGCGCTGCCGGCGTTTGCCGGTGAAGCGGATATCATCCTGCCGGATCTGTCCAAGGTTGTGTTCACTCTCTTTGGCAGTGTGGTCAGCGGTGTGAGCATCATGTATGTCGGTATCGTTATTTGTTTTATCGGTTTAATCTTCTCCGTCATGCAGGCAAGCCAGACAAAAAAGATGCCTGCCCATAAGTGCATGCTTGATGTTTCGGCTGTTATCTGGGAAACATGTAAGTCCTATCTCGCCCAGCAGGGCAAGTTCCTCTTCGTTCTCTGGCTCCTGATAGCTGCCTGTATGGTCTATTACTTCCTGGGCCTGTCCCATGCCCCCCTTGGCAACGTGGTTATCATCCTCATCTGCTCCATCCTCGGTATCCTCGGTTCCTACGGTGTGGCATGGTTCGGCATGAGGATAAACACCTGGGCAAACTCCCGGACGGCCTTTGCGTCGCTTCGCGGCAGACCGATTGAAGTTGTCAATATCCCCCTGACCTCGGGAATGAGCGTCGGACTTCTTCTTGTCAGCGTTGAGCTTTTCTTCATGATATGCATCCTTGTTTTCCTTCCGAAGGATCTCGTCGGCCCCAGCTTCATCGGTTTTGCGATCGGCGAGTCCCTCGGCGCCAGCGCACTGAGGATCGCCGGCGGTATCTTCACGAAGATCGCCGACATCGGCAGCGACCTCATGAAGATCGTCTTCAAGCTTCCCGAAGACGACCCGAAGAACCCCGGTGTTATCGCCGACTGCACCGGTGACAACGCCGGCGACAGCGTCGGCCCCACAGCGGACGGTTTCGAGACATACGGTGTCACGGGCGTAGCCCTTGTCGCCTTCCTCGCTTTGGCGCTTGCTGAAAACCCCCTGATGTCGGGTACGCTGATCATCTGGATCTTTGCAATGCGTATCCTCATGATCCTTACCGCCCTTATTTCCTATTTCATTAACAGGGGCATCACGTCATCTCTTTACGGTACAAAGACAAAATTCGACTTCGAACAGCCTCTTACCAATCTTGTATGGATCACCTCGGTTGTTGCGATCACCGTTACCTTCTGGGCGAGCTATATGCTCCTCGGTGACCTTAACGCCCAGTATCCTGGACTCTGGTGGGCACTTGCCATCATCATCTCCTGCGGCACCATCGCAGGCGCCCTGATACCGGAATTCACCAAGGTCTTTACAAGCACGAAATCCAGGCACGTCCGGGAAGTCGTTGGAGCTGCCCGCCACGGCGGCGCATCACTAAACATCCTCTCCGGTTTTGTTGCCGGCAATTTTTCGGCATTCTGGCAAGGTCTTGTCATTCTCGTTCTTATGTTCATCGCCTACATGGTGTCCACGCATCCTTCGATCATGGTTCTTATGCCTGAGAAGTTTGCCTTTGCGGCGCCTGTTTTCGCCTTCGGCCTCGTAGCTTTCGGTTTCCTCGGCATGGGCCCCGTGACCATCGCTGTCGATAGCTTCGGACCTGTTTCGGACAACGCGCAATCGGTCTATGAGCTTTCAAGGATTGAGGCCGTTCCGAACATAAAACAAGATATCAAGAAGACCTTCGGCTTCGAACCCAACTTCGACGTGGCGAAAGACTACCTTGAAGAGGCCGACGGTGCCGGCAACACCTTTAAAGCAACGGCAAAGCCCGTTCTTATCGGTACCGCTGTGGTTGGTGCCACTACCATGGTCTTCGGCATCATCATTCTCCTCGAAAATATGTTCGGCAACGTTGTGGCCCATTTGAGTCTCGTGCAGCCTACGATCATTCTCGGCCTGCTGATGGGTGGCGCCGTCATCTACTGGTTCACGGGCGCTGCGACACAGGCGGTCACCACCGGAGCTTACCGGGCCGTTGTCTTCATCAAGAAGAACATCAACCTTGACAAGGCGGAGGCCTCTATCGAGGACAGCAAGGAAGTCGTGAAGATCTGCACCCAGTATGCTCAGAAGGGTATGTGGAACATCTTCATTGTTGTCTTCTTCATGGCCCTGGCACTGTCCTTCTTCAACCCCTACTTCTTCATCGGCTACCTTATCGCCATCGCCTTCTTCGGCCTCTATCAGGCAATCTTCATGGCGAATGCCGGCGGCGCCTGGGACAATGCCAAGAAGATCGTTGAAGTCGACCTGAAGGAAAGGGGAACGGCGCTTCACGAAGCCGTCGTCATCGGCGACACCGTCGGCGACCCCTTCAAGGATACCTCTTCGGTTTCCATGAACCCCGTCATCAAGTTCACCACCCTCTTCGGCCTGCTGGCAACAGAGATCGCTGTGACGATCCAGTCACAGCCGTTGAAATACGTCCTCGGTGGGATCTTCTTCCTCATCGCACTCATCTTCGTGTACCGTTCATTCTACAGCATGAGGATCGGAGAAGAAACGCTCGACTAGAAGATAACAAAAGACCACTAAGAAAGGCGCCCTTTCGGGGGCGCCTTTTTTTATAGGACCAATAAGAATAGGACCAATTAGGACATATAAGAGCGTCAGATGCGTCCTGTTGGTCCTATCAGTCCTATCAAGATTTGTAAATGGTGAGTGTGGTTTCGTTCCTGGCGAGGGGGCTTCTTAGCCAGTGGGCGCTGCCGGGTTTGCATCTTTTGTGGCGCCAGGTTTCTTTGCCTACGCAGAGACCCTCGTTTTCTTTTATGCGCTGGCCGCAGACATAGCAGTAGTCTTTTCTGAATTCCTCAAAGAGGGGTTCTGTATAGTACAGGGTTTTCTTCTTCGCGGGCACGAGGTATCCTTTGAAAGCAAGAATACCCGAAGAACCTTGTGATTGCAAGGAATATCAATAGGCCAACCCCGCCGGACCAATAGAGCTTTTATAGGAGCTATGAGTCTTATCAGTCCTGTTGTGACCTTTTTGAAAATTTGATTTGACACCTTCCCAAGCTGACATTAGGATTATAACCATGCCGGGTAGGAATATTGTCGCGATTCTTGATGAGATCGGGACGCTCCTTGAGATCAAGGGCGAGAACCCTTTTAAGTCGCGCGCTTACTTCAATGCCGCACGGGCTTTGGCGGGCCTTGAGAAACTGGACGAAGTTGTTTCCGAGGGGAAACTGCGCGATATAAAGGGGATCGGCGAGGCGATCGCCGCAAAGATAACCGAATACCATAAAACGGGAAAGATGAATTACTATGAGGAGCTCAAACAGGAGGTTCCCGGGTCGCTTCTTGAACTCACCGGGGTTCCCAATCTTGGACCGAAGAAGATAAAGGCCCTTTTCGAAGAACTGCACATTACAAATGTAGGTGAACTGGAATATGCCTGCCGCGAGAACCGCCTCGTGAACCTCACGGGGTTTGGGGAGAAAACGCAGGAAAAGATCCTCAAGGGTATCGAATTCATCAAGAAGCACAAAGGCGAGCATCTTTTCGGAGATGTCTATCCCGATTCGGCTGTCTTATCCGACAAGCTCAAGGAACTTGTCCCCGGGGGTCTCGTGGAGGTTTGCGGCAGCATCCGCCGGAGGAAAGAGGTCGTCAAGGACATGGATATCCTTGCGGCGGGGGATGACAGGGAGGCGATATCGCTCGCGTTCACAGCCCTTCCCGGGATAGAGGAGATTTACCTGACGGGTGAAACGAAGACGTCCTGTCGGCTGATCTCGGGGGTCGATGTGGACCTCCGCGTGGTCAATACCGCCGAATATCCCTGTGCCCTTCTTTATTTCACGGGCAGCAAGGAGCATAACGTACGCCTCAGGGGGATCGCGAAAAGGAAAGGCCTCAAGCTCAACGAATACGGGTTGTTCGATGGCGACCGACCTTACGCTGTCGGGTCCGAAGAGGATGTGTACCGGGAGCTGGGGCTTGCCTACATCCCGCCGGAGCTGCGCGAGGATATGGGAGAGATCGAAGCCGCCCGGTCGGGGGGCCTGCCGGAGCTCGTCGGCGAGTCCGATATCAGGGGCGTGTTTCACATCCACACCAGCTTCAGCGACGGGTCCGAATCCCTGGAGAGGATGGTGGGCGCGGCGAGAAAGCTGGGATTCGCCTACATCGGCATATCGGACCACAGCAAGAGCGCCTACTATGCGGGCGGCCTCAAGAAGGACGACCTCGAGAGACAATGGGATCTCATCGACGGCCTCAATGAAAGGCTCGATGGTTTCCGCATCTTCAAGGGCATTGAAAGCGACATTCTGCCCGACGGCAGTCTCGACTACGACGAGGACATCCTGGGGCGCTTCGACTTCGTCATTGCCTCCATCCATTCCAATTTCAAGCTCAAGGGCGATGACCAGATCGCCCGCGTGGTAAGGGCGATGGAAAACCCGCACATGACCATGCTCGGCCACCCGACGGGCAGACTGCTCCTGTCCCGGGAAGGCTACGACATAGACATGAAAACGGTGATCGACGAGGCTGCGAAACGCCATGTGATTCTCGAGCTCAACGCGAGCCCCTACCGGTTCGACATCGACTGGCGGCACCTGCCCTATGCGAAAATGAGGGGCGTCATGATCTCCATCAACCCCGACGCCCACAACAGTGCTGGTATCGCCGAGGTCTTCTACGGCGTCGGGATCGCCAGAAAGGGCTGGCAGGAAAAAAAAGACATCCTCAACACCCGCACCACCGACGAAGTGGAACAGGTCTTTCAGCGCCGAAGACGCTGAAAGACCGTTAGAACCGTTAGAACCGTTAGAACCGTTAGAACCGTTAGAACCGTTAGAACCGTTAGAACCGTTAGAACCGTTAGAACCGTTGGAACAGAACAGAAGGATAAGAGGTCCTGCCGCGAGGTTTCTTGAGGTTTTTTGGCGGTTCTAACGGTTCCAACGGCTCTAACGGTGCCAACGTCTCTTTTCCCTTGGACACCCTCCGGCCTAAATGGTATAAATGATACATCCTATTGTTCTGAATTCTGACATGAAAAAAGATATCGCTTCCATTCTGAGCAAACTTCAGGAAATGCACGGCGAGCCCCGGGTGGAGCTTTCCTATTCGAACCCCCTCGAACTCGTTATTGCGACGGTCCTGTCTGCCCAATGCACCGACGAACGGGTCAACGCCGTGACAAAAGGACTCTTTGAGAAGTACAGAACGGTGGAAGACTACCTGAATGCGGCGCAGGCAGAACTGGAAGAGGACATAAGGTCCACGGGGTTCTACCGTAATAAGGCAAAGAGCATAAAGAACATCACCGGGGAGCTTCTCGAAAGATTCGGAGGAGAGGTTCCCGATGACATAGACACCTTTGCAACCGTAAAAGGAATAGGCAGGAAATCGGCCAACATGATAGTCGGCCTGGCATACAGCAAACCGGGTGTTATCGTGGATACCCATGTGGCTCGCGTTGCGGAAAGACTGGGGTTGACGGCAAACAGAGACCCTGAAAAGATCGAAGTGGACCTGAAGAAGACAGTGGCCATGCCCTGGTGGATGGCATTCTCCCTTCTTGCGATACTCCACGGGAGATATCTTTGCAGGGCCAAAAAGCCGGACTGCCCGCGTTGTCTTCTGCGCGAAGACTGTGATTATTACTCCAGGGGAGGAACATACGATGTTTGATGCAGACAAACTGACGGATAAACAGATACAAGACCTGACGGAGCTCTCGAGGCTCGCCAAGGGCGATATCCTGACCATGACGCACCTCGCAGGGACAGGCCACCCCGGTGGCTCCATGTCGTCCCTTGACCTCTACCTCACGGTTTTTTCTCAGGCGGATCTCACAGGAACGCACCCCGACCAGATCGTCGTAAGCCACGGCCATACGTCCCCGGGGGCATATGCAAGCCTTGCCCGTCTCGGCCATATGCCTGTCGAAGAGGTCGTGGCATTTTTCAGGAAGACGGGCAGTCCCTTCGAGGGCCACGTTGTCAGGGGCATACCCTTCATCAGGTGGTCGACGGGCAACCTCGGCCAGGGTCTTTCGGCCGGCGTGGGTTTTGCCATTGCCGCGAAGATGCACGGCGATTTGTCCCATGTCTATGTCTTCATGGGAGACGGTGAACAGCAGAAGGGGCAGATCTCCGAGGCGCGGCGCCTTGCCATGAAGTACGGCCTTACGAACATAACCGCCCTGGTGGACTACAACAAGCTCCAGATCAGCGGCAGCATCGACCTCGTCATGCCTCAGAACATCGTCGAGAACTACCTCTCTGACGGATGGGATATCATCGAGATAAACGGCCACGACTACCAGGAGATATATAGCGCCCTGAAACGCGCCCGCGTTCATCTCCCGGGTGTATGCGTCTATGGCGTCAAGTTCCTTTATGTCCCGCTGACCCCGCTCAGCCTCGAGCTTGAACACGGCATAGGGCACCCCGAACTTTCTGAAGACCTCGGTATCGGCGAATTTCTTGTAGGCCTTGAAAACAGCGATCTCCACAACACCTACCCGGTCCTGCTCTCCCGTGCCTATGGCGACGGTTGCTTCATCCCTGACAAAGAGCGCGGAATTGGAACTCACTCCCGATTCCACGTACCAGCCGAAGAGCATGTCGCGGTACTCGTCGTCGGTGGGCATTCTCTTTATCCTGTATGTTTCGCCCTTGTAGACCGCTTCGGCGGGCTTGAGGTCATCCTTCCCCTTGACCCTGTAGGGCTGCGATTCCTGCATGATCAGGCCGCCGTCCATGAGGGACTTGAAGTCTATCGTCCTTTTCGTCTTGAAGGCGCTGAGCCGTTCTATCTCCTTTATCTGCATGAGGCGCAGGTTCTTCCATTTCTTGAGGATGTCGATGGCTCCGCCCTCGAAGTCAGGGGCGCAGATAACCTCAAAGTAATAGGGTACCATGGCCTTCGCTGTTTCAACGTCAAGGGTTTTCGTAAAAACGACCGCTCCGCCGAAGGCTGCTATCCTGTCGCACCAGAAGGCCTTATCGAAGGCCTCGGCCGATGTCGAGCCGTATGCCGCTCCGCTGGGGTTGTTGTGCTTCATGATGGCGCAGGCCGGCTTCTGATCGAGAAATCTCAGGATATTCAAGGCATTGTCCACATCCGTCAGGTTGATCTTCCCGGGGTGCTTTCCCACCTGGAGCATGTCCTTTTCGGTAACCTTACTCACAAGGCCTGTGTCAAGGTCGAAGAACCGCGCATCGCCCAGGGTGATGTTGCCGTTTATCAATTCGTACATCGCGGAGGGCTGGTCGGGGTTCTCGCCATAGCGCAGACCCCGCTCGACGTCGCATTTCTCGTCGGCGTCAAATATGTTCCAGACCTTCTTTTTATAGACGAGCACCTGTCCGCCGAGGTCCACCTTGATGGTGTCAGGAAAATTGTCCTTGACGATCTTCTTGTACATCCCTTTGATATCTTCCATGAAGGCTCCTTCGGAGCAGGTTATAGGTGATAGGTCATGGGTTATGGGAAAGAATCCACAACCAGCGTACGACCGTTATTTTCCGCGTCACCAATCCCTGTCCATACGATTTATTCGTTACATTTCAGATGGATAAATGGTTCTTCCCTGTTACCCATTACCTATAACCGATCACCTATCTTCTTTGTTACCGTTTCGACGTCCAGTCCCTGGCTGGCCAGGACCTCGTCCGTGTCGCCCGATGCTCCGTAGGAGGTAGCGCCGAAGGAGAGGAATGTTCCTTTGAAGCCGAGTTTCAAGAGGGACGCGGTTATCACGGGGGCGATGCCGGTCTTGATGTTGTGGTCCTCGTAGGTGACGACGCAGGACAAAGCGGCCAGCTTCGCCATCATGGTCTCGTCGGCCTCGTCGACACAGGGCATGTTCACCACCGCGAATGTCTTTCCTTTCCCGGCAAGTCTCTCTCTTACGGCAAAGGCCTTAGACACGAGCCCCCCATAGGTGATGATGGCGCCGTCAGTTCCGTCAGTCATGAGGTCCATCTTCCCGTATTCGAAAGCATAGTCGCCGGCAAAGTAAGGTTCGCCTTCCTTCCTGTACATCACCGGCCAGCGGTTGCGGCCCATGCCGATGAAGAAGTTGCCATTCCTGGCAGCCACGTAGCGGATCACCCGGTCCGTCTGGTTGGGGTCGCAGGGAACGATCGTCGTCGCCCGGTACAGGCCGCGGGCGAGACCGATGTAGTCGATGCACTGATGGGTCTTTCCGTCGGGCCCCACATCGAGGCCCACGTGGGTGATGGCTGTCTTCAGGTTCGTGGCGTTTATGTCGTTTATGCGCTGCTGGTTGTAGGTTTCGTCGATCCCAAAGACACCGAAGTCCGCGAAGAAGGTAAGCACTCCCCTCGTCGAAAGAGCCCCCGCAACGGTCGCCGTATTATGCTCCTGAATGCCTCCCTGAAAGAAATGATCGGGATATGCCTTCGCAAAATCGGCCGTTTTCACGGAGCTTGCCAGGTCGCAGTCGAAGGCGCTGACGGGACGGCCCTGAGGGATATTCCGATCGCCTATGTCCTTGAGAGCGCGTCCGAAAGCACTGCGGTTGTCGATCTTGTCCGACTCCTGGTATGTGAAGGGCGAACCGGCATCGATCTGAAGATCGTATTCCT
>Ga0351950_1075_pt1 | contig 14765 bp, 11 predicted proteins | sample BONcelT113001H13_FD_206835 | JGI IMG/M metagenome (GOLD analysis project Ga0351950, IMG submission 206835) | Enriched cells from coal bed in the Powder River Basin, Montana, United States - BONCAT cells T11 rep3 HSBNCT.T11.300.1.H13 ...
CAAGTTTTCTTTTCAACTTGTCAGGTCTTCTTGTTTTAAAGAAAATCGCATGAAGCAATTTTTTAATCGACCTAACCTGTCCGAGCCATAACCAAACAGGTTTTTACCCTCTAACCCCTGACAGGGTTTGTTGCCCATCAGGAGGTTAGAGTATTTCTATAAGGTTGCCCTTCCTGTTGAGTTCGTAACCCTGTCAGGGGTCGCCGGCAAATAAGTCTTCCCGTCCAAGGCGGGCAGGCTCTCGACTTGTCAGGTCTTCTTGTTTTTTGAGAAGCAATCTTAGCGATTTTAATGAACGACTTTGTTTTATAGCTCAAAGTCTTTGCGTCATTGCGTCTTTGCGTGAACTTAGGCGAACGAGGCGAGAAATGACTTATTCCGGAAAATCCACCTTTACATTTCGGATAAAATCAATGGATTTCCCGATTTCGGTGTACATGATTTTATCATCATTGATAAATGGTACCACACTTCTGTATTCCGAGATAAAAGCATTGAGGAATGGTGAAGTCGCGGCGGCATCTCTGAATTCAAGAGCCTGGGTGCCGGCAAAAAGCTCAATGGCAATGAGTTTCTCCAGGTTATTGACCACCCTGAGGGTTTTGGTTGCTGCATTGGCGCCCATGCTCACATGATCTTCCTGTTCGTTTGAGGATGTAATGGAGTCAACCGAACAAGGTGTTGCCAGTTGTTTGTTCTGGCTAACGATGCTTGCAGCGGTGTATTGAGGAATCATAAATCCGGAATTGAGACCGGGTCTGGCGACCAGAAATTCAGGCAATCCCCTTTGTCCGGCAATCAGTCGATAAACACGGCGTTCAGATATGTTTCCGAGTTCTGCCAAAGCTATGGCCAGAAAATCGAGTGCAAAAGCAATGGGTTCACCATGGAAGTTTCCGCCTGAAAGCACAAGATCCTCATCAGGGAAAATGGTGGGATTGTCGGTTACTGCATTGATTTCGGTCAATGTAACCGATGATACATAGGTAATGGTATCTTTTACAGCTCCATGCACTTGCGGGATACACCGGAAGGAATACGGATCCTGTACTTTTTTGCCCTGCTGCGCAATTAATTGACTTCCATTCAAAAGGTTGCGGAAGTTGCGTGCAGTCTCAATCTGTCCTTTATGCGGCCTGATGGTATGCAGCTGAGCCATAAAAGGATCAAGACGACCATTGTAGGCCTCAAGCGAAATGGCTCCTGTAATATCGGCCATTAATGCTAATTTTTTCGCTTTCAGCAGGATGTGAACAGCATGTGCTCCCATAAACTGTGTGCCGTTGAGCAGCGCAAGTCCTTCCTTCGATTGAAGTGTAAGTGGTTCCCATCCAAAATGTTTCAGTACTTTTTTAGCCGGCATCACTTTTCCGTTGACTCTTAATTCGCCCATTCCCAGCAAGGGAAGGCAAAGGTGAGCCAGAGGAGCCAGGTCGCCGGAAGCGCCCAGTGATCCCTGCTCATAAACCAGCGGAAGTGCGTTGTTGTTATAAAAATCGAGCAGGCGTTCAACCGTTTGAACCTGAACACCTGAGTTACCGGATGAAAGTGCATGAACTTTCAGCAAAAGCATCAGTTTTACAATTTCATCATTTACTTCAGCGCCAAGTCCGCAGGCATGGGATTTAACCAGATTTTCCTGAAGTTTGCTCAGGTCCTTTTCTGAAATCTGAATGTTGCAGAGTGATCCGAAGCCGGTGGTGATTCCGTAGATGGGTTCACTGTGGTTTTTCAGCTTGTTGTCGAGGTAATCGCGACAGTGCTGTATTTTGGTTTTGGCCTCTTCCGAAAGGATGACTTTCAGGTTGTTGCCGAGGATTTGTTCAATAGTTTCGAAGTTCAGCGGTTGCGAACTAATTGCAAAAGTATTCATAGTAAGTTTGAGTGTTATTTGATTAACCGGAAGTTCATTACAGGGCACAATACTGCACCAGGTTTAAGCTTGCCTGAAACACGTCAGCCCTGCACGGTTGATTTTAACTTTAAACTTAAGATTCCAGTTATAACCCATCGTTATACTATGTGGTTAATGATTTCACCCATAGGCATTGTGTCCTGCTGCCCGGTTGTCATGTTTTTCAGAATGCAGCTGCTATCCATGCGTTCCTGTTCGCCAATCATAACAACCCAGGGAATCTGGTTGCTGTCGGCATAGGAAAACTGCTTTTTCAGCTTGATATTGTCCGGATAAACTTCGGTATTTATGCCAATAGCCCTGAGTTTGGAAGCCATCTCAATGCTGAGTTTTTCCTCCTTTCCTCCAAAGTTCACAAACAATACCCTGGTGGTGGATCTGGCTGCGGTTGGGAAAAGGTTTAATTCGTTCAATACGTCGTAGATGCGATCGGCACCAAACGAAATACCAACACCTGAAACGTCAGGCAGGCCGAAAATTCCGGTAAGGTTGTCGTATCTTCCGCCTCCGCAGATGCTGCCCAAAGTCACATCGGCGGCTTTTACCTCAATAATTGCACCGGTGTAGTAGTTTAATCCGCGAGCCAGGGTAAGGTCAAGTTCAACGGGTGAACTGATGTTCATGATCCCGGCCAGTACTAGAATTTCAGTAATTTCTGCTATTCCCTGCGGGCCATCGGCAGTATTTCTGAGCAAATCAGAAAGCTTGCTGAGTTTCTCAGCATTTGAACCCTGCAGATTAATTACAGGTTGAAGTCTGGCAATGGCATCGGCATCCAGGCCACGTTCGGCAAGTTCTTCATTTACCTTTTTGAGGCCGATCTTATCCAGTTTATCAATAGCCACAGTGATGTCGGTAATTTTATCAGCATGGCCAATCAGTTCGGCAATACCTGAAAGTATTTTCCGGTTGTTCAGTTTGATGATAACCTTGAGTCCTAATTTTCCGAATACCTTATCGGCAATGAGCAGCAGTTCGGCTTCGTTGATGAGGGAATCAGAACCAATCACATCGGCATCGCACTGATAAAATTCCCGGTAACGGCCTTTCTGAGGGCGATCGGCACGCCAAACCGGCTGAATCTGGTAGCGCTTGAAAGGAAAAGTAATGTCGTTGCGGTGTTGAACCACGTAGCGGGCAAATGGAACAGTGAGATCATACCGCAAACCCTTTTCGCTTACTTTGGATGAAAGTGCAGCAGCATTATCTTTGGTTAGCTCACTTTCTTCAACGCCTGAAAGGAAATCTCCTGAATTCAGGACTTTAAAAAGCAGTTTGTCGCCTTCTTCGCCATATTTTCCCAGCAAGGTGCTCAGGTTTTCCATGGCCGGTGTTTCAATGGGCTGGTATCCGAACTGCTCAAAAACTAAACGAATGGTTTTAAAGATGCAGTTTCTCCGGTTCATCTCCTGTGGAGAGAAATCGCGGGTTCCTTTTGGTATTGATGGTTTCTGTGTGCTCATTCCCGGAAAATTGAATGGTTTGGGAGCCAAAAATTAATGTCGGCTCATTCTGAAACAAAATTACTCATTTTTACTCAATCCTAAACCGGAGTTTCAGAATAATGGTATTGAGGTAAGCCTGGCTTTCCGGTGAACCTTCGGCAGGAGCCCATGTTGCAAAGTGTTTGTCGTCGGCCGGATCATAAGGCCCATCTTTGATTTCATAAGCTACTGAGCCGGTTTTCAGGCTGATAACCGTGTGATAGGTTCTTTCGGCAATTTCAACCGCCGGATTGCCATCGGCCCAGTCCAATATGGTGTGGTCGGTGATGTTGCCTGTGTCATCAAATTCCACCACACATATTTTTCCGCGAAAAGCGATAAAGACTTCCCGTTTATCGGGATCTTCATGCTTGTGAGGCCGCACATAGGTGCCGGGTTCCATGGCATTGAGCAATCGCTGCAGGGGATCAGCAGCATAGGTGTGGTAATTGTAATTTTTTCTGCCCCGTGGTGATGTGCGGGCTTCTGCGGATAAGCGGTCAAAAATATCGTTGTTGATTTTGATCATGGTTTAGGTGTTTATTGATTCAGCATCCACTTTGCCACTATTCCCGTGAAAATGGCAGCCGCGAAACTGATCATGGTGCCTATCAGAATGTACTCAGCCCCTTTGCGGTTGGAACCTTCTTTTATATCGCCGAAGCGAAGAATTGATTTGGCTGCCACAAGAAATCCTATCGCCGAAAACTGGTTGAGAAATACAAAAGTGAGAATCAATAACCTTTCGAGCATACCTATATATTTACCTGCATCTCTAAGCCCGGTTTCCTGCTGTGCTTCCTGCTGCCATTGACGGGTCATTTTTGCAATTACAATGCCCATTGGCCAGAGAATAATCAGGTATGCAAATGTGTACACCCAGATTTCTTTCGATAAAAACAGCCATTTGCAACAGCTGATTTCAGGAATGCCATTGATAAAGTATAGCCAGGCCGCAAATCCTGTTGCCAACAGATGAAGCAACTGGTCGGTGATAAATACCCGGTTGGTATCAGGGCGATAGGTTTTCAGAATGTCGGTGGCAGCGTGCATTACAAAAATCAACAGTGGGATATACCATATGTGAAAATAACCCGAAAATAACCACGACAAAGCAGCAACCACGCCAGCATTCATGTACAGATGAACTGATTTCCACTTTTTCAGACTTCTTTTTTCAATCCACTTTTTAGGCTGAAAAATAAAATCTCCGGCAACATGCGCGGTCAAAAGCCTGATCATCAGCAAAAGAGAAGCAGTGTGCAGGGAATATTCAGGGATCATATTTTAATGTTGTTTAGTTAAGACTTCCAATTAAAGGTTTTCAATCATTTTGTCCTTCGACTCCGCTACCAATGACAGATTGTTGTTTTGTCCTTCGACTCCGCTCAGGATGACATTGTAAATAGCTGATAACTTGTGTATTAAAAAGAATCACTGTTGCCAAAACACGCATGTCACACTGAGCGGAGTCGAAGTGTTTTAACGTTTAAATGGCTCATGTTTCTGATTTTAATCAAGTGAGAAATACAGACAAAACTCAAAATTTGAATTATTGCATTAAGATGCTATAAATTCAAAATATAGCATTAGGAAGCTATAAAATATAAATATAGCATTGTAGTGCTATATTTGGATAATCTCATCATATCTTATAAGCAGATCGCTGATTCCCTGCCAGCCCAGTGATTTTACTTTTCTGAGGATGGTTGGCTGGGAGCTGCCGGTTTCAAGTGCGATTTCCTGCTGGGTAAGTCCGGAAAGCAGATAAGAAATCAGTGAAGCCTGAGATGATGTCCATTTGCGGATAATTTCATCGGCAAGCGAAAGAGATGTATTCAGTTCTTTATCCGTTTCCGGGATGGCGGACCCAAAAATGGTCTGACGGCTGTGCGGAAGTTTGTCAAGCAGATGCCCGCTTTTTGTGAAAGCTTCACCGGTACTTTCTGTAATGTTATCGGCAAAATGGCTTACAGTTCCAATCGCAACGGCTGTTCTTACATCCACAGCGTTTGCGACAGTTTTTGGATAGGTTTTTCTGAGCTCTGCCCTTAAAATAATGAGTGTTTTGAGGGCGCAGGCAGGCGGGGTGATAATCTGAAAGCTGTCGCCCCTGAAAATGCTGTACTTTGTTGTGCCGGCGGGTTGTTTACAGATTCTGTCCACCTCATTCACAACCTGAACAAAAACAGCGGGGAGGCGCGAAAGCTCCCCGGCTGTAAGTTTTGACGATTTAATGACATCGCCGGTAATAACGGCAAACCTATCTGTTTTCATTTTCAGGCTTTTAGCTTTTTGTACCTGATGCGGTGCGGGGTATCGTTGCCCAGTCTTTTTTTACGGTTTTCTTCGTATTCAGTGTAACCTCCTTCGAAGAAAACAACCTGAGAATCACCTTCAAATGCGAGGATGTGGGTTGCTACGCGGTCGAGGAACCAGCGGTCGTGCGAGATAATTACCGCACAGCCGGCAAAGCTTTCAAGTCCTTCCTCAAGCGCACGCAATGTGTTTACATCAATGTCGTTGGTTGGCTCATCGAGAAGCAGAACATTTGCTTCTGATCTCAAAGTCAGGGCCAGATGCATACGGTTGCGTTCTCCACCTGAAAGTACTCCGGCTTTTTTGCCCTGATCGGCGCCAGCAAAGTTGAAGCGCGAAACATAAGCCCGGGAGTTGAATAGTTTTCCGCCGATCTGAAGGTTTTCGTTGCCTTCTGAAATAACTTCCCAAACCGTTTTCTCGGGATCGATGTCGGTATGTGCCTGATCCACATAGCCCAGCTTGACAGTTTCACCCACCGAAAACTCACCGGAATCGGTGGTTTCGAGGCCCATAATCAACCTGAAGAGTGTGGTCTTTCCTGCGCCGTTGGGACCGATAATTCCCACAATTCCGGCAGGAGGAAGGCTGAAGTCGAGATTTTCGAACAGCAGTTTATCGCCATAAGCCTTTGAAATTGCTTTGGCTTCCAGCACTTTGTTCCCGAGTCGCGGACCGTTGGGGATAAAAATTTCCAGCTTTTCTTCTTTCTGTTTTGTGTCCTCGCTCATCATACGCTCGTAAGATGCAAGTCTGGCTTTTGATTTTGCATGACGGGCTTTGGGCGCCATTCGCACCCATTCGAGCTCCCGCTCCAGTGTTTTGCGGCGTTTGCTCTCCGTTTTTTCCTCCATTGCAAGGCGATTTGATTTCTGCTCAAGCCAGGAAGTATAATTTCCTTTCCAGGGAATGCCTTCACCACGGTCAAGTTCGAGTATCCATCCGGCAACATTATCGAGGAAATACCGGTCGTGCGTTACCGCGATTACAGTTCCTTTGTAAGAACGGAGGTATTGTTCAAGCCAGTCGATGCTTTCAGCGTCGAGGTGGTTGGTTGGCTCGTCAAGCAACAAAATATCAGGCTCCTGAAGCAACAACCGGCACAAAGCTACCCTGCGCCTTTCGCCTCCTGAAAGAGTTTTGACATTCTGATCAGAATCGGGACAGCGCAATGCGTCCATTGCACGCTCAAGTTTGGTGTCGAGTTCCCAGGCATCATGCTGATCGAGAAGTTCGGTAAGCCGGCCCTGTTCTTCAATGAGGTCGTTCATTTCGTCATCGCTCATGGGTTCACTGAAACGGTTGTTCACCGCTTCGTAAGCTTTCAGCAGAGAAACGGTTTCGGCAACCCCTTCTTCAACGATTTCTTTAACGGTTTTGGTTTCATCAAGCTCGGGTTCCTGTTGAAGCATACCGACTGAATATCCGGGAGAAAAAACGACTTCGCCTGAAAAGGATTTATCAAGACCTGCAATTATTTTAAGAAGACTCGACTTTCCGGAGCCGTTTAAGCCAATGATTCCAATCTTTGCTCCATAGAAAAAAGAGAGGTAGATGTTCTTGAGAATCTGGCGGTTGACAGGCACTGTTTTGCCTACACCAACCATTGAGAAAATTATTTTTTTATCGTCTGCCATGGTATAAAAATGGTTTTGCGCAAACTTAGTAAAAAATGTGTTTGGTAGCTGATGTTTAATGTTTAAGCGCAGCGTTTTTGGAAGGGGGCGGGGGACGGTTCATTCAGGACAAGGGGACGGGGAGATGGGGAGACAAGGAGATGGAATGGAGGTTGAGGTTAAGGTTGAGGTTAAGGCTTAGGTTGAGGTTGAGGTTGAGGTTGAGGTTGATCGGAGGTCTAGCGATCCCAATTGCTATCGGAACTGGCCTCCGACCTCAGGCCTCCGACCTCTGGCTTCTGACCTCTGGCCTCTGACCTCTGTCCTCCGATCTCTGACCTCTGTTTTCTGACCTCTGACCTCTGTCCTCTGGCCTCCGACCTCTGTCTTGTCAATGCCTGAAATACGTTGACCACTTTTAATTAAAAACCAAGTAACAAAATTAATTAAAAATGGCAACAAGAGATCAATTCAAAATGACCACCGCAGAAAGAATGCGTCGTAATTTCAGCGATAGTTTCAAAATTCAAAAAGTAAGAGAATTAGAAACCGGGAAGACGAAAGTTTCCGAACTTTGTAAACAATACGAAGTATCAGACGTAAATGTTTACCGATGGCTAAACAAATTCGGAACCATGAAAGACAAAAAAGAACGGCTTATAATTGAAACAGATAGCGACACAAGACAGCTATTGGAACTCAAGAAAAAGATAGCTGAACTTGAGCAGATTGTAGGACAGAAGCAGATACTGATTGACTTTAAGGACAAGATGATCGATCTGGCAGAAGAAACCTACGGTGTAGATATTAAAAAAAAATTTTCTACATGACCGTCGAATATTTCTGGTATCACAGAGAGCAGTACCAATATAGCATGAACAAGCTATATAAGAGCTTGGATATCAGCAAGCAATCTTTTCATCAAATGATGGATAGAACGATGAAAGTCCGCTCAGAGCAAAAGTTCCTATTGTTCCTAATCTACCAGATTCGCGAGGATCACCCAACTATGGGGATACGTGATATGTATTTTAAACTGCACCCCCATACAATGGGAAGAGATAAGTTTGAGGAGTTCTGTCTGGAAGAGGGATTGACTGTTAAAAGAGTTAAAAACTGGCGTAGGACAACCGATAGCACGGGAGTTATCCGATTTGATAATCTACTATTAAAGATGACTTTAACATCAATAAATCAGGCCTGGCAAAGTGATATTACCTATTTTGAGGTTAATGAAAAATTCTATTATATCACACTGATTGTAGATTCGTTTTCAAGACGGATATTGGGCTATTCTGTGTCAAAAAGGCTATCGACTGAAGAAACCACCCTGCCAGCTCTGAAAATGGCTCTAACATTGAGGACAAAAGAGGATATGAATATTGTTGGTGTTATCTTTCATTCAGATGGGGGCGGTCAATATTACGACAAAGAGTTCTTAAAGATTACCACTAAAACAGGTATTGTAAATAGCATGTGTGAATACCCCTGGGAAAATGGAAAATCAGAAAGATTAAATGGGGTAATAAAAAACAATTACCTGATTCACAGAAGTATAAACACTTTCGATGAACTTAAGAAAGAAGTTGACCGAACCGTGTTACTTTACAACAAGGAAAAGCCCCATATAGCGTTACAAAGAAAAAGTCCATATGAATTTGAAATAGATTATCTTTGGACTGGACAACAATCCGACGGTGAAAAGTCAACGACGGAATTAACAACTCAGAAACCGAAGGGAATTTCAGCCCTTCGGGCTGAGGACAACAATCCTTCTGGTTCAAATATCACTCGTGAATTAACAACTCAATGATGATAATAAGTCAGTAAAAACGGTCAACGCCATTTAGGCATTTACAGTCTTCTGACCTCCGACCTCTGTCTTCTGACCTCTTATTTAAAAACATTATAGATAAGATTCCCGGCCTGCCGTCTGATTTATTTTTTATAGTTTTGTCACGTAATGCGTTAGCTTACAAATGCGGTTTCTGAAATAACTTAAAACCTTCATATAGTGATGCAAAAATTATTATTACTTGGCGACGAAGCCATTGCTCAGGGAGCCATTGATGCCGGATTGTCCGGGATTTATGCCTACCCCGGGACTCCATCCACCGAAATTACGGAGTACGTAATGCACTCAAAGGAAGCCAAAACCGGAAAGGTTGTGGCATCGTGGGGAGCAAATGAAAAAACTGCAATGGAAGCAGGACTTGGCATGTCGTATGCCGGCAAACGTGCCATGGTTTGCATGAAGCATGTGGGACTGAATGTTGCTGCCGATGCATTTGTAAATTCTGCCATTACCGGAGCAAACGGCGGACTGATTGTTGTTGCAGCCGATGATCCATCCATGCACTCTTCCCAAAATGAGCAGGATTCCCGTTTTTACGGAAAATTTGCCCTCATTCCCATTCTTGAACCGGGAAACCAGCAGGAAGCCTATGATATGGTTCATTACGGATTTGAACTCAGCGAAAAATACCGCATTCCGGTTATGATGCGCATTACTACCCGCCTGGCACATTCAAGGTCGGGAGTTGCACGCAAAGAAGTGAGAGAACAGAATGAAATCAGGCTTCCTGAAAATCTGAAGCAATTCATTTTGTTACCGGCCAATGCCCGCCGGCAATACAAAAGTCTGCTCAACAGCCAGACCAGTTATATCCTTGAGTCAGAAAAATCACCTTTTAATGTGATGATCGATAATCCTGACAAGAAACTTGGAATAATTGCCTGTGGACTTGCTTACAACTATCTGATTGAGAATTTTGAGAACCATGATGTTCCGCATCCTGTGCTCAGGATTGGTCAGTATCCGCTTCCTGAAAAACAGATACGCGAACTTTATGATAGTTGCGACAGTCTGCTGATTCTTGAAGATGGCTACCCATTGGTTGAAGAGCTGATCCGTGGTTTTATGGACAATGGTAAGCCGATCAAGGGCCGTCTTGATGGAACCATTCCCCGCGATGGAGAACTGAATCCTAACATCATTGCCCGTGCCCTCGGACTTGAAGATTTACATGGCCGCAATATTCCGGCCATTGTGAGCAGCCGCCCGCCATCACTTTGCAAAGGCTGTCCGCATATCTACAGCTACAATGCTTTGAATGAAGCTTTACTGACTGTTGGAAGAGGCCGTGTTTTCTCTGATATCGGATGTTATACGCTTGGTGCGCTGGAGCCTTTTGATGCCATCAATTCATGTGTGGATATGGGTGCATCAATCACAATGGCCAAAGGTGCTGCCGATGCCGGACTGGTTCCTTCAATTGCGGTGATTGGTGATTCAACCTTCACCCACTCGGGAATGACCGGATTGTTAGATGCTGTTGTCGCAAAATCACCCATAACTGTTATGATTCTCGACAACGCAACCACTGCCATGACTGGTGGACAGGATTCTGCAGCTCTTGGCAAAATCGAAGATATCTGTGAAGCGCTGGGCGTTGCAAAAGAACACATCAGGGTATTAAACCCGCTGCAAAAACATCATGAAGAGAATCTCGCTGTGATGCAGGAAGAAATTGCTTACAACGGAGTTTCGGTAATTATCCCGCGAAGGGAGTGCATTCAGACGATTACCCGCAGAATGAGAGAAGCCAAAAAGCAGCAATTAACTGAAAAAACGGAGGCATAATCATGAAAAAAGATATAATACTAGCAGGTGTAGGCGGACAGGGAATTCTCTCGATTGCTGCAACCATTGGTACTGCTGCGCTCAGCAAAGGTTTGTACCTGAAACAGGCCGAAGTTCACGGCATGAGCCAACGAGGCGGTGATGTGCAATCGAACCTCCGCATCAGCGATCGCGAAATTGCGTCAGATCTAATTCCTATGGGGAAAGCGGATATGATAATCTCGGTTGAGCCTATGGAGTCGCTTCGATATCTTCCTATGCTATCATCGGGCGGTTGGCTGATTACCAACACAAAGCCATTTATCAACATAAAGAATTATCCTGAAATGGATAAAATTATGGCTGAGATTGAAGCTTTGCCACGTCATATTGCATTGGATGCTGATGAAATTGCGCGCCAGATGGGATCTCCCAAATCAGCCAATATGGTGATTCTTGGAGCCGCATCTCCGTTTCTGGACATTGAATACGAGTCACTTCAGGAAGCCATACGTTCTATTTTCAGAAAGAAAGGCGACGAAGTGGTACAGGTAAATCTGGATGCACTTGAAGCAGGCCGCAATCTTGCCATGAGCAAAATGAATTGATCTGATTTGTTGATAGTTCGTGAAAGATAAAAATAAATTCCTCAAAAGAGTTATTTGTTCTCCCTGTTGTTTCGTTCTGATAGCTATCGGAACCGCTCAGTGTCACAAGGGAAAACTTAAAATATCAGCATCTGAAAAAACCAGCACCAACTAAGTAGGATGTACACCCTCCCTCGGTGCCTGAGCTTGCCTGCCGCCCTTTTAAGCAGGCATGGTCGAAGGCCAGGGAGGGATGGGGAGGGTAAAAGATTGAGATGGGAAATATTTATAAAAAGAAGCGGGTGATTTCATCCGCTTCTTTACAATAAGTGCAGGCGGAACCCGTTTTTATGAAGTTGAAAATTTTAAAAATTACTGGCTGATGACATTTATTACGCGTAAAAGATTGCTCGAAATTGTTGCTGTTGTTGCAGTTGCATTGTTACTCCTTTTTGCTGTTGATTATTATGTATCAGGGTTGAATACAGTACCTGATGAAGAAGAAACAGTTTACGAACCAGTACCAAGGTATGAATTTGGAATTGCAGTTGATTCTCTTATTATTATTAAGGATGAAGTCAGGAGTGGTGATAACCTTTCGTCAATATTACTGAAATATAAAATTGGTCAGCAGGCAGTTGAAAAGCTTGTGCGAAAATCGGAAGGCATTTTCGATGTAAGGAAAATAAAAGCCGGCAATAAATACACTGTTTTGTGCAGCAATGATGGTCTCAGAAAAGCCGTTTACCTTATTTACGAGCAAAGTCCGACCCGATATGTGGTTTTTGAAACCGGCGATTCACTCCATATTCATACAGGAGAGAAAGAGATAACTGTCAGAATCCGGGCTGCTTCCGGACAAATTACTTCGTCATTGTGGAATGCAGTTATTGCAGCAGGCGCAAGTCCCAACCTGGCGGTGGAGTTATCAGAAATTTACGCGTGGAGCATCGACTTTTATGCCATTCAGCCCGGCGATAATTTTACCGTTTTTTATGAAGAGCTTGTGGTTGATAATGAGCAGATCGGAATGGGCAACATTTCATCGGCCAGATTTAATCATGCAGGCAAGGATATTTATGCTTTCCGGTATATTCAGGATGGCGCTGTTGATTATTTTGATGAAACAGGAATGAGCCTTCGTAAAGCATTTTTGAAAGCACCGTTAAAGTTCTCAAGGATCAGCTCACGTTTTTCCAACAGCAGGATGCATCCGGTTTTGCGTATCCGCAGACCTCATCATGGCGTGGATTACGCCGCACCCAAAGGAACACCTGTCCATACAGTAGGCAGCGGAACTGTTACCGATGTAAGATATGCAGGTGGAGCAGGGCGTATGGTTAAGATTAAACATAATGCAACTTATTCAACCGCTTACCTTCATTTGAGTGGCTACGGTCCGGGGATAAAATCCGGAGCAAGGGTAAGCCAGGGGCAGGTAATTGGTTATGTAGGAAGTACAGGACTTTCCACCGGTCCTCATCTCGATTTCAGATTTTACAAAAACGGAACTCCGGTTGATCCGCTTAAGGTTGAGTCTCCTCCGGCATTACCGGTTAAAAAAGAACTTCTGGTCGATTTCAATCAAATGAGATTGAAGCTTACCAGACAGCATGATTCATTGAATATGCCGGCTAAAAGAACGGTGATGCCTATTTAAGGGATTTCGGATTTCGGATTTCGGATTTCGGATTTACCTTCGGTGAGCTCCGCTTCGCTTCGGTTCGGATTTTAGATTTCGGATTTACCTTCGGTGAGCTCCGCTTCGCTTCGGTTCGGATTTTTGATTTCGGATTTTTGATTTCGGATTTACCTTCGGTGAGCTCCGCTTCGCTTCGGTTCGGATTTTAGATTTCGGATTTATAATTCGTAGTGACCTAACAAGTTTTCTTTCAACTTGTTAGGTCTTCTTTTTTTATGTTAACCTTCCAGGTTTTCTTTCAACCTGGAAGGTTTTCCTAGTCTCACCATGGTTTTTCTAATTTTTCGCACACCATAAAAGGCAAGCTGTTTTTCTTTTCCATCTTATAAATGCCAAAGTCGGAAGTAAAAGCCTGCCAAAGTCGGAAGTAAAAAGCTGCCAAAGTCGGAAGTAAAATCCTGCCAAAGTCGGAAGTATTACAAAAATATTGGAAAATCTTTATTACTTTTGTACTGTAATCAGAGATCTTGTATTATGAGCGAGAAGGTATATTTCAAGCGAACAATAGATAAAGAAATTCTGTTGGCATTGCAATCATCGGGCGCAGTACTGATTGAAGGAGCCAAATGGTGCGGAAAAACGAGTTCGGCATCCTATGTCGCACAAAGTGTTTTGTATATGCAAGACCCTGATAAAATGACGTCATACATGGCAATGGCTGATACAAAGCCATCATTGTTGCTCAAAGGGAAAATACCCAGGTTGGTTGATGAGTGGCAGATGGCACCGATACTTTGGGATGCAGTCCGATTTGAAGTGGATAAAAGAAATGAGCCGGGACAATTTATTTTAACAGGTTCGGCAGTGCCGCTAGATAATGTAACAGCTCATACAGGTACCGGGCGAATATCCCGTATATTAATGCGACCGATGTCACTTTTCGAATCATTGGAATCGAATGGTCTGGTTTCTTTACATGCACTTTTTAATGGCAGTCAGGAAGAAGGGTGTATTTCTGATTTATCGATAGAAAAAATTGCTTTTGCTCTATGCAGAGGTGGTTGGCCGGCTTCTTTACAACAAAGTGATGCTCCTGCATTGCGCATGGCACGCGATTATGTTGAGGCAGTTATTAATTATGATGTTTCCCGGGTTGATAATATAGAGAAAAATCCGGAACGGGTCAGGTTATTATTGCGTTCGTTAGCTCGAAATGTAGCAACACTGGCAACACAACAAACCATTAAAGAGGATATTGAAGCAACAGATATTACAGTCTCTGAGAAAACAATAGCACTGTATATTAATGCCTTGCGTCGTATTTTTGTGGTAGAAGATTTGCCGGCATGGTCACCGTCATTGCGTTCAAGAACGGCTATACGCACATCACCGAAACGCCATTTTGTCGATCCTTCGATAGCAACAGCTGTGCTGCGGATAAATCCGGAAGGAGTGCTGAATGATTTTAAGACTTTTGGATTTTTATTTGAGTCCTTATGTACAAGAGATGTTAGAATTTATTCGCAAGCCATTGATGGCGATGTTTTTCATTATCTTGATAAAAGTGGCTTGGAAAGTGA